>Ga0307511_10004900_pt1 | contig 13659 bp, 10 predicted proteins | sample 13_EM_MG_FD_200266 | JGI IMG/M metagenome (GOLD analysis project Ga0307511, IMG submission 200266) | Populus trichocarpa ectomycorrhiza microbial communities from riparian zone in the Pacific Northwest, United States - 13_EM | ecosystem: Host-associated > Plants > Roots > Unclassified | place...
CACAGTCGGCCCCCCCACCCGCCGAGGCCCCCCGGCCAACACGACCGGCACCGGCACCGGCCCCAACACCTCGGCATCCGGCGGCAGTTCAACAGCAGCAAGAAACTCCGCGACAGCCTCCGCGGCCCCGGCCACCGCAGCCATCCGGGACACCGGCGGAAACCCCAGCTCCGCCCGCTCGGCCAGCTCCCGCACCGCATGCCCCACGGGATCCCACCGCACCAGCGCCTGCACAGGCCGCAAGGTGGGCTCGGCCACGACGACCACCGTCCCCCCAACCCCCTGCGGCCGTACCAGCGAACTCGCCGCGATCCACCGGCGCAACGCATCCTCCCCGGCCCGCAGATCGGGCCGCCCGAGCATCGCCCAGCCGTCCAGCAGCAGCGCCGCCGCATATCCGCCCTCGGCAACCGGCTCGGCCCCCGGCGTACTCACGACCAGCGCGGGAGTCCCCGGCACGGTGTCGAGCACCTGCTCCCGCCCGGACGTCCGCACCGGCACCGCGGGAAACGCCCGCCCCAACTCCTCCGCCGTCCGCCGCGCCCCCACGACCTGGGCCCGCAACCGGAAGCCCCCGCACTCGGGACAGTGCCAGGAGTTCTCCTCGACCCCGCACCACCCGCACCGCAGCACGCCCGCGTCCTGCGCCTCCAACGGCCCGGCACAGTGCCGGCACCGCGCGGCGGCCCGACACTGCGCGCACGCCATCCGCGGCACATAGCCCCGCCGGGGCACCTGCACCAGCACGGGCCCGTGCTTCAACCCCTCCCGCACCGCCTGCCAGGCCAGCGTCGGCAACCGGGCGGCGCGAGCGGCCTCGTCCCGTGCGAGGTCCCCGTCCCCCACGGTCCGTACGAGCGGAGCGGCCAGCCGCACCTGATCGCGCGAGGCGACCAACGGCCGCGCCCACCCGCTCTCCACGAGCTGCGCGGCCTCCACGGTGCAGCTCCAACTCCCCAGCAGGAAACCGCACTTGTCCAGCGCGGCGCGCAGCAGCAGCACCTCCCGCGCATGCGGCTGCGGCGCGTGCAGCTCGCTGTGACTGTCGTCCCCGTCGTCCCAGATCACGACGAGCCCCAGATCCTGAACCGGCGCGAACATGGCAGCCCGGGTCCCGACGACAGCCCGCACGGACCCCCGCCGCACGGCCAGCCACTGCCGATATCGCTTCTCCGGCCCGGCATCGGCGGTGAGCAGCGCATGCTGCCCCTCACCCAGCAGAGCCGCCAACGCGGCGTCGACCCGCCCGGCGGCCCGCCCGTCCGGTACGACGACGAGCGCCCCGCGCCCGGAGGCGAGCGTCGCGGCGACGGCCCGCGCGATCTCGTCGCTCCACTCGGGCCCCGGCAACGCGTTCCACACCGCACGCGGCGCACCCCCCGAGGCCAGCGCCTCCAGAAACCCGGCCCCCCGCTCGTACCGCCCCCAGGACCCCGCCTCGGGCACACCCGGCGGCGGCAAGGGCGCGGGCGACGGCTTCTGCTCGGCCCGCGCGCTGCGCGGCGGTACTGCCAGCTGCAGCACATCGGCGAGGCTCCCCGCGTACCGGTCGGCGACGGCCCGCGCGAGCCCGAGCAGTTCCGCACTCAGCACCGGCTCCGGCGACACGACCTGGGCCAGCGCGGCGAGCGGCCCGGAGTAGTCCGACTCGGCCAGCCGCTCGACGAGGAACCCGTCGATCAGGCCCCCGCCCTCACGCCGCCCGTCCCGCACCCGGTGCCGCCCGGCCCCGAACCGCACCCGCACCCGCACCCCGGACTGCGCGTCGGCGTCGAGCTCCGCGGGCACGGCATAGTCGAAGTACCGGTCGAGATGCAGCACCCCCTTGTCCACCAGCACCCGCGCGACCGGCAACTCCCCGGCCAGCTCGGCCCCCCGCCACGTCCGCGGCTTCGCCCTCGGCACCTTCGCCTGCCGCACACTCTCCCGAATCAGCGCAAGCTGCTCGGGCGGCGCACCCTCCGCCCCGCCGTCCCGTTCCCCGTCCGCGCTGCTCACGCCTGCATTCTTACCAAACGCGACTGACAACGGCCGACGACCGCCGTCCACGCCCGGTCTTCTAGACCGCGGCGAGCAGCCGCACGACGAGCCGCTCCGCGTAGGCCATGTCCTCGTCCGGGTCCCCGTCCCGGAACCGTCCGCCCGCCTCCGAAGCGGCGAACCCGAGCATGAACGTGGACAACAGCCGCTCGGCCCGTGGAATCCGCTCCTCCTGGAGGCCGGCGGCGCGCAGGGCGCCGTAGACCGCGTTGCGCGGCCCGACCGCCTCCGGGGTCACGGCCGGACGTTGGAAGAGGAGGAGGAACAGGTCGGGGTGGCGGCGGGCGGTGGCCCGCATGCTGTGGGCGAGCAGGCGCAGTTGCCCGCGCCAGTCGAGTCCGGGACCGGGCACCTCGATCTCCAGCAACAGCCGCTCGACCAGGCCGTCGAGGAGTCCCTGCTTGTCGCCGACGTGCCTGTAGAGGGTCATCGGGTTCACGTCGAGTTCCTGCGCTACGGCCCGCATGGTGACGGCCTGCAACCCCTTCCGGGTCGCCAACTCCCATGTCACGTCGAGCACTTGATCACGACTGATCCGCCGTGGCGTCACTTGACATCCTCCCTCGAAGCTACGTATACACAGTATACGTATACGTTGTATATATCGAGGGAGTGGCCATGCTGACCGTCAGCGGCCTGCGCAAACGGTGGGGCCCCGTCCGGGCCCTGGACGGCTTCGACCTGCGGATCGAGCCCGGCGAGATCTGCGGCCTGATCGGCCACAACGGCGCGGGCAAGACGACCTTCGCCCGCATCGTCGCCGGCCTGGAACGGCCCGACGCGGGCTCGGTCCTCGTAGCGGGAGCAGATCTCGCCACGGCTCCACGTTCCGCACGCACCCTGATCGGCTTGGCACCCCAGGAACTGGCCCTCTACCCCACCGCCACCCTGCGCCAGAACCTCCGCCTCTTCGGCGGCCTGGCCGGCCTGCGCCGCACCGAACTGCGCACCGAACTGGCCGCCGTAGCCGAGGAGTTGGCCCTCACCGACGTACTCGACCGCCCCATCGCAACGCTCTCCGGCGGCCAGCAGCGCCGCGCCCAGGCAGCCACCGTCCTACTGCCCCGCCCCCGCGTGCTGCTGCTCGACGAACCCACCGTCGGCGCCGACCCCACCACCCGCGAAGCGCTGCTACGACTCGTCAGGACCCGCGCCGACGAAGGCGCCGCCATCTGCTACACCACGCACTACCTGCCGGAGTTGGAGGACTTGGGCGCCACGCTCGCGGTCGCCGCGGCCGGCCGGGTGATCGCCCGCGGCGACCGCGCCGACCTCCTGGACGGCCTGCCCGGCGAGGTCACCGTGACATTCACCGGCCCCGTACCCGAACACCTCGCCGAGACCTCAACCGCCCCCGGGGAACTGCGTTTCAGCACCGCGGACCCGGCCCGGGCCCTGGCCCGACTCCTCCGGGATCTGGGCCCCGACACCACCCGGGTCCGCTCGGCCGCGGTCCGCGAACCCTCGCTCGACGACCTCTACCGAAGACTGGCCGCCGACCGACTCCCCACGGAGACCCACCATGCGGCCTGAACCCACCCCGACCGCAGCCCGCCGCACCTGGGCCATGACCCGCCACACCCTCGTTCTGCTGGTCCGGGACCCGGGAACCCCGCTCGCCTACACCGTCATGTCCCTGGTCCTCCTGAGCGTGCTCCACCCGGTGTACGACCGCCTGGCCACCCCCGCCGCACCGGCCATCGTGCAGGCCGCTCCCGGCATCGCGGTGATGTTCACCCTGCTCGCCCTGGACGTCGCCGGCCAACTCCTGCTCTCCGAACGCACCTGGAACACCTGGGACCGCCTGCGCTCGGGCCCTGCGACCCCCACGACAATCCTGACCGGCAAGGCCCTGCCACTGATGGCGTTGTTCCTCTCCCAACAGGCCGTACTCTTCCTCTTCGCGACCGCGACCTTCGGCTTCCCGCTCACGGCCGGCACCTGGCGCCTACCACTCCTGGCCCTCCTCTGGGCGGCCTGCGTCACCTCCTGCGGCCTCGCCCTCGGCGTCCACGCCCGCAGCCAGGGCCAGTTGGCCGCCGCCTCCGACATCGGCGCCCTCACCATCACCTGCCTCAGCGGCTGCCTGGTCCCCCTCACCGTCCTCCCTCACTGGGTCTCCACGGTGGCCCCAGCGACCCCGGGCTACTGGGCCCTGCACGGCTTCCAGGCAGCGGTCACCGGCGACCCCCGGGCCTACGCACACGCGACGGCGGTCATCGCGGCCATCACGGCGGCGGCCCTCCTGGTGGCCGCCCGCCGTATCCGCCGCTGACCCCGTCGTCGGGAAACGCCGAGGCCCGGCTCCCCCACAGGGAAACCGGGCCTCGCGACGGCAATCGCGGGGTTACAGCCCCGCAGCCTTCCGCAGTGCGTCCACGCGATCCGTGCGCTCCCAGGTGAAGTCGGGGATCTCACGGCCGAAGTGGCCGTACGCGGCGGTCTGTGCGTAGATCGGGCGCAGCAGGTCGAGGTCGCGGATGATGGCGGCCGGGCGGAGGTCGAAGACCTCGTCGATCGCCTTCTCGATCCGGTCGGTGTCGACCTTGGCGGTGCCGAAGGTCTCGACGAAGAGGCCCACCGGCTCGGCCTTGCCGATCGCGTACGCCACCTGCACCTCGCAGCGCGAGGCGAGGCCCGCGGCCACGACGTTCTTCGCGACCCAGCGCATCGCGTACGCGGCGGAGCGGTCGACCTTGGACGGGTCCTTGCCGGAGAACGCGCCGCCGCCGTGGCGGGCCATGCCGCCGTACGTGTCGATGATGATCTTGCGGCCGGTCAGGCCGGCGTCGCCCATCGGGCCGCCGATCTCGAAGCGGCCGGTGGGGTTCACGAGCAGACGGTAGCCGTCGGTGTCGAGCTTGATGCCCTCGTCCAGGAGCGCCTTCAGCTCGGCCTCGACCACGAACTCGCGGATGTCGGGGGCGAGCAGCGACTCCAGGTCGATGTCGGAAGCGTGCTGCGAGGAGACGACGACCGTGTCGAGGCGGACGGCCTTGTCGCCGTCGTACTCGATGGTGACCTGGGTCTTGCCGTCCGGGCGCAGGTACGGGATGGTCCCGTTCTTGCGGACCTCCGAGAGGCGCTTGGCGAGGCGGTGCGCCAGGAAGATCGGGAGCGGCATCAGCGTCGGCGTCTCGTCCGTCGCGTAGCCGAACATCAGGCCCTGGTCGCCCGCGCCCTGCTTGTCGAGCTCGTCCCCTTCGTCACCTGCGGCGGCACCCTCGACCCGCTTCTCGTACGCCGTGTCGACACCCTGCGCGATGTCCGGGGACTGCGCGCCGATGGACACCGAGACGCCACAGGAGGCGCCGTCGAAGCCCTTCTTGGAGGAGTCGTAGCCGATCTCCAGGATCTTGTCGCGGACGAGCTGCGCGATGGGCGCGTAGGTCTTGGTGGTGACCTCGCCGGCCACGTGCACCAGGCCGGTCGTGATCAGCGTCTCGACGGCGACCCGGGAGGTCGGGTCCTCCCGCAGAAGCGCGTCGAGAATGGTGTCGCTGATCTGGTCAGCGATCTTGTCGGGGTGACCTTCGGTCACGGACTCCGAGGTGAAAAGACGACGGGACACAACGCTCCCTGAGGTTGCAGCGGCTGCTGGCTGATCATTGGCGGACGGGACGGGAGCTGCGCCCGACGTCGTCCGAGAACAGTTTATCGGTCGCGGTCGACAGACGGTCCCCCCGTCTCGTCTCTCGGGAAGTGCTGTGACCTGCGGCACGCGCATTTTGCCGAATGCCGAGTGCCGTTGGCCAGAGCCGCCACGCGCGAATGTCAGGTTTCAGCGAACTGTCAGGCGGCTGAAACACATCAGGCAAGACGCTGTGCGACCAGGTCCCACACGGTCTCGGCCAGGGCTTCCTTGGGGCCGTGGGGCACCGTGGTCTCGCTGCCGTCGGCACCGAGCACGACCGCCTCGTTCTCCTCGGAACCGAAGGTCTTGCGCTCGCCCACCTCGTTCACCACCAGCAAATCGCAGCCCTTGCGTACCAGTTTGGTACGACCGTTGGCGAGGACGTCGTCCGTCTCGGCGGCGAACCCGACGACCACCTGTCCGGGGCGGGCACGGTCGGCGGAGACCTCCGCGAGGATGTCCGGATTCCGCACCAGGACGACGGGCTCGGGGTCCTTGTCGTCCTTCTTCTTGATCTTCCCGGTCGCGTACTCGGCCGGACGGAAGTCCGCGACCGCCGCCGCCATGACGACTGCGTCCGCGTCCGCGGCGGCCTTCAGCACCGCCTCCCGCAGCTGTACGGCGGTCCCGACCTGGACGACGTCGACGCCCGCCGGGTCCGGCAGTCCCGTGTTCGCCGCGAGCAGGGTGACCCGGGCGCCCCGGGCGGCGGCGGTGCGCGCGAGGGCGTAGCCCTGCTTGCCGGAGGAGCGGTTGCCGAGGAAGCGGACCGGGTCGAGGGGCTCGCGGGTGCCGCCGGCGCTGACGACGACGTGCCGGCCCTTGAGGTCGGGCTCGGTGACGCCCCGCGCGAGCACCCGGCGGCAGACCTCGAAGATCTCGACCGGGTCGGGCAGCCGGCCCTTGCCGGTGTCGACACCGGTGAGCCGGCCGACCGCCGGTTCGATCACGACGGCGCCGCGGCGGCGCAGTGTCGCCACGTTCTCCTGGGTGGCCGGGTGTTCCCACATCTCCGTGTGCATCGCGGGCGCGAAGACGACCGGACAGCGGGCGGTGAGGAGGGTGTTGGTGAGGAGGTCGTCGGCAAGGCCGTGGGCCGCCTTCGCCAGCGTGTCCGCCGTGGCCGGTGCTACGACCACCAGGTCGGCGCCCTGGCCGATGCGCACGTGCGGGACCTCGTGGACGTCGTCCCACACCTCGGTCGAGACGGGGTGCCCGGAGAGCGCGGACCAGGTGGCGGCGCCGACGAAGTGCAGGGCGGACGCGGTGGGGACGACCCGGACGTCGTGCCCCGACTCCGACAGTCTGCGCAGCAGCTCGCACGCCTTGTACGCGGCGATGCCACCACTGACTCCCAGAACGACCTTCGGCTTGTCCACCGTCTCTCCCCGAGCTCGGAAAACGAACGACTCGTACGACTCCATGACACACCACAGGCCCGACAGTCGCTGTCGGGCCTGTGGATAAAGCTGCTGCGGCTCAGGTCGCGGGGCCCTCGACGGCCTCGGAGGTCAGCAGGCCCGCGTTGATCTCGCGCAGGGCGATGGAGAGCGGCTTCTCGTGGACGTGCGTGTCGACGAGCGGACCGACGTACTCCAGCAGGCCCTCGCCGAGCTGGGAGTAGTACGCGTTGATCTGACGGGCGCGCTTGGCGGCGTAGATCACGAGGCTGTACTTCGAGTCGGTGGCCTCGAGGAGCTCGTCGATCGGAGGGTTGATGATGCCCTCGGGAGCGGTGATGGAAGAGGACACGCTCTGCCTTCCGAAAGATGGGATGAGATCGGAAAAACGATCACACAACTTCCATCAAGGCTAGCAGCTCGCGCGCTACGTCCTCGACGGAGGTGTTGACCAGGGTCGCGTCGAACTCGGGCTCCGCCGCCAGTTCGACCTTCGCCGCGTCCAGGCGGCGCTCGATCACCTCGGGGGGCTCGGTGCCCCGCCCGGTGAGCCTGCGCACCAGCTCCTCCCAGGAGGGGGGAGCCAGGAACACCGAGTGTGCCTCGGACATGGACTCGCGGACCTGCCGGGCGCCCTGGAGGTCGATCTCCAGCAGCACCGGCACACCGGACTCCAGGTGCTCCAGCACGGCCGTCCGCGGGGTGCCGTAGCGGTTGCCGGCGAACTCGGCCCACTCCAGCAGCTCGCCGTTGGCGATCAGCTTGTCCATCTCCTCGTCGGTGACGAAGAAGTAGTGGACCCCGTGCTTCTCACCGGGGCGGGGCTTGCGGGTCGTCGCCGACACCGAGAGCCAGACCTCGGGGTGTTCCTTGCGCATATGGGCGACGACCGTGCTCTTGCCGACCCCTGAGGGGCCGGAGAGCACGGTCAGCCGCGGACGTTCACTCATGCAGCGATTATTCCAGCAATCCCGGGGTGCCCGGGACTCAAGAGCCGGTGCTGCCGAACTCACGCTCCAGGGAGGCGATCTGGTTGGAGCCGAGGCCACGTACTCGGCGACTCTCGGAGATGCCGAGTCGCTCCATGATCTGCTTGGCGCGGACCTTGCCCACGCCGGGCAGGGACTCAAGCAGCGCGGAGACCTTCATCTTGCCGATGACGTCGTTCTCCTGGCCCTGCTTGATGACGTCATGCAGGGAGGCGCCGGAGTGCTTGAGTCGATTCTTGACCTCGGCCCGCTCCCGGCGAGCCGCGGCGGCCTTTTCGAGCGCGGCTGCGCGCTGTTCAGGGGTAAGGGGCGGAAGAGCCACGCCTACGTCACCTCGGATGTCGAACTGTCGGATACGGACCGGTGAGGAACCTAGTCGCCCCACACCTGGGGAGCTACGAGCAACACGCTTGCCCGTTGACTCTGCTCGGAGACTAGCGGCCAGGGACGCCAGAGTCAGCGAGAACAGAGGAAAAGTCCTGGTCAGCCTGCGCCAGGTCAGACATTTCCGACATAACGCCCCGGATTTGAGGATGTATTCAGACTCAAGTCACTCCGGAGCCGGTCGTCGAACCACTCATCGGAGGACTCGATCGACCCGTTCGAACACCTCAGACGGTCGCAAAGGCGACGCGGATCTCCTCCGCGAAGCGATCCGAGGCCGCCTGAAGTGCTCCCACGTCGGGACCGTGACGTAGAACACCTCGGCTCACGTTCGGGACGACATTGCGCAGCACCGTCCCGAAAACCCCGGGAAGATCGGCCGGAGTCGCCCCCTGGGCACCGATGCCGGGCGCGAGAATCGGACCGTTGACCGCGAGGTCGTACGACGACAGGTCGCCCAGCGTGGCGCCGACGACGGCCCCGAAGGAACCCAGGGGCTCCTCCCCCGCGTTCTCGGCGGCCAGGTGGGCCAGCATGGTCGCTCCGACGTTCCGGCCGTCCGCGCGGACCGCGTGCTGCACCTCGCCGCCCTCCGGGTTGGAGGTGAGCGCGAGCACGAAGAGCCCGGCGCCGCTCTCGCGGGCCAGCGCGATCGCCGGGGCGAGCGAGCCGTAGCCGAGATACGGCGAGACGGTCAGCGCGTCGGAGAACAGCGGGGAGTCCTTCCGGAGGAAGGACTCGGCGTAGGCGGCCATGGTCGAGCCGATGTCGCCGCGCTTGGCGTCCATGACGACCAGCGCGCCGGCCGCCCGCGCCTCCTCGACGGACTTCTCCAGGACGGCGATCCCGCGCGAGCCGAAGCGCTCGAAGAAGGCGCTCTGCGGCTTGAGGACGGCGACCCGGTCGGCGAGCGCCTCGACGACCGTGCGGCTGAACCGCTCCAGGCCCGCGATGTCGTCGTTCAGGCCCCAGTCGGCGAGCAGTGAGGCGTGCGGGTCGATGCCGACGCAGAGCGGGCCGCGCTCGTCCATGGCCGTGCGGAGGCGGGCACCGAAGGGTTCGAGGGGGCTCATACCGGCTGCTTCCTTACGTCGGCGCCGACCGCGTCGGCGAGAGTGGCGTACGGGCTCGTGCGCAGGCGCGCGGCGAGGCCCTTGTGGAGGGCGCGGCCCCAGAAGGGCCCTTCGTAGATGAAGGCGCTGTAGCCCTGCACGAGCGTGGCACCGGCGAGGATGCGCTGCCAGACGTCCTCGGCGTTCTCGATGCCGCCGACGCCCACGAGGGTGATGCGGTCGCCCACGCGCGCGTAGAGGCGGCGCAGTACCTCCAGTGAGCGAGACTTCAGGGGCGCCCCGGACAGTCCGCCGGTCTCCTTGACGAGCTCGGGTCCGGATTTCAGACCGAGGCCCTCGCGCGCGATGGTCGTGTTCGTGGCGATGATGCCGTCCAGGCCGAGTTCCACGGCGAGGTCGGCGACCGCGTCCACGTCCTCGTCCGCGAGGTCCGGGGCGATCTTGACCAGGAGCGGGACGCGCCGGTCGGTCACCGCGCGATCGGCGGCTTCGCGGACAGCCGTGAGCAGCGGGCGCAGTGCCTCGGTCGCCTGGAGGTTGCGCAGCCCGGGCGTGTTGGGCGACGACACGTTGACGACGAGATAGTCGGCGTGCCGGGCGAGCCGCTCGGTCGACTTCACGTAGTCGCCGACGGCCTCTTCCTCGGGTACGACCTTGGTCTTGCCGATGTTGACGCCCACGACGGTCCTGAAGACCGCCTCACGGGCCGCCAGCCGGGCCGCCACAGCCGCGGAGCCCTCGTTGTTGAAGCCCATGCGGTTGATCAGCGCCCGGTCCGGCACGAGGCGGAAGAGCCGCTTCTTGGGGTTGCCGGGCTGCGGCTCCCCCGTGACCGTGCCGATCTCGACGTGGTCGAAGCCGAGCATCGACATGCCGTCGATCGCGACCGCGTTCTTGTCGAAGCCGGCCGCGAGCCCGAACGGGCCGTGCATGCGCAGCCCGAAGGCCTCGGTCCGCAACTCCTCGAACCGGGGCGCGAGGGCGGCGGCGACGAATGTGCGCAGTACGGGGATGCGGACGGCGAGCCGGATCCAGCGGAAGGCGAGGTGGTGGGCCTGCTCAGGGTCCATCCGTTTGAAGACGAGGTTGAAGAAGATCTTGTACATGGTGTCCTCATGAAGAGGGGGACACCGTTTCCGGTGTCCCCCTCTTCGGCTGCTAGTCGCGGGCCGCGGTCAGGTGCTGCGCGTGTTCCTGGAGTGAACGCACGCCCACGTCACCGTGGTTGAGTGCGTCGATGCCCTGGACGGCAGCGGCGAGCGCCTGGACCGTCGTCAGGCACGGGACCGACCGGGCCACGGCCGCCGTACGGATCTCGTAGCCGTCGAGGCGGCCTCCGGTGCCGTACGGGGTGTTGACGATGAGGTCGACCTCGCCGTCGTGGATGAGCTGGACGATGGTCTTCTCGCCGTTCGGGCCGACACCCTCGGACTGCTTGCGGACGACCGTCGCGTTGAGGCCGTTGCGCTTGAGGACCTCGGCGGTGCCGGAGGTGGCGAGCAACTCGAAGCCGTGGGCGACCAGTTCGCGCGCCGGGAAGATCATCGAGCGCTTGTCGCGGTTGGCAACCGAGATGAACGCGCGGCCCTTGGTGGGCAGCGGGCCGTAGGCGCCCGCCTGGGACTTGGCGTACGCCGTGCCGAAGACGGAGTCGATGCCCATGACCTCGCCGGTGGAGCGCATCTCCGGGCCGAGGACGGTGTCGACGCCGCGCCCGTGGATGTCGCGGAAGCGCGACCACGGCATGACGGCCTCCTTGACGGAGATCGGCGCGTCCAGCGGGAGTTCGCCGCCGTCGCCGTGGGCCGGGAGCAGGCCCTCGGCGCGGAGTTCGGCGACGGTCGCGCCCAGCGAGATGCGGGCGGCGGCCTTCGCGAGCGGCACGGCGGTCGCCTTCGAGGTGAAGGGGACCGTGCGGGACGCGCGCGGGTTGGCCTCCAGGACGTAGAGGATGTCGCCGGCCATCGCGAACTGGATGTTGATCAGCCCGCGCACGCCAACACCCTTGGCGATGGCCTCCGTCGACGCCCGCAGGCGCTTGATGTCGAAGCCGCCGAGGGTGATCGGCGGCAGGGCGCAGGCCGAGTCGCCGGAGTGGATGCCGGCCTCCTCGATGTGCTCCATGACACCGCCGAGGTAGAGCTCGTGGCCGTCGTACAGCGCGTCCACGTCGATCTCGATCGCGTCGTCCAGGAAGCGGTCGACGAGGACCGGCCGCGAGGGGCTGATCTCGGTCGACTCGGCGATGTAGGACTCCAGGCGGGTCTCGTCGTAGACGATCTCCATGCCGCGTCCGCCGAGGACGTACGACGGTCGGACGAGGACCGGGTAGCCGATCTCGTCGGCGATGGCCTTGGCGCCGACGAAGGTGGTCGCGGTGCCGTGCTTGGGAGCAGGGAGGCCCGCCTCGGCGAGGACCTGGCCGAAGGCACCGCGGTCCTCGGCGGCGTGGATCGCCTCGGGGGGCGTACCGACGACCGGGACGCCGTTGTCCTTGAGTGCCTGCGCCAGGCCCAGCGGGGTCTGGCCGCCGAGCTGCACGATCACGCCGGCGATCGGCCCGGCCAGGGACTCCGCGTGGACGATCTCCAGCACGTCCTCGAGCGTGAGCGGCTCGAAGTACAGGCGGTCGGAGGTGTCGTAGTCCGTGGAGACGGTCTCCGGGTTGCAGTTGACCATCACGGTCTCGTAGCCGGCGTCGCTGAGCGCGAAGGAGGCGTGGACGCAGGAGTAGTCGAACTCGATGCCCTGGCCGATGCGGTTGGGGCCAGACCCCAGGATGATGACCGCGGGTTTCTCGCGCGGGGCGACCTCGTTCTCCTCGTCGTAGGACGAGTAGAAGTACGGCGTCTTCGCGGCGAACTCGGCGGCGCAGGTGTCGACCGTCTTGTAGACCGGGCGGATGCCGAGCGCGTGCCGCACCTCGCGGACGACGTCCTCGCGCAGGCCGCGGATCTCGCCGATCTGCTGGTCGGAGAAGCCGTGCCGCTTGGCCTCGGCGAGCAGCTCCGGGTCCAGCTTGTCGGCGGCGGCCAGCTCGTCCGCGATCTCCTTGATGAGGAAGAGCTGGTCGACGAACCAGGGGTCGATCTTCGTGTACTCGAAGACCTCCTCCTGGGTGGCGCCCGCGCGGATGGCCTGCATGACCGTGTTGATCCGGCCGTCGGTGGGCCGTACGGCCTCTTCGAGGAGCTGGGCCTTGTCGCCGGGCTCGCCGACGAAGGTGAACTGGCTGCCCTTCTTCTCCAGGGAGCGCAGCGCCTTCTGGAAGGCCTCGGTGAAGTTGCGGCCGATGGCCATGGCCTCGCCGACCGACTTCATCGTCGTGGTCAGCGTGGAGTCGGCCTGCGGGAACTTCTCGAAGGCGAAACGCGGGGCCTTCACGACCACGTAGTCGAGGGTCGGCTCGAAGGAGGCCGGGGTCTCGCGGGTGATGTCGTTCGGGATCTCGTCGAGGGTGTAGCCGACGGCCAGCTTCGCGGCGATCTTGGCGATCGGGAAGCCGGTCGCCTTGGAGGCGAGGGCCGAGGAGCGGGACACGCGCGGGTTCATCTCGATCACGATGACGCGGCCGTCGACCGGGTCGATCGCGAACTGGATGTTGCAGCCGCCGGTGTCGACGCCGACCTCGCGGATGATCGCGATGCCCACGTCGCGCAGCACCTGGTACTCGCGGTCGGTCAGCGTCATCGCCGGGGCGACGGTGATGGAGTCGCCGGTGTGCACGCCCATGGGGTCGAAGTTCTCGATGGAGCAGACGACCACGACGTTGTCGTGCTTGTCGCGCATCAGCTCCAGCTCGTACTCCTTCCAGCCGAGGATGGACTCCTCCAGGAGGACCTCGGTGGTGGGAGACAGGGTGAGGCCCTGGCCGGCGATACGGCGCAGTTCTTCCTCGTCGTGCGCGAAGCCGGAACCGGCGCCGCCCATGGTGAAGGAGGGGCGGACGACGACCGGGTAGCCGCCGAGTGTCTCCACACCCTGGATGACGTCGTCCATGGAGTGGCAGATCACCGAGCGGGCGGACTCGCCGTACCCGATCTTCTGGCGGACGGCCTCGACGACGCCCTTGAAGAGGTCGCGGTCCTCGCCCTTGTTGATGGCCTCGACGTTGGCACCGATCAGCTCGACGCCGTACT
>Ga0307511_10004901_pt1 | contig 13659 bp, 19 predicted proteins | sample 13_EM_MG_FD_200266 | JGI IMG/M metagenome (GOLD analysis project Ga0307511, IMG submission 200266) | Populus trichocarpa ectomycorrhiza microbial communities from riparian zone in the Pacific Northwest, United States - 13_EM | ecosystem: Host-associated > Plants > Roots > Unclassified | place...
AGCGAATCTATGGAGCATGAAGGAGAGGGAGGTGGGCGAGGGAAGAGGAAGAGGTGGGGGTGAGAGTGTCGGTGATTTATTTATGAGCTGGTGCTCGAGTTTGCTCTTAACTCCAGAGTCCGGCCTCGCCCGAATCCCTTCCGCCGCGGTTTCAATCTCCGACACAATCTTTTGATCTCAGTCCCCCGTTGGTGGCAGCCCTCTCCCACTTTCCACGCATATATCGACGAGAACTAGCAGTCCAGGCTTTCCGTGTCATCGCACTTGTGCCTGTGTAAATAAATCCAAAAAAATTCTCCCATTTTTCCCCCAATGTCCAAGGGTTGGGCTACCGTGGGAAAGCGCGGAAGCAACGCGAAACCTCAACGCCATATGTCTCAGCGTCTATCCATTCTCACGACCTGCAGAGTTCCGTCGGCCATGACCAGTTTAATAAGTGATCCTCCTTCCTTCCCTCATTCTCGAGTACGGCAGCGCTGAACGCACTTTTATAGGGAACCCCCTCTTCTTGTCGTTCCGACAGGCGTCCGCGAAGTGTCTTCATACCCAACCATCCTCAGCCACCTCCGCGTTGGCCCTCATCCGCTCCCAGCCGTCACAATACGCGGTTACCGCGGTCGCTGGCAGAAAATACCTCTTGGCTCCCCGAGACCTTCTAACAGTCCCAAGGCTGAACGACGTCGCGGTTGGAGATATCCTCGAATTGGACAACGTTCACGAACTTGGGTCACGCGAATACACCCTTCGAGGTGCACCACATCTCTCGCCCGACGTGGTCAAAATTACCGCTACCGTGGTCGAACACACGAAGGGACAAATGGAGCGCATTGTGAAGAAGAAGCGGAGAAAGGGTTACAAAAAGACCATCCAGCACAAGCAGACTTATACCCGCCTGCGGATTGGTCCATTCGAGTTTCCACACCAACCACAACAGACACATTCGCAGTAGTTTATTACGGGCATCGCATGGAACGCCACCAATCGCATATCATATTTTTTCCCTCTGGGTTGTCTTCCCCCTTCCTGGCCAACCACATCCATATCTCACTCTCCGCAAGTTGCGAGCAACCCAGAAAGCGAACCGGGCCAAGAGTGATCGACTCCTCTTGTCTCGCGCTCCCATCTACCTTTAACTTTCGACGGCAACCGACAAACAAGATCGTAGCCTAGGGCAGTGAGGAAAACGAGAGTCAAGCGAAAGCCGCGATTCTAATCGGCCAACGACTAACAAGCTGAATCGCATTGCCTCAGGGATCTCTGAAGGCTCAAAGACTCAGATGCATTGACATTCATCCGGACATCTTTCACACATCCCAGTCCTGTCGTTCTGCCAACTTTCTCCTCTTATGGGGGGTGTACCTTGAGGGCCGCTTCGCGTTGTTCTCCATCTGTGGCTCTACTACGCCGTCGTGGCGTTTACCTCAAACCTCTTCCATGACAGACCACCCGCAGGGATCCGTTGCCGTCAGGAGTAAGTCGACGATCTCACGCATAATTCTTCTGGAGGCACATGTATGGAACAGGAGAAGTGCAGGAGTATGCTTATACGGTATGCCATTTCTTCCACTCAAGCCTGGCAATGATCTTCTTCCAGCAGTGAGAAACGACCGTGGTCGGTGTGTGAAAAGTCAAGTCCGCAATGGTTTACAGAGCATGCTCGGGGCGACGGAACTGTCGCTGGGCTTCCCGAAGATCTGCAAGAAGCTAGCGGCGACCACCGGGCTTGATCACCATCCCCGCTCCCCTTTTGGCGTTGGAAAGGACACCAGGTGATGCGACAAATGGCGATCCATGCTCAATGGCGTAAACTGCCGACAGGTATTTTGTTTCAGTTTCCAAAACTCGACCAGACGCAAGGACGAGGAACGGGCTCCAACAAACCCGCTAGGATTCGCGAATGCTCTCGCCTCTCGCTCGCAGTGAAAGCGTCGGACGTTTTCGTTCTTCACGAGGTTGAGCCGAGCCGGGTCGAGAGGCTGTTCTTCGGACATTCCGAATTTGTAGCCATCGGCGGGGGGCCGAATGGTTGGCCAACAGAAGAGTACTTGAACCTGCACTGCGAAGGGGCAGCAGACCCGTTCGTCGTGGGGGCAAGGAGGTCAACTGGTCATATCGTGGGCTGCGGTCGATTCTACCTCCGAGGGCTTCATAAATACACAGGGTGGTTTGCGAATGCGTCCTGTAGGTCTGGCAGAGGGCCCGACTCCGCCGACGTGCGGTTGGATCTTCATGTTCGTTGACGCGTTACTCGGACGGACACACACCTTTCGAATCCGCACCACACACTCCCCCCCGGTCACCCCTAACCACAGAGTATGCGGGTCACTTCGCACCGGTCTTAACAAGGGCAACGATATCCTTAGGGGCGGAGGCACCAACGGCATGGGATGTAATCTCTGCAGCCAGAGATCATCTTCTGGTGACCGGAAATCCCACCAGCGAGCGGGGAGCATGATAGCGTTTGGTCCGCGTTGTTCCAGGTGAAGGCGCAGAGGTAAGAGCGGACTGGTTGGTTCAACGGTTGGCCTTGGTTGGCTGACCGTCCTGCGCTTGTAAATCTTGGCATGTGGGACGCCCCGGGCTCGTGTGACCGATAGCGTGAGCATCGCGTCGGTAGCTGTGGGTGGGCGGCCGATGGTCGGTACGTAAATTCGCCATCGGTGACCGGTGACTGGTATTCAACAATCCTCAAGGAATCAATTATTTCCCACAGCCAGCTTGTGGCCGTCTATACAGTCCCCCGAGTATATCCCTGAACCCCCATCCGAAACCGACTGGTGATTCAGTCCACGCTCGCACACTCAACGAACCCCGTACAATCTGATTTCAAAATCAAGTACATCCGGCGTTGGTCACTGGTGAGGTCGGTTTGATGCCCCTCGACGCCTCGTATCACGGCCAATGATTTTGGAGGCGCGGGGGGTGTCCCCGGTTTTTGATATCCTAGGATATCCGATTACTGCGATTGGTGGATGATCTATGGATGGCTGGATGTCCGCAGACTACCAACCCAAAATATCTCACGCTCACTGACCGAGCATCCTTGGATATCTGACCCCGGGATCAGATCTGGACCTCCCAGATTGTTGGCTGTGTACATCAGGAAATGCCGAGTCAGATCGGAACCGCTTCCAGTATTAGTAGTTACTTCCAAGCGCATTGAAGCTCGTGGAATCACCACCGAATGCACCGTTTCTCACTGGCTTGCCCTGCACGCACTAGATTCAGGTGGACGGCGCTCGTGCTTGGAACAAGCAGTAACCTATCTGATTGCAGCACACCGAATGAAACTCCGAAGGAGCGTACCGATAGACCGGGCAATTCAACGGAAGCGCGTGGAATCGCGAATTGCTTGGAAGCGCATAGAGTCGACTGTCAGTGATCGAAGCGCACCGGTAGCACAAAATCGGACTCTAGATTTTCCTGAAGTAAGCGGCGTCCGGGTCGTGAGTAAGCAGGCGGTCTCGTCGAGGGGGTTAAAATGCTTGCCACGCTTTCCAGGTGTCCCCCAGTATTATGGCATTCATTCGGACACTCGCGCTGTCTATCCCTTTCGCCGCCTACTCTCTCGCCGTCCCCAGTACTCACCAGGGCTCAGGCACGGTGGTCAGACTGGATCATGCAGTTAGTGGGCCGTCAGCCGTCTCTCCGTGTCCGTCTCCATTGACGTGTTTTACCACCGGACAGGATTTCATCGGTGTCACAGACGGAAACCTGACGAGCTTTCTGGGGATCCCATTCGCGAAGCCAGCGTACGTGTCATCTAGTATACTCTACCACTTGGAGTCCTGACTCTGGAGCCTCGTGTCTAGGCGAAGGTTCAGCCTCCCTGAGCCTAACGATGCATACCATGGATCATATAGCGTCACCACGTACGGGCCGGCGTGTACACAACAGAATTCCACGATTCTTCCGCTCCCAGAAGGACTAGACCCAGCAGCGAGTCAATACATGAACCTGTTTCGGGTGCTCCCTAACACTCCGGAGGCCGAAGATTGTAGGAACCATTATTCTCCCCCTTGTCACGCCTACCGGTGGCTGACCCGCAGTTAGGCCTCACGTTGAACGTGGTTAAGCCTGCGAATGTTCATCCAAATGCTAAGATACCCGTCGCTGTGGTAAGTGGTACGTGGGAGTGGAACCGTCAATGCGTTGATGTAGTTCGCAGTCCATCTTCGGTGGCGGATTCCAATTCGGTTCACCTATGGTGTGAGACCAAACCAAGTTTGTTTCGTTATAATGGCTGATTCGATTTGGTGGATTGGGAAGATCCCCCGGAAACCCGATCGTGGCTCATTCGATAGCTCTGGGAGAACCGATCATCTACGTGAGCATAAACTATAGGTTGGTTTTAGCCATCCAACTGCACGTATCAGCAGACCACTGACCAGATGCCGTATTAGGGTTTCCGGTGAGCCCACCCAACTCGCTTGCTTACGGATGTGTCGCTGACATGCTCCGCGTTAGCCTACGGATTCTTGCCCGGCAAAGAAGTCAAGGAAGCCGGGGTCGGCAATATTGGATTACATGACCGTAGGCCATCCAGCACAGAATCGGATCTTCTGTCGCTGACCGCCTCCGATCAGAACGCCAAGGCCTGAGGTGGATTCACAAGCACATCGCCGCTTTCGGCGGAGACCCAAACAAGGTCACCATGTAAGTTCACACCACCACCTACGTTTACACTGTCCTGACAATGGATGCTCAAAGTTGGGGGGTCTCTGCAGGAGCAATGGCCGTCGCACTTCAAATGCTCACGAATGGTGGCAACACCGAAGGTCTATTCCACGGTGCATTTATGCAATCGGGCGCGCCGCTCCTGGTCGGAGATTTGGCAGTCGGCCAAAAGTCTTACGACGCGTTGGTCGCGGATACAGGATGTTTCGGCGCTGCAGACACTCTGGAATGCCTGAAACAGGTCCCCCTCAGCACATTGAAACCGATTGTGGACAGTTCTCCGTCCATCTTTAGCTATCAGGTAAGTGACGGCGCCTCTGCTCTTAGTTTCCCGACATAGAACAAACCGCGCTGACATTTATAGTCGTTGGATCTTGCATGGGTCCCCAGAGCGGATGGGGTGTTCCTCGAAGCACCCCCTCAGCAACTTGTGATGCAGGGTAGCGTGGCCAAAGTTCCTTTCGTGATTGGTGTGCACCTCCCACCCCCACGAAACAATGTAACTGACGCGGTGTGTAGGTTCGTGCGACGATGAGGGCACTATATTCAGCTTTGACAATCTCAACGTTACGGACGTGGAGTTTGACGACTATACTCACGAGGTCCTACTGGGGCGGGTCCCCGCAAACGAAGTTCAAGGTATTACTCGTTTTTATCCCTCAGGTGAATCAAAACTTCCGTTTAGTTCCCCGTATACCCGACTAACACGAATCCCCAGATCCCGCCCAAGGATCCCCGTTCGATACCGGGGGCCTTAATGCTATCACGCCTCAGTACAAGAGACTATCGGCTATCCAGGGTGATGCCATGTTCCACGGTCCCAAACGGTTCTTCTTGGAACAGCGGTCGGATAAGCAAGCCGCTTGGTCTTACCGTTCGTATCCTCCGGTTTTTCTCATGTTCCACTTATTTTACCCCTCCCCGTTGCAGTGTACAAGGAAACCAAACCCCTCCCTGTCATTGGTGCTGTGCGTATTTTTACTTATCCCTCTTTTTTTTTTTTTTTTTTTTTTTTTTTTGCTTTCGCTCGCTGACCCACCGGTTCAGGCTCACGGTACAGACAACAACAACCTCTACAGCGGACGATCCTTAGCAGACTCGCTCGTTCGATTCGTGAACCACCTCAACCCAAACGGAAAGTCCGGCAATCAGTGGCCGAGGTATTCGACAGCCGCCCCGAAGAACTTCGTGTTCGGTGTTGGGTCCACGACTGTCGAAGACGATGACTATAGGAAGGAAGCTATATCGGCTTTGAACGCCGCGAAAATCAAGTACCCCAACTGAAGTATAGTAGACAATTCCAGATCGCGTTGGGTTGAAACGCGGATAAGCACCTCAAACGAACAACTCCCGAGTTGTTCCTACTACTGCTTGCTTGAGCTGTTGCATTACGAAGATGATACATATCCCCATTTGGTCGGATTCACTACTGGATATATAAGTACCTTTGGTATGACAACGCCAATGAGACAGAAAATCGAGCGAGTATATGGGAAGTACGGTCGGTGCGCTCACTTCGATTCCGATCTTCCGAAGCCCACCAAAGCAAAAACTGAGCGTAAAGTCACGCCCGGATAACCCTCCCGCAGGTGGCTCCTACGCCTGACCCTCCGGGGAGATACGTTCATCGTTTTTCGAGTGGATGTAAGAGGGTGATCGTGGATCGACCTTTCCTTGTGATTCAGCTATATAGAGGGCAATGTTGGCTTCTGGGTTCCCGCTGTATCCCGATAGCGTACTCACGCGTAGTGGACCAAAAGTAACAAACCAAACCGGCGATTATGACGGCGAATGCCATAAAGTACAACCAGAAAGGTTGGAAGTGCTACGAAGCCATCCGGTTACCCAGGAGTCATGTGAACATATTCGAGTTTGACGTACGTATAGGAATAGACCTGGGATGCTGATCAAGCTCTTGATATTCTGACAAAAGTAGGATTTACATACCGAATAGGAGACCGAAAAAGTTTGCAGAGAGCAAGTTGAGGTTATAAAACACAGAGCTTGCCAATCGATAAATAATTGGAGCCGTCGTGTACATGATGAACATCGCGGCGGTATACGCCAGCAACAAACCGGCTTCAAACCCGTGCTCAGTCCGTGGGAACACGAGGGAGTGGAACGGACTCACCTATTTGGCCGTTCCACGTGGCGTTCCTCATGCCTTTGTGTTCCAGGCTGGCTGCTTGGACGCCATTGATGAGCGTGCCCCACATTCCGAGCTGACCAACAACCTCATACAATGGAGATTTGCGCACGAAGGACTCCTCAGCAGCGTTTGCTGATAATCCGGATGTCAGTGGGCGGGGTTTCGGACGTACTAAGGAGACCACACTAACTGAATCCGTACAACGTGGCTCCAGCGAGCATGAACAGGTCTCCTTTGACCTTGTCCACCGCTTCGTGATCCTTGCCGGTGAGCTGGTCAGATGTGACGAGCATCCCAAGGCCGCCAATACAGATCAGGACACCCTAACGTGGTGAAAGTAGTCACCGTTAGTCGAAAACGAGACGTGACGGGTGCAGGATTGACCACATACAGCGAGCTGGGTCCAGGTGTATTTGGTCCGCATAAACACCCATGAGAAGAACAAACACGATGGGATCGCCCATCTGCTCGAGAGCAATAGTTAGGACCTGGTGTTCCGATCGAGAGAAAACAGCTCACGAATTGAGTAGCATGCAGGACAACAAGTTGGTGTATTGGTACGCTTTCACCACAAGGAAGTTCCCCTCGACGTCGCACGCGGCCAAAATGAAGTCTGACGATCCATGAGGAGAAGAGGTAAATCGGGCAGAGGTTCCACCCACATTTCCATCCATCATGGAGCACCATCTTACCCCACCCTAAGAAGCCGTCTGGTATTGAGGAGGTTAGTTGACCAGCCATTGTGTCTCAAGGTCTACTTGCATTTGTGAATTGTGTAGGGCGTGTAGATGATGAACAAAGCGAAGTACCTAGGGCAGTGATGGTCAGATAATGTGTGGAATGAAGCGTTGTACCCACAGAAAGAAGGTTTGGGTGGTTGGGAGAACCCATCCACGATTGACAAGTTCCGTCGTTGAGACATCCATACAAGTGATGCACAACGACACGAACTGGCCAGCGACCACGCTGAGGATGAACCTCTTTGTCCAGATACTGGCAAACCGAGCCAAAAGAGTCTCGAGAAACACCGACGGTGAATCGAACAAAACCCTTGGCCTCGAGGTCTCCTCCACGTTCGTGGATCGAGTAACAGAATCTACCTTATCCTCGAACTTGGATGGGACGGGGGAAGCTGGTTGCTGGCTTGTCGTCGTCGGTGCGGTTACGGTGTTTGAGTCCATGGTGATTCTCAGTGAAGGTTCAAATCGGATGGATGGGTCTCCGACGGAGAAAAGTGGCACTGGTGTCTCTTATTAGCCGGTGAAGCAGTTTTGGTATGGGGCACATATTCGCTGGGGTATCTGTTCGTGAAATGAGTCCGAATCCAGAACGCGGATGAAGATCACCCGATGATCTAAGAAGGCTCGCGGGGCGTCAAGCGGACCTCAACGCCTGCGATGGTGAATTGACTGGCATGAATGGTCGTCACCCTGGACGGTAACCCACATGTTGTAGTTTTTTTCCCGGGGTGGTTTGCCGGGGGTTTGTGGGGGAAGGGATTGATCCGACACTTGTCCGTTGCTCCACCCTGCGCGAGTCGGAGCTGGCTCAGACTCGCTGTCCAAGCTATCCACACACGAGTACCAGTGTTGGTACTCATCCCAGAGGTTCGTTGTCTTGTGTGCGATCGAGCGAGGAGGCAGTCTTCAATGATCATGACGCGTTCGGTCGCCGTGCCGACGTGAATCCGAACGGTGAACTGGACCGGCTGAACGCTGAGCAGAGTGCATACACCCCGCTGGCCGAGTACCATGAATTGCAACCCGTTGCCCTCCTCCCATAAACGAAGTGGGCTTTTGCTCTTCTCCCCGCCAACCAAACGGGGTTGGATCCCTCATCTGGAATCTATGACGAGTGACTGATATTCTTTCGAACTCATGTGAACACGGTGCAACCTTAGAGATAGTCGGTAGTCACTCACCAATGCTTACGTCCAATGTGATTGGTCGGCTGATCCCGCAAGGCCGGATCCGGGACAGCGCTTGTCTCTCGGAGTCCCATAATCTTGAGAAGCCGGAAAGATGTCCACTTCACCCTTGCTGCGTTCAAACTTGTCACGACACATCGCGAGGAAATTGACTTTGGCTGGTGCCGTGCGGCTTCGCAAAGCCCAGGCAAGCACAGCGGCGGCCGTCCCGGAGGACCGGAGTTTGAGTATGTTCCTGGTGGCCGTGAGTTCCACTATTATCGCTACATCCCGCGCAGGTGATCGTCAGTGGTAAACGTGGTCTGCTTGAAGAGACTAGGCCTATGGTACCGACCCAGTTATGGCTGATCGAACCGGCGACCGAGTAGCCTCCGAAGGAATATCCCCGGAGAACCTTAGTTGACGATCAAATTGCGGCAGATAGCTGGGCACGGGGAACAATCGCCACAGAAAACGTCAAATATTAAAGATCCTTACACCTTACTATCCCGATGTAAATCAATCGTAGTCTCAATCCTAAACCCAAGTTCGCCAGATTTCCTTCCATACTCATTCACTGAACTCATAGGGTCTCCACCAGGGAGAGCACCACCGATCGACTCCCCTCGGCTCCTAAGGTTGAACGAAATGGTAGGAACGGTGGCGATGGTTTCGCTCGTCAACGCACTCCGGTTGGCGACCCGCTGAACAATGAGCAGTGGAGCGATGACCTGCCCAACCAGTCACAACATCAGATAACCAGTCCCGAGATTGCGGTCACGACAGCACGAACCTGAGCCTCGGCGAGGATTGGGAGGAAGATGTTCGCAGTGTCGGTTCCAATAACCAACAACGATATTACGGTGTAAAGTGCGGAACACTCAACGAGCATGGTGACGATGGTCTTGTACAATCCACTGAATCTAGAAGGAGCCCCCGTGGCAGCGCGAATGTTCCTACTGTGCAGGACGAGCCGGACGACAATCATTAGAGTGAGTAGGATGTTGAGTGAAATTGAAATCAAAATGTATGGGAAACCAAAGAAGCCGGAGATGGGGATCTGGGGGTTGTTCCATTCCCAAGCCTGCCCGACGAGCATCATTATACCCATCGCTACATCAATCACGTCAGCCCAGAGTGTCACCGCAGGCCTTGCGAAAACTCGTATACGCACACGTAGAGCCAAGGTACATGAGGCAGGGAAAGGCAATAACCCAGGGGTTCTCGGTGTAGATCACATAGCAACGAAAGAGCTAGAGAAGCCGTCGTGAGATGTCTGGCTGACTGGACGTGACACCAAACAGGGAACTAACCAAAAGGCCATCGGCTAACAAATAGTTCAAGAGGAACATGAGATTTGGGATGATACCGAGCACTTTTGGACGAATGGAGTCCTGGTATCCAAGCGGTCCGGCCAAAGGAGGGTTGCAGGGAAATTCGCGATTATCGATAAACGCCAGGGATTGTATGTTGAGGCTCGTCGCGATGTACACGGTCACAAACGAGAACATGGCCACAGTGTAGGATATGAGTCCCCACCTAACACCCTCCTCCGTCCTGCGACGGACGGGGTTGAGCAAACCAGCCATACATTGGAAGAATAGTGCGACGAGGATCCCTAGAATAAACCGAACAAGCAAAGTGAGCAAGGACCGGCTGGCGTGTGGGGTTGGAGTGGGTTGCACGTACCGTAGAGAACCGCGCCGATGAGGGTTCCGGCGAAATAGGCCTTCTCCATGTGGTAAAGGGAGGGTGGGATCTTCGGGGCGTTGGGATTGTCAGACCATAGCTTCTGAAAGCAGGACATGGTAGACAAGTGTCTGCGGAAAGGGAGAGAAGGGACGAGTGGTAGCGACACATGAGAGAAAATCGGTGCAAGCCTCAGTTTGACATGACGTGCAGGGTCTGGGATATTTGGCGCTGGTGGTGGTTGATTGGATTTACACGATTGGGTTGATGAGCGCCCACTGGGATTGAGATCTCGGTCGGGCCTCACGCGCACGGTTGTGAGGGGGAATCCTCGATCCTCTGTCTGGTTGGCGTGTATTCTTGGATGGGCGTCGGTATCGCCTAGTTCCTCACCTCCTCCGTTCAAGAAGGGCGTTCTCATGCTCTGCGGATTGACCGTCATGAGCGCTCAGGCACGGTCGAAGGCGGAAGATCCCAAGGAGGGCATAGACTATACGAAAAAGACAGAAACTAAAAATAAGAGACAGCAAAGTGGTGAACAAACGAGACTGGGATCCGGGACTTGGTCATATTTCTCCCTCCTCCGGTGTATCTTCCCTCCCCGGTCCATCATCTCTCGGCGGCTCGCCATCTGGAACATGCGTATGTTTATACCTCACTCTCTACGAGTTGCAAGCACTTCAGCAACGGAGGAAAACATGGGGAAGGAAAGGACGCTTTTCACCTTCTCGCTTCTTTCATCGCGCTCCTCAGTGGGAGGCCGCTCCCTCTTGCTCCCACTCTCCTCCTTACGGTCGTCATCCCAATGCTTGCTGTACCTCCTCCTATCATCCTTGTCGTAATCCTTGTAGTGCTTCGACGAGCGGTGGCTGTATTCTCGGTCCCTGTGATCCCTCGAGGACCTGTGACCGTCGTCATGATCATCTCGCCGATGATACTTCCCTCCCCGACTGTCGTGGTCCCGGTCTCGGTCTCGTTCACGATCACGATCGCGGTCGCGGTCTCTTTCCCTATCCTTGTCGCGGTAGTCACGGCTACGATCACGATCCCGGTCTCGTTCGCGGTCCCCTTTGTCCTTGCTATCTCTATCTTTGTCTTCTCTATCCTTCGTGGGCTCCTTACGTTTACGGCTGGTGGTGGACCCACCGTCCTCGGAGGCTTCCTTCTCGCGAAGTCGTTCCTTTTGTCGTTTGACGAACTTGGAAAAGGCGGCCCGCCGCGCCTCTTCGTCTTCGAGGGCCTTGTACTCGCTCAGGTGTTCAAAGAGTGGGACAGCCTAAACGGTGGTCAGACGAATTCAGGCCTCTGATGTGCCGGAGATGAACTCTCACCTCCTCGTAGGACAGATTGACATCCAGAGGTTCTGGTAATTTTTTCAAAGCGTACCTCAGGTCATCTTGGAGATGTCTGAGTTTCCTCTCACCCCTTCGCTTCTCGTCCGCTGCCTGCTTCAGAACTTTTTCATGTAACTGTCCGGGAAACGGCTCAGAACCACCAGCAGGGATGGGGAAGGAAAAACGGAGGGACATACAGCACGGAAGACATCTGACAATTCCCCATCGGTCAACGCTCTAACTTGTTCGTTCTCATCAGCCTTGACGACATCCAAGAATTCCTTCGCCGTCGTCTCGATCCCAACCTTGAACGCAGCGGGGCTACCGTCAACATCCATACCATCATTCGGTTTGTGTTTCTCGTTGTATCGCTTGACAGCGCCATCCACAATCTCGATCTTGCCTTCCAGTTTCTGGTCCATGGCATCGACAATATCCCAGAAAAGCTCAAGGGGTCCGGAACCTGGACTCCCAAGGATGTTGGTGTAGCGTTCGTCGTCCTTGAACAACGGGTAGAGGGTCTTCCACTTTGTTCCAGGTTTGATTTTACCCTGATTGACAAGCTCTTGTAAGAGGGCCTAAAAATGCGTGATCGTCAACGACAGTCCTGGGATGTGATCTAAGGGCCGAGCGCACCTTGAATCCCTCTCTCGTCTTCCTCTCCCTCCTGTTCTTCTCCACCTGTGCCCTCCTCGTCTGCTCCTCGAACTCCCTCTCACGTACTCGACTGTAGTCCTCGAAAGCGAGCAGGATATCTAGGGTAGGGAGCCTCTGTATCTCCGGGTCCGCCTTCCATGCCTCAGATTCGAGTACCATCGAGTGTGCAGTCCGCCATTTCGTCAACACGTCGACTTGCAGTTCTTTGAACAGATTTACGAGTTTTCCGATGCTCCTCGAGCGTGACGCTCGGCTCTCTTGCTACGAAACGGGGAACAAAGAAGCAGGTGAATCTCGCGTGGTCGGACGATCTCGATGAGGAAGGGACAAACCATTTCCCGTTGTTTCAGCTCGGAGACGTGCTCTTCAAATATCAGCCTCCTCTCGGACTCGATCTTCGCCTGCTGCCAGATGGGATGCTGGGCGAAGAGTTTATCGGCGGTAGGGAATGTCGTGTAATGATTAACGTTTGGGTTCCCTTTGAGCAGGTTCCGAAGAGAAGGTCGGAGTTTCGCCAGCCTGGCTTCTCTTTCTTCCTGTTCTTTGGCCTTCAAGCCATCGGTGTACTATGAAAGACCACGCCAGAGTTAGTAAATACGCCGAAACGCAGGAATGTCCAGTCCGAAATAACCACCTTCTGCCACGCAGCCTTTTTCTCCGCCAGGGTATTCAACGCCTTATACAATGGATCCGTAATGATCGTGCGCATGGTCTGATCCCACGTCCAGCTTGCGTCGACGCCCGCCTTTCTGAGTAAATGGGAAAATGCCTTCTCACCCTCTTCCACGGTCGCGAATCCATTATGCGGTATGACGGGATCGTCGGGGAGGTTAGGTCTAGCGGGGAGAGATGAGATTGGTAATGACCCTGGGGCGGTTAAGGCTGAAGGGGTCAAGTCTGATGGCGTGGACTGTGAAGGGATTGTTATTGCTAGAGCGTTTTGAGGTTGACCGGTTGCACCTGACCCTTCCGTGATGGCCAGCGGTTGGCCAGCTTGCCTAAAAACGAGTAATAGGGTAAGGGGTGTTGAAGTATAAACGGCGGGATGGGGCAAACGCACGAGATCGTAGCACCTGCACCCTCTTTCTCAACTTTCTCTAACAGCAATAGAAGCTCCTCTGGCATATCCCATTTTGACACTTTCGTTTCGACCTAGGGAAAGTGTTGAGATGACGCGTTGGAATGACGGGGAATTGTACGCGTACATTATGGAAATACTTCTTTCCGCCAGAAACGTACTCCCTCCA
>Ga0307511_10004902_pt1 | contig 13659 bp, 11 predicted proteins | sample 13_EM_MG_FD_200266 | JGI IMG/M metagenome (GOLD analysis project Ga0307511, IMG submission 200266) | Populus trichocarpa ectomycorrhiza microbial communities from riparian zone in the Pacific Northwest, United States - 13_EM | ecosystem: Host-associated > Plants > Roots > Unclassified | place...
GCAGGCGCCTCCCACTTGATAGCGCGTTCAACTTTTTTATTTTTTATTTATATTCATATTCATATATTTTCAAAGATATAATTGTCCCTCATTTAAATTGACTATAACAAAAAAAAAAAAAAAAAAACTTGAAAGACCCAATTGACCCTAACCACCAGTTTTATTTTTTAAATATATAAGGATATTATGGTCATTTAATTGTGCATTTGAAGGTTAAAAATACCAAAAAGCTCTCATACCCATCTTTAATTTTTTTAACTTTCAAGGCATAGAACTTATTACGTCATTTATTTAAAAAAAAATTACTTTCAAGGGCATAGAAGTTATTACGTCGTTCATTTAAAATATAAAAGTACTTATTTAACCCTAATTAATATGATAATAATAAATAAATTCACTTGAAATATCTTCATACGCCTAAGACCATGTTATTTGAGTTTTTTAAGCAAGGACAAAACAGTATTTTTACTGCTATAATCTACAGAAAACCGTGTCTTGGAGCTTGATTCCTTTTTTTTTTTTTTTTGTAATAGTGTTGGAATAGCTGTGAGATCTGAGGAGAGAGTACTGAAGACTTTTATGCAAGCGTTTAAAGAAAATGGCGTTTGGTGGCTACGAGAAAGCACTAAAGCTGGGAAGAGGAGTGCATGGAAAGGTGGTCAAGAAACAAGCCTTGAGATCCCTCCTTGACTCTTGACACTCATGAACCAAAGTTATTGAGCCAGTAGCAATGCAAGGATTTTATTTATTTTTTTAGCATTGTAAGTTCGTTTTGATCAATATGTTACCGCTAATGTTTTTCTGGGCTCTGTCTAAAATTTTGTTTGAAAATACCCTTGCAATATCTGGTAAAAACTCGAAAAAAGTAGCACTTCCTGAGTACTTTAATCAAGTGCCGATCGACATGACAACATCCATATTAAATTTATTGTTCCTTGGGAGAAGCATGGGCAGATTGCAAAACTATAGTTTTTTCCGCAATCTGACAGCAAGCACTTGAGTTGCTGAGCACCAAAACCATCTGGCGAAACTTCTAGTTATGGCCTCACGGACCCATGGAAGCAATTTGGGGCTTGCAGCAGAAATTTTTCTTTTTTCCTTTTAGTCCTTAGATGAGGATCTAATCAACTTGCCACTCTTGGAACAAGGGACTTGAGCATGATCCCAATTCAGGTATATGAAAATGCTTAATTATCAATACCTGACATTTTTTTTCCACTAACACGAAATAATATATAACCTATTTTCCCCCATTATAAAAGTAAAGATAAGATTTATTTCTGTTGACAGTAAGAAATGGTGACGTAAAACAACATAAATTCATGACTAATACAGTGACATATCCTCTTATGGGAGCAATGAAAAGGTGAATTGTAACAGCAAAGTGACTGGAGTACTCCCGGAACAACCTGAAAACCTAAAATATCAAACACCAGTCATTCTCACCAGCTTATTGTAGAGAATGCGGTCATCCCTCCCAGTGTTGCTCTCCAACAAAGCACTTTGCACAAGTTCCTGATGCCAAAACAAACCATTACAAACTACAAAAAGAACATCTGTGCTGGTGTGCAGCTCTTGATGGGGGGAGGCAGGGTGCTAGAAGATACAGAAGCACAATTCTCACCTTGACATCCCTGTGGGAAAGAAATTTCCCCAAGTTGTGGATAATCAACCTCATGTCTTCAACCTGAACAGGCAACAGTTAATCCTCAACATGCCCAAAAACAACAACAATGAGCAAAATAAGGAATTTTAGTCTTACCCTGATGTAGCCAGTTCGATTCCGGTCAAAAAACCTGAAAGCCTGTCCCATACAAGAAATATTGATAGCAGGTAGATGAAAGAACAATATTGATATTCTTAAATTGCAGAAAAAGATAAGGGAATCAAGTTTCTGAGAACATACCTCCAACAATTCCTTATCAATCACAGCCTCCTTCCCAGACAGCTCTGTCTTCTCTGTCTTCACCTTGTCATCTTTTTTATCAGACAAATCTGCACCAGACTTGGCTTTTGACTCTACATCTTTGATGTCAGTTTTATCTTGGGCCACTTCCTCAGCCTTGTCTTTTTCATCGCCAGCCAGAGGTTCATCATGCTCAGCATCCCTACTGGTCTTCCCCTCATCTTTTTGCTGTTTACCATTTTACCCAATAAAACAAGATGCTGTACAGTATATAATTGAAACTCAACGAATTACAGGAAACCATTACTATCATAAATCATCAAACTTGAACTGGACATGCAATCCAGCTTAGACTTCCCCAACTTGATATCTGACTATTTTGCACCAGAGAACTTGACTGAGATTATAATATCTATAATAAAAATTGAAAGGAAAGAATCTTGCCTCATTAGATGAATCATGTCCAGCATCATCCATTTCTTCATATTCTTCAGGATCCTCCATTTCTTCACATTCTTCAGGGTCTTCTTCTGGGTCTTCCTCAGATTCACTTTCTTCTTCCTGCTTTGTCTCATTAATAGGATCGACAGAAGTATCCTCCTCCATGACAGTCTTTTCATCATTTGGCTGATCTGCACTTGACATTTCACTGTTTGCAGATTTAGCTTTCACAGGTAACTCACTAGTCTTCAGGCGCTTTCTTGATGATTCCTTGTCCATGTCCATGTCCATGTCCATGTCCTTCTCCTTCTCCTTCTCCTTCTCCTTCTCCTTCTCCTTCTCGTCTATTTCCTCCCGCTGCCTCTTGTATTGATTTCTTTTGGTTACAAATTTTATTCGTACCTTCTGCATGTAATATAACATAGAAAGATGCCTTGGTAAATGAATCAAGTAATGTTCATGTTGATTGATTACACGTTATGAACCAACCTGGAGAAATGTCAAAAGACGAGAGCCCATTTGATACTGAAGCATTTCATATAGAGATTCAGCAAATAGTGAAAGCTGAAAAAGTAGGAGAACAACAACGGGATGAGGAAAGCAGTTACATTTCTCTAAACACTACAAAGAGCTTCATTGAGTTTAGGCATACACAGAGAAAAAATATACACAGTATTATAAAGGCAAACCTCAAATGTTGATTCTTCAACATCCTTATCAGTGTAATCCAAAAGTGAGTCCAGTGAAAGTGATAAAAAACGCGGCTGTAGCAAAAAATGCAACATTAGGAAATAATACAAGTGTAGGCAAGATGTTCCAAATTGCCAGTCAAATTTTATTTTTTTGACAACACAATGACAGTTAATATGAGTTGCTTTTGGCAGAATATTTTCAACGTAGGAGTTAGTAACACAACTATGTGTGAGGCAATAAGCAAAACCTACTTTAGATTCCTTGTTGCCTTTTGTTTTCAAAATAAACCCAGGGTGTCTAGGAGGTTCTTCAGGCTTTCTCTTTTCCCTAACTTCTTTTCCATCCTTGTCCTTTTTCTCTTCCTTTGATTTTTCATCATCCTTCAACTTTCCTCCCTTGCTATTAGCACTATCCTTCGGGGCAACCTTTAGCCTGTCAGCCTTAACTTCAGTTTTAGTCCCTGAGCTGCTTTTCTGGTCAATTTCCTTTTCATCCTCCTTGACAGCCTTGATTTTGTTAAAAATTGGCACACTAGCTTGCTTCTCTGCAATTGGGGATTTTGACTTGGTGTTATGAATTACTTTCTTCTCTGAATCTTTTGCCTCGCGCTCCTGGTTTCCTGTTTCTGCTGTTTTTTCCCCAGTGTTTTCTGTTTCTTTACCTGCCTGAACAACCTTTTCCTCATCCTTTTTGTCATCTTTCTTAAGGTCACCAGTCCCGCCACTGGCTCCTGCACCAGTGAGCTTTCTTTTAAGTACTTTCTTAATTATTTTCTTTTTTATGGTTGTTTTGATACCAGTACCTTGCGTAACTATAGGAGTGCTGGTATCTGAAGTATTCTTTGGTTTATCTTCAGTGCAGTCCTTCCCAGCTTTCATCTCAGACTGCAAGTCATTTTCTTTATTTTGAGTAGATTTTCCCACTGGTACCTTTCTTATAACTTTTTTTCTTACAAAAGTTTTAACGCCGGAGGTATCAGCAGGAGATTCACTCTGCTCAAGTGAGATCTCAGATCTTCCAGAGTTTCCCTCAACACCCTCATCTGCCAGTTCATTCTTTTTGCTGATAGAATTCTCAGAATCAGCTGTCTTATTAGTGACCTTCTGTTTCACAATTCTCCGTATGATCTTCTTTCCAGACTTCATGGTACCAGCTGTCTGCAAACCAGCAGCCCCCCCCTGGTCCTTCTTGTCGACATTCTTGCCTTCGTCAGCTGTTTCAGGTTCATCTTTTTTCTCAGCTTTCTTATCATTTTCACCACTCCTGCATTCAGTTGTTTTACCTTTTATGTAATTTCCATCTTTATCCTTATTGTTGATGACAGAAGAGGCAGACTCTTTGACGTTTTCCATTTGAGCCGACTTCTTAGAATCTCTCGCAGAATCTGTTCCTTTATCTGGATGATGATATCAATTTTAATGATATAGCAAAAGAGATGGTGTCATGAAGTGTAAGAAATTTCAGTCTATTTACCTTTTTCCCCTTCCTTCTTTCTAGCCCTCTGAGAAAAAGAGACACGTCAAATTAGCTCAAACATAACAATGCTCCAGTAATTTTGCCAAATATTTCAGGGAAAAGAAAGCCATTTGCAACAAGCCCAGTAAGTAAGCTTATTTAACCAATCACCAGAAAGAAGAAAAGAAAACATAAATTATATAGCAAGAAATTGCAGACATAAACAAACCTCTTTCTTTAAAGAAAGCTGATGTTCTCTATCAGCAACAGCCTTCTTGTGTGCAAGCCATTGCTCTCGCCATGCATCTAATGAAGGAAGACATTCAGATAAATCTGGAACAAACAGAACAGTGACCTCTCTGTGGCTAAAGAACCCATCAATGCCAAATCTATCATAATGTATCTGCAAATGCCAACAGGAGTCCAAAATTTAGCTGTCTGACTTCGAGAAACATGCAAGAAAAAAGGACATAAAGATCTCATAACCCATAGAAATGAAAACTGTCCAGGAGGAAAATCTAATTTCCACAGCAATATCTCACAAACACTTTACAAGAATAAAATAAATATATAAATGGGAAAGGATCCATTCCGCATTAAATTGACAATTACACTCGGTGTTCAATCAATATAAGTACAAATAGAAATAAATGGCTTTTAAAAATACATATACAATTTGCATGCACACAAGATATAAAAATACCAACCTAAAATCACACAAACATTTTATGGGCACGGGCACATTGTTTGCTTAAGTGGAAACGTAAATTAGGCTGCTAACTCATTCTTAGTCTTGTAGGATTTTTTTAGCAGCCGCTCTTATTATTTATTTTTTTCTTCACTGTGTAAAGGATATCTTGATAATTTTCTGTTTTCTTGCATAGGCCTTAGTAATGATCCATTTTATCTGGTGTTGGGTTTTTAAATGATTAGGCCTCTGCTTTGTGGTCCTTTATATTATCCCAAGATTACTAATTAATTAGATTCCAAATTTGTAATCCTACATCCTAATAGATTAAAGACAGTCTGATTGTTTGTAAGATTGATGCAATAGCCACAAACGTTTAAAGTTTACATTATGGGAATTTTATATTTTGTTTAATTTGTGTGATTTGAAATATACACCATTGCTCCTCTACTCTCTCTCCTCTCTTTAACTTTAAACTGCTTGTGCAACGCATCAGCTACTTTTAACTGAACAGTGGACAACCCCCAAACTAAACTTTAATAATCCAATTTCAACCAATAAAAACCCCACTTCACACGAGTATTTCTCAACTCATTCAAATATCATTCAGACTACAGCAACTTATTTTCTTAAAGGCTTGATCATGAAATCTCAGTTGCATAACGCAAACAAAAACTGAAGAGATTGTGATTCACATTATAATCAAGAAGAGCAAAATATTACCTCAAGAAAACGGTTCCAATTACGGCAGTTGTGCAAATCAAGTTGAGTTACATCCTTTGCATGTCTACAGAGTGAAAATCGCTTCAGTACAGCAAAAGGAACGGATGTTCTAATATACCAATTCAATACAGAGTAGCCAACACAAACCTAAGGGCTGTTTGAATTAAAACAGAATCATCAATTGATGGATCACCGCCATCAGCAGAATCCCATGGTCCACCAACAGCCATAAAAGAACGGTCTCTTTTGAGGACAGCAAACCTAAGAATATTGCAAATATGGGGTACACGATCATCACATCTTTTCTCAGATGAGAGCTCCTCCAGAGCATTCTTGCTAAGTCCACTCAACAAAATTATCTGAACAAGGAAGACAATTATTCGTTACCAAGCAGATAAATGTCATCAAGTTCACCTTACAAATCAAGAATGATAACAAAGGTGTTAAGATTAAAAGAAATGGTAAAAAGGTGAAAAAACTAACAGAATGCAACAACGATCATGAGATTAAAAAACCTAAAAAGTAAATGTACAGACAATATTAAAATCATGACTAGGTAAGATGTTTACACTGATTGGGTGTATTTGGATGATACAGTGTTAAACATTCCAGCTGATATAGTTCATCTAATCAAGTAGATAGTTCATCTAATCAAGTAGATTGAGATGGAATGATGTATCCAGGTGTCTTGTGATGGTCTTCCACGAGAGATTTTAAGGGAGTGTCTCTGACTGATTTTTAGACAGATTGGATAGCTATTTCTGTTCTAGTTCCAAGTATGTCTTATTCTCCATGCTGTTTTCCATTCTGCTTTTCCTTAATATTAAATCATTTTATGGGAAAGAATATAGTATGTATCAATTATAACAATTTCAATAAGTAATGCTATATAGAAGTAGAGATCCAAAAATAATTAAAGAAACAGCTTTGGGATGATTATATATACAGTGTGCATAGAAAGAGGTATTTTGATCAAGGATCAAGCAGTCATGAGATTACAGATTATAAGGGAAGTAACAAGCTGTGAAGCACTTCAAACAATTTGACAATACAGCCCTCAGAGCTCAGGGGTCAAAATATACACTTCCATGAATGGAATCCCATAATTAAATTTTCTTCTTGACAATGCAAGGTAAATCAAAAGCATTCAACTGTCTGAATGGGTTGTGATTTTAGCAGAACTAATAAACATTCAATTCTTTCATAAATGAAATTTTAATTTTTTTTCTCAGCCCGAAGAAACATTGATTTAAAGAAAATACAGAAATAAACAATTTATACAGGATCAAACTTGCACGCATAAAGAAATTTAAATATCCAACAACAAGCCTCCATAATCAGCTGTTACTGATATGACCAGTAAAGCGCACAATTACAATCAAGAGCATAATAATCTGTTTCCAGCAGCATCATTTTGAAATTTCATTTCCATGTAATTATCATCAGTTAAGTACTACTTGGAGAAAATACCTACCTTTGCATTCCAAACAGTGCTTCCATTCTCTGGTTTTCCAAATTTTTGAGACAAGAACGTCGTGGACAGATCCTTTTTTTCTGCTTCACTGCTATCCTCAACAAAATCATGCTCAAAACTGTTCTCGACAAAAAATTCAGGAATGTGAGTTCATTCCAATCTTTCCACTTGCTCTGCTAATAAAGTATGATACCAGTCATCACTCATCCCTATGGTTTGTGAAAGAGAACTTTCAAATCCAACAAAAATATGTAAATGGTTTCACAATGATGATAAATTATACTATGATTATGGCAGCAAGTATAATTGAAAAAACTAAACAAACAAGACGAAAACTATTGTGGATATCCCAGAATAGAATAAATAGAAAACATGAAATCCATTGTCTCGAGGGTAAGGTACCTGACAGGGGTATGGATAGAAAGTTTCAGGTTTCCCTTTGGCCAGTTCACAATGACCTAAAATAAAAAGGATATCAAGGTAAGACAAAAGGATAACAATAAGAAATTCAAAGCTGAAACAAAACTAGATATCAAAACCTTAGAAAATTCTGGAGAAGCAAACAGTTTGGGATATCTCTTATCAATTGATAGAAAATCCCTCTCTATATCCACCAAACTGAATGTGCCAACCTGCAAGTAGACAGCATAAAGTCCAAATATAAAGGAAATACATAAACACTTCGGATTGCACAAACCATGGTAACAAAATAGAATAAACCACCATAACATATAAGTCAATAGCTGTAAGATTCCTCTCTTCCTGACAGGATAAATTCAACAATTTCAACAGCAGATCGGCAATAACAGACAACTGTCCACCCTAAGCAAGTTATCAAATGAGAAATATATATATTCAACTAATGAATTTCAGAGAAAGCCTAGAAACTCTTAATAGAAATTAGCAACCGTCCTCTGAATGATGTAAGTGTTTAGCCTGATGTAACAAATGAAGAGGAGCGGGTTCAAACTCATAGAAGATGCCCCAATAAGGGTAGGAGCCACAAGAGGCAAGAAGAATTTAGACAAAAATGGAGGCAAACAAGGAATCCTGGGAACCAAACAGTCAGACTATGAGCCAAAAGTCCACAGTAGAGCAGTCTGGAAAGAGAATGACCAAATGGTAGAAAAAAGAGAAGGAAATGTAAGGTTGAGGAATCACCGGAAGTGAACAGTTCAGCATAGAACAGAAGACCTACCTTACCAAGCGATATTAAAGTCCAAATAGAGGCAAAAATAGGAAGAATCAAGACAGGATGTTATTAAACATACCAAAGGGAAAGAATAGATTCTTGAAGAGGAAATTTTTTTTTATCAGCATTGAAAGATAATCTCTTGTCCTGTTTTCTTTACCTTGCAGACATAATCTCTCCTTTTTTCTTTAACAGGTGAATGACGCCTTCAGCATAACAGAACAGTAAGTTAGTTACAAAGGTTGCAAGATGTACAAGCAGCTACATATTCAGAACAAGTGTAGGACGCAAATGAAACATCAAGATCCACCTATGTGATGCTTCATGGCTTGGAGAATCACGTCGTAAAGATCTCCCCTCTTTCAGCAAAGAGGAACCACGTCGATCCATTGAAGCTCTTGGTGGAGTTCGCTCCCGCCTAATTTCGAGTCCACGTTTCCGCTCTCGCTCCCTCTCCCTCTCCCTCTCCCTCTCCCTCTCCTTTTCACGTCGTTCCAAAATGCGCTCCCTTTCCCGCTTTCTTTCTCGTTCCCGTTCCCGTTCTCGTTCCCGTTCACGTTCCCGTTCTCGTTCCTTTTCTCTATCCTTCTCCCTCTCACGCAGAAGTTCTCGACGGCGCTCCTCCTCTCTTAGCTCAAATTCTCGAAGATAGCTAGCTCTGTCATCCATGCGCTCATTAATCCTTGGATGAGAACCAAGATAATCAGATTCAAGAGATGTTCCATGGAGCCCTTTTCCAGTGCCATAGTCCCTTCCAGGAGGCAAACTCACTCCATATCCGGGATTTGATGAGCTTTGAGGATACAATAGATCTTCAACACTTCTCCTAGGAGCTGCTCCCAATATCGAGGGAGCATGTTGCCCATTGTACGTAGAAGAACTAAGTAATGAAGAATTGCGAGGATCGGCATCTATTCTTCCTCCAAAAGACATGAGATCTTGGGTGGTATGACGACTAGCAGCACCTCTTGCTGCAAGATAGTCAATTTGTCTGCCAGAAATGTTTTGCTACTCAGTGTAATACCAGGTACATACCAACTAACTTAGCAGAGCACAGACAATCACCATGATTAACAAGTCTAGTGTGGTAAAGGCAAGGATGAACTTGCCTGTTGATTGAGCAAAAATGGATATGACTAGTAAATGACAATCACTACATGCTACATGCATATCAAGCTCCAATTTGATCACATTACTTATCCATGAAAAATACCTGGCACCTCCATCAAGAGAAGCGGATTGCAATGACTGAGGTTTCAATAACTGTTCTTGTCTAAGAATTGAAGCTTGATCCATACGTTCATAAATCTCAGGCTGTTAAATGAGACCACAGAAAAAGTAGAAAATTTGTTATCTAAATAGCAACAAACTATACTGAAACATGCTTTGTTCCAGAAATTTAAAAGAAAACAAATAATCAAGAAAACAGAAGGAAATTAACAAAAAAAATCCAATTTCAATAATAAGATAAAAAATCAAAACCTGATGTTGATGACCAAAACCAACAGAATCGACATATCGTGTAGCTGTATCACCTTGCATATCCCTCCCCATATATGTACCTTGTCGTTCACCATATGGTCGTCTGTCAATTGCTGGATAATCAGGTATTTTTTCTGCAAACAATTGATCGCTTTTGTGTCCATATCCATGACTTGATGATGAGATATAGTCAGCTGATGAAAATTTAGGAGAATCAGGCAGAGTTGATGGATAGGTGCCACGACTATCCAATGACAACCCTCCACTCCCTTTGGCACTCAATGTGGGAGCCTACATGAACAAATTCCAAAAGAATTCTTAGATGGTTAAGACTGCAGATAGTCAAAGAAAACATTGACAACTCACTGGAATTACAACACAGCAGACTAAACTTGCAACCAAACTATTTAGGAGCACAAATGAAAAGGAACCTAAATATTTAGATGAAGCTAGTTTTAGATCCAAGACCCCTTTTTTTTGTAATTCAAGATTCCAAGGACCGCAAACATAAGAGCATAAAAATATTTCCTACATTAACTTGTGGCGTCATCTTAGATCCTAAGAATACTGTAGCAACAAGTGAATAGCACGCATTATGTTATGATATTATCTTAATACACAAATTAACAATAAATTCAATCCATGGTACCTATTAATTATTACAAAACATGCAAAGAAGGCTCATGAAAAAACTTAATGCAAAACATCAAGGACATGTCAAGTTATAGAAGAATCTTCAAAAATGATTTCAAAGGCCACTACAGATTTCCTTCAATTATATAAAATGATTCATAAATAAGCATGAATAGTTTGGAAATAACCATGAATATGAGTAAAGAAAAACATACCTGTTGAGCACCACTCATGGCAGTTGAGCCATAGGCAGCCCCGTATTGGCTCCCATAATGTGCTGTGGCCGAAGCATGGCCTCTGTATCCACCAACATCAGCTTCCTGAGGACCACCCAGAATCAATGAATGCCTAGAAGCCAGTGAATGTTGAGAGCCCCCATCATGCCCCCCAGCAGAGCTCCCAGAATATGCCGTTCCCAGCTAACCAAATTGAAAAATGAAAATGAGAGCTTTAATCCACAACCAGTTCACAAGATTACCATTTCTTTAATTCATAGGCATATCCCGAATCAAGCAAAAGTATTACACGTTAAAAGTAATTGATCGAATTACAAGAAAAGCTGCAATTTTTATGCAGTAAAAAAAAAACAATACGACTAAATTACAAAACTCCTATAATATGCAGTTCCCAGTAATAAAAAAAAAAAAAAACTGAAAATTTCAAATTAAAAATTAGACCTTTACTCCAGAACTACTCGCACAGGAAAACAATTACACCAAAACACATGGGTATTTATTGAACTAATAAAAAATACCATAAACTAAAAGAAATATCCCAAAAACAGCAATTTTCACGGTCATTCACATGTCATCAACATTGAAATACGTTACAAATAAAGAAAAAAAATGACCTAATTACAAGAAAAGCAACAAATTTTTTAATTTACAGTGAACAACACGAAAAAGATAAGGAAATAAAAAAGAGGCTTACATTTTGTGTATAGCCAGATTGGGCACCATAAGATTGCTGGCCATAAGCATTACTGCCTCTCGAAGAATACATATTTATTTAGACCACTAATTAAAACATAACAAAACCTGCGATCAAAGGGCAGACAAACCTATTATAAAACAAACAATGAAAGAGACGACCAGTGGTTAAAGAAGAAGATGGTGACAACCAACCCGAGATTATCAATGTTATACAGAATACTGCTGCTAGTGGGTTGTTTTTTGCTGTTCTTAAAAACCCTAAAATAAGAGACGATAGGACTGAATTTCAGGTACTGGTACCAAATTTCCTGTTTTTTATACATAAGCAAACTTGCTCCAGGAGTTCAATGAGGTGGGCCTGGAATTTTAATTCCTCCAGTCCTGTCCTGATAAAAAAAAAAAAAAAAAGTTTTTGCATTTGTCTTCTTACATAAGGCCTGGGCCTTGCTTGATTGGTTTCGGCGTTAGAATTCAGTGTTTAATTTGTCCTCCTGGGCCCTCCCTGAGTCACCAAGTTTCTTTTTTCTTTTCTTTTTTCAAAGGTGTTCTTTTGGCAAGGGAATAGATAGAAAGTAGAAACTCATCAACTGTTGATTCCTTGATTCTCTCTTTCATATTATAAAAATCATTTAGAGGGATTAAGATAAGGTTAGATATTGAGGAGTCAAGAATATTACTACCCAGGCCCCTCCAATATTTGTCGGGCCCATTTAAGCCCGTCAGGTTGCCTGGCCCATGAACAATTCTACTTCTTCTTGTTACGATTTTTATCTCATTCACGATAGGAGAACTAGGTGCACAATCGCCTTGTTAGCATTCGTAAATATTACACCCAGGGTCCTAATCCGGTTATCTTGATTGATTTAACGTGGGAATTTGGAGAAAAAACAATCGGTGGTGGAAAATTCGGACCAAACATGGAGTTAAATTAAATTAAAAATAATAATAACTCTCCTATAAAAATTACTGTTCACAAAACTCGGATTATTATTCATTTATTGGGGGTAATGTAGTCTATTTATTGTGATACAATTGTCTTTTTTAAAATTATATTAAGTTAAATTTGTGATTTTATTTTTTTAAGATAAAATTATTGATTTAACACTAAAATAAAATAGTATATAATATCCATCACTCAAAAACCTTTTTATATAACTTTTAGAATGATGTAATTATTTTATTGCTTTTAGAGACAAAACTAACAAAACTCTCCCTCAATACTTTTGTGTTATTTTGTATTAAAATCTGGCAATATAATTTCTCAGTTTTTTGGTCTAAACTCTCACTCATAGACAATCCTGTTATCTTGAATGATTTAATGAGGGAATTTGGCAACAAAAATTGGTGGTGGGAATTCGGACCAAACTTTAAATTAAATTATTTAAAAAAAAATCTTTTAGAAAAGTTATTGTTCGTCGAGAGTCAGGTTTGCTACTTCTTATAATAGTGTAATTATAAGATTGTCCTTGAAAATAAATTGAGTTATGCATCAAGGTAAGGTGGCTTTTTTAGCAGGACACAATTGTTTTTTATTTTTTCAAATTGCATGGGTTAGATTTGTGATTTTTTTTTTTACATTTAAATTATTAATTTAACCCCATGGTAAAATAATTTAATGCCCACTACTCAAGGGCATTTTTGTATTTCTATTTTTCTATAATAGTGTAATTATTTTTATGTTTTTAAAGACAAACCTAACAAAACTCGTGTTTAAGGGTTTTTTTATTATTTTATGTTGATTTTATTGTACATGCAAGGTGTACTCAAGGCATTGCTATAAATTACATTCTTCAAATATAATTTTTTTAAAAAACTAGTGGTGTATGCATAGCACACGTGCCAACACGTGGACATGTCCCGAGTAAGAGGCCAGCCAGCCACTAAAAACCACCTTTCAACACAGTGTTTAAAAAGTCTTTGTGCCCCCGGCCCAATGGGAAGGCGAATGCCCTTAACACACATCGGGTTTGGAATTGGTAGCTGCTTTTTTTTCTTTTCACATCCTTGAATTTCTTAAACTCATTAGGGCTTGTTTAGGAA
>Ga0307511_10004903_pt1 | contig 13656 bp, 11 predicted proteins | sample 13_EM_MG_FD_200266 | JGI IMG/M metagenome (GOLD analysis project Ga0307511, IMG submission 200266) | Populus trichocarpa ectomycorrhiza microbial communities from riparian zone in the Pacific Northwest, United States - 13_EM | ecosystem: Host-associated > Plants > Roots > Unclassified | place...
CTGGTTGGCCGGGGCCCATTCGCCGCCGTGGAAGAACACGTCCTCCACCCGCGCCGCGCCCGGCGCTCGCGGCGACACCTCGCCCAGCCGCGCGCCGGCGCCGCTGACCGCCGCATTGGCCGCGGCGACCTGGGCGTCGGCGGCGCGGATCTGGTCCTCGCGGGAGCCGAGGGCGGCGGCGTCGCGCTGCCGCTTCGCCGCGCGCACCGCGGCGTCGGCGGCCTCGGCCGCGGCGCGGGCGTCGTCCAGCTGGGCCTGGGAATCCCAGCCCTGGCGCGCCAGCGTGCTCACGCGGCGCAAAGTCGAGGCGGCCTCGCGGGCGCGGGCCTCGGCGGCGGCGATGTTGGCCTCGTAGACCGCCAGCTCCACCGGCCGCTGCCCCTTGCGGGCGTCGACGGCCTGGGCGGCGGCGGCCTGGGCCTGGGCGGCGGCCTGATCGTAGGCGCTCTTCACCTGCGCTGGATCGACCACGAACAGCGCCTGGCCCGCCGTCACGTCCTGGCCGCGCTGCACGTTGACCACCCGCACCGTCCCGGCCACCGGCGCGGCCAGGTACAGCGGCTCGCCCTCGATGTAGCCCGACAGCGTGTGCGTCTTGCCCATCCGCGGGACCCAGACCAGCAGGCCCACGATGACGGCGGCGACGCCCACCAGGGCGACGACCAGTAGGCGTTGGTGGTTCATGACCGGGCTCCTTCGGTCAGCATGCCGTGGAGCAGGGTCTCGACGTGCTGCGCCATGACGGCGGGGATGTCGAAGGCCGGCGCGCCGACCGGCTCGAAGGTCTCGCGCCACAACACGCTGACCAGCAGCGGCGCGATCAGCTGCAGGCCGTAGATGCGCGGGTCCCCGGGCTTCACCTCGCCGCGCGCCTGGGCCGCAGCGATGGCGCCGCTCATGGCCCCCAGCGCCTGGGCGACCAGCTCGTCGTGCCAGACCCGGGCGATCTCGGGGAAGTTGCCGGCCTCGCCGACCACCATCTTCAGCACGCCGCCCAGCGGCTGGGTCTGCACCACCTGGGCCACATGGCCGGTCACCCCGCGCACCAGGTCGGACAGCGGCCCCGGGTGGGCGGCGACCATCGCCTTCACCACCGAGATGTTCGGCGCGATCGCCTTGCCGACCACGGCGCGGAACAGGTCCTCCTTGGTCTCGAAGTAGAGATAGAGGGCGCCTTTCGAGACGCCGGCCCGGCGCGCGATCTCGTCCAGCTTCGCCGCCGCGAACCCCTTTTCCGCGAACACCGCCAGCGCCGCCGAGACGATCTCGCCCGGCCGGTCGGCCTTGCGGCGGCGGAATTTCGGGGCGCCTGCGTCCATCTTCGCGATCTCTAAATAACTGACCAGTCGGTTATTAGCAGAGAGAACGCGGGTCCGCAAGCCGCGCGGCTTCTGCGACCAAAACGCCCAAACGCCTCGGGGTGGCGTCTCGCCGCATGGTTAACCGGAGCCATTCGCCTATTTTCCGCCGCGGTCCGCAGCCAGGACCCATCGCTCGTCGCGGCCTACGCGGCGCCCCAGTCAGTCCCGCCCTGAAGTCCGGCAGAAGTCCGGCGACGGCGCACCATTGAGTAAGGCTCCCCGAATGTTCCCGGACGTGCGTAAGCGTCTCCGCGTGCTGGCCGCTGATCGGCCCCTGCAGATCCTCACCGTCATCGCCGCCGTCTGCGCCGGGGCCGCCGCCGCGGCGCCCCTGAGCCAGCCGGAAGGCCGCGCCAACCTGGTCTCGGCCGTGCAGGAGGCCGCCGCCGCCGTCACGCCGCCGGCCCCGCCGGTGACCAAGCTGGTCTGGGAGGGGGCCGACCTCGACGGCGACGGCCACGCCGACTTCGCCAACCCCACCGGCCAGGAAGAGCGTGGCCACGACGCCTACGGGGAGGGCGAGTTCGGCGCCTCGCGCGACGGCGGGCAGCGGCGCCACGAGGGCGTCGACTTCAAGGCCGACGCCGGCCAGACCGTCGAGGCCCCGATCTCCGGCTACGTCACCAAGATCGGCTTCGCCTACCCCGGCGACCAGACCCTGAAGTTCGTCGAGATCACCAACCCGGCCACCCACTACGCGGCCCGCGTCTTCTACGTGAACCCCAAGGTCGCGGTCGGCGACACCGTCGCGCTCGGCCACCCGATCGGCACGGCCCACTCCCTGCAGCGCAAGTACCCGGGCGGCATGACCAACCACGTCCACCTGGAGATCATGGACCGCCCCGACCACCGCATCGACGCGGCCAGCATGATCACCGCCGAATACCGCGCCATGCCCACCACGGTCGCCGCCGCCGACTGACGCCGCCTTGACCGCGCCGCCGGGCGCGCGCCAAGGATGTCCCGTGGCGCCCGCAAGGGCTCAAAAGGGAATGCGGTGCGTGCGTCCGCGCACAAAGCCGCGGCTGCCCCCGCAACTGTAAGCGGCGAGCCGAAGACCGAATTCACGCCACTGGGGCCGCAAGGTCCTGGGAAGGCCGGTCCGAGGCCCCGACCCGCGAGCCAGGAGACCTGCCACCAGCCGTGGTCACGCGCGAGCGCATTGGGCGGGGTGCACCGATGTGAATGGACCGGCGTGGCGCGCCCAGGCGCGCCGGGTCGGTGCATGTCTGCGCGGTGACGTGTCACGTACGCCGCGAGGTTTCGACCGATGACGTCTCATTCTCCCTCCCCGAAGGCCGCCCTGTGGTCGGCCGGGCTGGTGGGCCTCGTGCTCGGCGGCTGCCTGCTGATCGGCTGCCTGGAGCCCCTGGTCGCCGTAGCGGTGATCGCCGCCGGCGCCCTGCCGCTCAGCCGCGCGCTGATGCTCACCGCCGCGGTCTGGCTGGCCGGCCAGGCCATCGGCTTCGGCGTCCACCACTATCCGCACGACGCCCAGACGCTGGCGTGGGGCGCCGGCCTCGGCGTCGCCGCCCTGATCGCGACGGCGGCCGCCGCCGCGGCCCTGCCGGCGCTGGCCGGGCGGCCGGTCTGGCTACGTGCGGGCGCGGCGTTCATCGCCGCCTTCGTCGCCGATCAGGCCGTGATCCTGGGCGTCGAGCAGCTGGTGACCGGCGCCTGCACGATCCGGCCCGGGGTGATCAGCTTCGTGGGCCTGGTCAACGCCGGCTGGCTGGCGGCGCTGCTGCTGGTCGACGCCGGCCTGGTCCGCGCCGCCTGGCCGGTCCCGGCGTTCGGGCGCCGCGCATGAGCGACCTGCGCATCGTCTCGCTGCTGCCCAGCGCCACCGAGATCGTCGCCGCCGTCGGCATGGCCGACCGCCTCGTCGGCCGCTCCCACCAGTGCGACTTCCCCGCCCAGGTCCGCCACCTGCCGGCGCTCAGCGCCACCAAGGTCCGCCTCGACGGCACCTCGCGCGACATCGACCGCCGGGTGAACGAGATCATCGCCCAGGGGGTCTCGGTCTACCGCGTCGACGCCGAGCGCCTGCGCGCCCTGAGGCCCGACGTGATCCTCACCCAGACCCAGTGCGCCATCTGCGCGGTGACGCCGGCCGACCTGGAGGACGCGCTTTGCGAATGGACCGGCATGGCGCCGGTCCTGGTCTCGCTCGAGCCCAATGACCTTGCCGACGTCTGGGGTGACATGCGCAAGGTCGGCGAGGCGCTGGGCGCCGAGGCCGCCGCCGAACGCGCCGTCGCCGGGCTGCAGGGACGTCTCGCCACGATCCGCGCCGCCGCCGACCGCGCGGCCTACCGTCCTCGCGTGGCGGCCATCGAGTGGATCGACCCGCTGATGGCCGGCGGCAACTGGATGCCGGAGCTGATCGAGGCGGCGGGCGGCGACAGCCTGTTCGCCACGCCCGGCCAGCACTCGCCCTGGCTCGACTGGGCCGCCCTGGCCGCCGCCGACCCCGACGTGATCCTGCTGCTGCCCTGCGGCTTCACCATCGACCAGAGCCTGGCCGACGTCCCGCTGCTGGCCGCGCGACCGGAGTGGGCCGGGCTCTCCGCCGTGCGCCGCGGCCAGGTCTACGTCATCGACGGCCACCACTACTTCAACCGGCCGGGCCCCCGCCTGGTCGAGTCCGCCGAGATGATCGCCGAGATCCTGCACCCCGACCGCTTCGCCTTCGGCCACGAAGGGGTCGGCTGGGTCCGGCTCCAACACTGATACGTCATCCCCCGGCTTGTCCGGGGGACCCATGTCTCTGCCTCACGTGAGATCGTGGTCGTCCGCGATGCGGCCGCTCGCGGGCCCTTCCGACGGACTCGGTGTGAATGGGTCCCCCGGGACAAGCCGGGGGATGACGAGCAAATTGGAAAGCTCGTGTCCTGACCTAGGGCTTCAGCAGCGCCTTCAGCTCCGCCCCCGTCGCCGCCTGGCCGAGGGCGTTGAAGGTCCCGTCCCCGGCGATCTCGCGCGCCGCCTTCAGGAAGCCGCCCCAGGCCGCGCGCGCCAAGGCCCCGCCGACGCTGATCCGCCGCACGCCCAGGTCGGCCAGCTGCGCCACCGATAGCCCCGGCGCACCCATCAGCACGTTCAGCGGCTTCGGCGACACCGCCTTCACCGCCGCGGCGATGTCGGCCGCGTCGCGCAGGCCGGGCGCATAGAGGCAGTCCGCGCCGGCCTCGGCGAACAGGACCAGCCGATCCAGGGTCGCCGTCAGGTCCGCCTGGCGGATCAGCACGCCCTCGGCGCGCGCCACCAGCACCGCCCCGGTCCCATCGGCGTCGATCGCCGAGCGCGCCGCCTTCACCCGCTCCACCGCCAGCGCGGTTTCGTAGAGCGGTTTGCCGAGGCCCTGGCTCATATCCTCGATCGACAGCCCGGCCACCCCGGCGTCCAGGGCGCGCCGCACGTTCACCGCCACGCCCTCCGGCGTGTCCGCATAGCCGTTCTCGAAGTCGGCGTTCAACGGCAGGTCGCTTGCCGACGCCAGCAGCGCCAGGTGGGCCAGCGCGTCCTCCAGCGGCACTTCGTTGTCGATCCGGCCGCTGGACCAGGCCATGCCGCTGGAGGTGCTCGCCAGCGCCTGGAAGCCCAGCGCCTGCAGCATCCGCGCGCTGCCCACGTCCCACGGATTGGGGATCACGAAACAGCCGGCCTCATGCAACTGGCGGAATCGGGCGCGCTTCTCGGCCGGAGTCGGCATGGGACCCTCCTAAAGGCACAGCTTAACGGCGATAGCTTGAGTGCAGGAACAGGGGCGAAACGAATCACGTCCGAATCACTGACTCGCAGCGATTCAGTCTTTGTTCCCTACGAAATATTGTATGTGAGTCGCTTCGAGCCACAACGAAGCATGATCCGTGGCCGCGACCGAACCGCCATCCGCGCGCCTCGCCTTGACGCGGCGGGGCCCATCCTCTACATCGCCCGCTCTTCGCGCGGGCTCGTCCCGTCGCTCCCTATTTCCCTGCGAAGGTATTCGCTTATGTCGCGCCGCTGCGAAATCACGGGTGTCGGGCCGATGGTCGGTCACAACGTGAGCCACTCGAACATCAAGACCAAGCGCCGGTTCATGCCGAACCTGAACGCGGTCACCGTCCAGTCCGAAGCCCTGGGCCAGAGCTTCAGCCTGCGCATCACCAACGCGGCGCTGCGCACCCTCGACTTCCGGGGCGGCCTCGACGTCGTCCTGCTGAAGGCCAAGGACGAGGTGCTCTCCTCCAAGGCCCTGAAGATCAAGCGCCAGGTGAAGGCCAAGCTGGCGGAAACCGCCGCGGCCTAAACCGCGCCGCATCGCCGATACGAAGAGGCCGCCTGCGAAGGCGGCCTTTTTTGTTTCCGTTCCGCTCTTACCTCCCCGCGAAGCGGCGGGAGGGGGACCATCGGCCGAAGAGCCGATGGTGGAGGGGGCGAGCCTTAGGCACTGCGGGTCGACCGGGCGCCCATGACTCGGCGGATGGGGTTCGCCCCCTCCACCAATCGCTCTTCGCTCCGCTCGGCGATCGGTCCCCCTCCCGCCGCTTCGCGGAGGAGGTAAGGACGTCCGCCCTTACTTCAGCACCCCGTCGAACAACCCCACCAGCTCGCGCCAGTGCCGCTCGGCGCCGTCCTTGTTGTAGACGGCCATGTCGGTGGGCACCCAGCCGTGCTTGCAGCCCTTCCAGATGCCGACCTCGGCGTCGACGTGGGCGTCCTTCAGCGCGGCGGCCAGGCGGTCCTTCTGCGCCTCGTCGAAGCCCGAGTCCTCGTCCGCGCCCGCCACCAATAGTTTGGCCCGGATGTTGGGCGCCAGCTTGTGCGGGCTCTTCTCGTCGTCGGTGGCCATGTTGCCGCCGTGGAAGCTGGCCATGGCCGCGATCCGGTCCGGGAACGTCCCCGCCGCCCGCAGGGCGATGCCGCCGCCCATGCAGTAGCCGGTGATGCCGACTTTCTCGCCCTTCACCTGCGGCTGCGCCGACAGCCAGTCCAGGCAGGCCTTCACGTCCGTCATCTGCCGCCCGGCGCCGGTGGAGCCGCGCAGCTTCTGGAACTGCGCCACCGCCTCCGGATCGCCCGCGCGGGCCGCCTTGATGTCCGGCGGATCGTACGGCCCGGCGCGCCAGAACATGTCCGGCAGGATCACGTAGTAGCCGGCCTGCGCCAGCCGCTCACCCATCTCGAACATCGCCGGGCGGATCGCCGGCGCGTCCATCACCAGGATCGCGCCCGGCCACGGGCCCGGCCCAGCGTCCGGCGTGAACACGAACGCGCGCGCATCGCCGTCGTCGGTGGGCAGGGTGATGTCGGTCTTCATGCTATCTCCCAGGTGCTACCGCCCCGCCTTCACTACCGGCCCGTCTTCGGCCGCCAGTCGAACGCCAGCAGCAGGGTCCGCTGGTTGCTCGCGAAATTGTCGTCCGAGATCAGGTAGAACCGGATGCTGCCGTCCGGCCGGGGCAGGGCGCTGACGCCCTCGAAATTGTCCACCGTGGCCGGCCGGGCGATGGTCAGCACGTCGACCTCGGTCCCGTCGCGCTCGGCCACCTGCAGGTGGGTGGTCACGCCCGCCAGCGGGCTGAAGTCGCGGAACAGCAGCGCCCAGCGTCCGCCGGGCAGGGGACGGGCCGAGACCAGCTTGCCGTACTCCGCCTTGCCGGCGACGAACCGCGGCGCGCAGGTCGGCACGGACAGCCGGCAGGTCCAGGTCTCGCGCGTGTCCTCACGCCCGACCAGGTAGGCGTCCGGCCCCGTCGTCGGGTCCAGCGCGATGGCCTCCATCCCGTCGTTGACCGGGAAGGCCGTGTCAGGCTTCGGGATCGCGTGCGGGACGCCGCCGCCGGCCGGATAGAGCCAGATCCGATGGTCGTCCTCGAAGCCGATCATCAGGTCGCCATTGGGCCACAGGGCCAGGCTCTCGGAGTCGGAATCGCGTTTCGCCCCACTGACCTGGCCGCCGGTCAGGTTGCCCAGCATCACGCTGGTGAAGTCCTGCGCGCCGCTCAGCCGGCCCTTGGCGTCCAGGACGATGCGGCCGTGCACCAACTGGCCCTCGTCGCTCACCGCCAGCAGCCGGCCGTCCGGCTGGATGTCCAGGTCGGAGAGGCCGCCGAAATGCGCCGGCTTCGGCGCCGCCAACTCCAGCCCGCCGGCGTAGAGGAAGGTCCCGACATTGACCGTAGGCTCGCTGCCCGCCAGCCACTGGCCCACCGGCTTGGCGGACACCGCGACCGGGACGGGCGGCTCCGGCGCGGCCTTCGACGGGGCGCAGGCGCAAAGGGCCAGCGCGACCGCGAAGCCCGCGACGAACCTCAAGCGGTCGCCCTCCGCACTTCCTTGAAGGTGGACCGCCGCGGCCCGGCGCCCTGCGGCCCCTGGGTGTTCGGCGGCGGGGCCAGCAGGCTGGCGGTCTTGCGCGTTACCCGCCGCACCTCCTCGTCGAACAGGTCGGCCAGCTGCTCGACCATGGCCCCGGCCAGCTGCTCCACGTCCACGATGGTCACGGCGTTGCGGTAATAACGGGTCACGTCGTGGCCGATGCCGATGGCGATCAGCTGCACTGGGCTCTTGCCCTCGATCTCGGTGATCACCTCGCGCAGGTGCCGCTCCAGGTAGTGGCCGGAGTTCACGCTGAGCGTCGAGTCGTCCACCGGCGCCCCGTCGGAGATCACCAACAGGATGCGCCGCGCCTCGGGCCGGCCGATGAGGCGGTGGTGCGCCCACATCAGCGCCTCGCCGTCGATGTTCTCCTTCAGCAGCCCCTCGCGCATCATCAGCCCGAGGTTCCGCCGCGCACGCCGCCACGGCGCGTCGGCCGCCTTGTAGATGATATGGCGCAGGTCGTTCAGCCGCCCCGGCTGGGCGGGCTTGCCGGCCTTCAGCCAGTCCTCGCGGCTCGACCCGCCCTTCCAGGCCCGCGTCGTGAACCCCAGGATCTCGGTCTTCACCCCGCAGCGCTCCAGCGTGCGCGCCAGGATGTCGGCGCAGACCGCCGCCACCATGATCGGCCGCCCGCGCATGGAGCCTGAGTTGTCGATCAGGATGGTCACCACCGTGTCGCGGAACTCGGTGTCCTCCTCCTCCTTGAAGGCGAGGGAGGCGGTCGGGTCGGTGATCACCCGCGTCAGGCGCGCGGTGTCGAGGATCCCCTCCTCGAGGTCGAAGCTCCACGAGCGGTTCTGCTGCGCCAAGAGCTTGCGCTGCAGGCGATTTGCGAGACGGGACACCACGTTGGACACCGACGCCAGCTGCTGGTCCAGGTAGGCGCGCAGCCGGGTCAGCTCCTCGGGGTCGCACAGCTCTTCCGCCGCCACCACCTCGTCGTGGCTGGTGGTGAAGACCTTGTAGGTGATCGCGCGATTGTCCCCCGACGGGTCGGGGCGGGCGGGCTGTTCCCCGTCGCCCATCTCCGGCTCGTCGCTGTCGTCGGCGTCGGGGTCCTGGTCGGTCTCCATCATCTGGGCGTCGGCGTCGTCGGCGTCGCGGGCGCTCGACTCGTCGTCGTCCATCGCCGACTGCTGCGGCGACTGGCTCTCGCCGTCGCCGTCCTCGTCGCTGTCGGAAGCCTCGGGCTCGCCCTCTTCGCCGCCGTCGTCGCTGTCGTCGGCCTGGTCCGGTGCGTCCGACAGGTCGTCGCCCATCTCCAGGTCGCGGATGATGGTGCGCGCGATGCGGGCGAAGGCCTTCTGGTCCTCCACCGCGCCGGTCAGCCGGTCCAGGTCGGGGCCGGCCTTGGCCTCCACCTCGGCGCGGAACATGTCGACCAGGGCGCGCGCCATCGGTGGTGGCGGCTCGCCGGTCAGGCGCTCGCGCACCATCAGGCTGACCACCTCGGCCATCGGCGGGGCGGCCATCGCCTCGGTCTCGTTGAACACCCGACGCGACCAGGCCTGGTCCATCACCGCGCGCAGGTTCTCGCGCACCCCGCCCATCGCATTCGCGCCGATCGCCTCGATGCGCGCCTGCTCCAGCCCGTCGTAGATCGGCTGGCCCGCGCCTGACTGCGGCCGGGTCTTGGCGTGGGCGGCGGGATCGTGGTGCGCGACCCGCAGGGCCATCTGGTCGGCCAGGCCGCGGATGCGCGAGGCGTCGGCCGGTGTCAGGTCGCGCGGCGGGTGGGGCAGGACGGCGCGGTTGCCGGACAGCTGCGGCCCCTCGCCCGAATAGACGATCTCCAGGTCCGCCGTTTCGGCGAGCGATCGCGCCGCGTGGGCCAGCGCGCGCTTGAAGGGCTCGAGGGGGCTTTCCGGGTTCTTCGCCATGTCAGGAGGTCACATAGCCCGCCGGGCTGTGGCTGCGAACTGCGAATCGCATCGCGGGAACGGCCTCGATTGCGCGGCGTTTCCACGGCCGAGGTTTAATTCCGAGGAGAACCGACATGCTGAAATGGGCCCTGATCTTCGCCATCGTCGCCGTGATCGCCGGCGCCCTGGGCTTCGGCGGCATCGCCGGCGCCGCCGCGGGCGTCGCCAAGCTGCTGTTCCTGGTCGCCGTGATCGGCTTCCTGCTCTTCGTCGCCCTCGGCGTCTTCGCGGGGAAGAAGATCAGCGGCAACTGACAGATGCTCCCCCACAGGGGGAGCTGTCAGCGCAGCTGACTGAGGGGGTTGAAGCCCACCGTCTGCGGGCAGCAACCCCCTCCGTCTCGCGCCGGTGGCGCGAGCCACCTCCCCCTGAGAGGGAGGATTACTTCCGCGCTAGATACGCCTTCGACTCCGCCCCAACCACGTCCACCAAGTTCCCCATGGCGATGTTGGCGTCGATGAGGTGCAGGCCCCAGTCGGCGCTGACCTTGCCGTCGGGCCCGCGCACGTCGCCGGAGATGTCGTCGGTGCGCGGATCGGCCGGGTCGGCGTTCACGTGGGCTTCCAGGTAGTTGAAGCCGTTCTTCGACACGCACTGTCCGCTCAGCAGCCCCGGGACAGAGACGAACGGCGTCGTCGGGTTCGGCTTGCCCTTCACCCACGCAGGGTTGGGCGCGGCCGAGCTGGCGATCTGCGCCGCGGCGTTCGACAGATAGGCGTGGAATTCGCCCTTGCCGCCGGCGAGGTTGGCCGGGTTGACGCACACCGCCTCCATCGCCGGGTTCTGCACGCGGCCGAAGCGGCTGTTGGCCGGCGGCGGGATGGTGTCGCGGAACGTCCCGTAGGCGATCACGCAGCCGACCTGGTTGGCCGACTTGCACGTCGAGATCATCTTGAACGTGCCGGTGTCCTTGCCCTTCTCGACCCCCAGGCTGGTGCCCATCAGGATCGCCGAGACCAGCTGCTTCTGCACCGGCTTGCCGTCCACCTCGGCGGCGATCATCCGGGTCAGCACGCCTGAGCCCTGGGAGTGGCCGATCAGCACCACGCCGCGGCCCTTGTTCTCGTGGGCCAGGTAGTAGTTCCAGGCGTCGACCACGTCGTTGTAGCCCACCTGCCGCACGGCCGGATCGGTCGAGCCGGGCAGGGGCTTGCCGGTGATCCCGGCCCTGAGCGCCGTCAGCGTGAACTGCCGATACAGCGGCGCATAGATCCGGCACTTCGACCCGAACCGCGCCAGCTGCGCGCGCACCACGTTGGTCTCCTCGGCGTTGGCGGTCATGTCGGAAACCACGCCCGGGTCGTTGGACACCGTCGGATAGACGTAGAAGCAGTCGATCGGCGCCTTCGGATCGGCCTTGAAGGCCTCCTTGGTCATCGTCCCGTCGGCCTTGATCACCGTCGTGGTCATATCGACCGCGCAGGCATCGCCGGCCTTGCCCGGCCAGCACACCCACGTCTCCGGCTTGGAATAGTCGTTCTTGGCCATCTGCGCCTGGGCGCCCGCCGCCGACAGGCCGACCGAAGCGCCGAACGCCAGCGCCACAAGCGTTCTTCCGATCATCGTTTTCCTCCCCGAACAGCCGTCTCGTTTTCGAAACTTGCGTACGATCATCGCGCGCGTCCGCGAGGCCGTCCAGCGCCCTTCAAGCCGGCCGCGATTCAGGTGCTAATGCGCGCACGAGAGTCGGGGGAATGCGCGCGATGGCGTCCGAGATTCAAGCCAGCTGGCCGACCCGCATCTGGGCGGCGATCGGGGGCGGGCTCGTGGTCCTGGTGGGCGCGCTGCTGCTGCTGGGCGGCGGCTACCTGATCTGGCTCGAGGGCTCACCGTACTACCTGCTGGCCGGCGCGGCGATCATGGCCGTCGGCGTCCTCTTGGTCCGCCGCCACGCCGCGGCCGGGCTGGGCTACGCCGGAGTCCTCGCCGCGACCCTGGCTTGGGCCTACTGGGAATCCGGCCTGGTGTTCTGGCCGCTGCTGCCGCGCCTGTTCGCCCCGGCGGTGCTGGGCCTGTTCATCCTGCTGGTGATCCCGTCCGGCCCGCGGGGCCGGCTGCGTGGCCAGTCCGCCATGGCCGTCGCCGCCGCCTCGGTGGCCTGCCTCTGCGTGCTGGGCGCCACGGTGCCCGCGACCCTCACCTGGGGCCAGGCCGACGCGCCGGTGCAGGCCCAGGGCGCCGCGCCCGCCGCCAAGCAGGTCTCCGACTGGCGCTACTACGGCCGCGATCCGGCCGGCACGCGCTATGCCCCGATCGACCAGATCAACCGCGAGAACGTCGACGAGCTGAAGGTCGCCTGGACCTTCCGCACCGGCGAAAAGCCCAACCGCGGCAGCCAGGACCAGAACACCCCGCTGCAGGTCGGCGACACCGTCTACGTCTGCACCCCCACCAACGTGGTGATCGCGCTCAACGCCGACACCGGCAAGGAGAAGTGGCGTCACGACCCGCACGTGAAGCCGTTCTTCTGGAACCGCTGCCGCGGCGTCGGCTACTGGGACGCCGCCGATCCCAAGCTGCCCACGCCGGCGCCGGCCGGGATCGTCGCCGCCGCAGCCGCCGCGCCCACGGCCAAGCCGGCCGCGCCGAAGCCCGCCGCCAAGCCCGCGCCCAAGCCGGAGCCGAGGCCCGAGCCCACCACCGTGGCCGCCGCTGCGCCCGCCGGCCCGCCGCCGCCGGCCTGCAAGCGCCGGATCATCTCTTCCACCATCAACGCCCAGCTGTTCGCGCTGGACGCCGACACCGGCCGCCGCTGCCCGGGCTTCGGCAAGGACGGCGTCGTCGACCTCTCGGTCGGCATCGGCCCGATCAAGCGCGGCTTCTACTTCCAGACCTCGATGCCGACGGTGGTGGGCGACCGCATCCTCATCGGCGGCTGGGTGGCCGACAACCAGGAGATCGCCGAGCCGTCCGGCGTGGTCCGCGCCTTCGACGTGGTCACCGGCGAGTTGGTCTGGGCCTGGGACCTGGGCGACCCGAACATCACCAAGCTGCCCCCGGCCGGCCAGACCTACACTCGCGGCACGCCCAACGTCTGGTCGACCCCGGCCTTCGACCCCGCCCTGGGCCTGGTCTACCTGCCCATCGGCAACGCCACCCCCGACTACTGGGGCTCGCACCGCTCCAAGCAGTCGGAGATCTACTCCTCCTCGGTCGTGGCCCTCGACATCGCCACCGGCCGCGAGCGCTGGCGCTTCCAGACCACCCACCACGACCTCTGGGACTACGACGTCCCGTCGCAGCCGATGCTGATCGACTTCCCGGTCAAGGGCGGCACGGCCCCGGCCCTGGTCCAGCTCACCAAGCGCGGCCAGATCTTCGTGCTGGACCGCCGCACCGGCGTCCCGCTCAGCCGCGTGGTCGAATCCACCGTGCCCAGCGGCACCCAGAAGGGCGAGTGGACCTCGCGCACCCAACCCTATTCGGTGGACATGCCGGCCATCGGCGCCGACCACCTGGACGAGAAGATGATGTGGGGCGCGACCCCGCTGGACCAGCTGTTCTGCCGCATCCAGTTCAAGAGCCTGCGCTACGACGGCGACTTCACCCCGCCGGGCAGCATGAAGCACCCCAGCCTGCAGTACCCCGGCAACGGCGGCGGGATGAACTGGGGCTCCGGGACCTATGACCCCCGCCGCGGCCTGCTGATCTTCAGCGACATCCGCATGCCGCAGAGCGTGGCGCTGGAGCCGAGCAAGGATCCCGTCCTGGCCCTCAGCCGGTCGAAGGACCGGCCGGCGATCAGCCTGAAGGCGGTCTCCTACAAGAGCCACAACAGCTGGCTGCTCAGCCCGCTGTTCGCCCCCTGCCTGCAGCCCCCGCACGGCATGCTGACGGCCGTCGACCTGCGCAGCCGCCAGATCGTCTGGCAGGTGCCAACCGGCACGGCCGAGGCGCAGGCGCCGCTCGGCCTGGAGTCGCACCTGCCGATCCCGATCGGCACGCTCGGCATCGGCGGCACGATCACCACCGCCGGCGGCGTCAGCTTCCGCGCCGCCACCACC
>Ga0307511_10004904_pt1 | contig 13652 bp, 15 predicted proteins | sample 13_EM_MG_FD_200266 | JGI IMG/M metagenome (GOLD analysis project Ga0307511, IMG submission 200266) | Populus trichocarpa ectomycorrhiza microbial communities from riparian zone in the Pacific Northwest, United States - 13_EM | ecosystem: Host-associated > Plants > Roots > Unclassified | place...
GGAGTGGTCTGTCTCGACCCACTCTGAAGAAACCCGCGGTTGCCCCATAACTTCGTGTACCGAGCTCTAAAGGAGACTAGCATCGGTTCAGTAGGCCTGTTGGCGAGGTCGGTTCTGACAGATACACCATTGCCGTGATCAGAACTGTTGCTCACCAACTCCAGATGATCAATGGTCCTTTGTACTGATTTAAATATTCCAGCATGTTTCCGTGGTCCATCCACTTGGACACGGTACAGCATTCGAATAACCCCAGGGCCGTGCCTTCAATCCGGAGGACGTTTGGATGGTTCATCCTCTTTGATACAATAACACTCCTGCAGTATTTCTGCAATTCCAAACGTCAGAGATCTCCGGATAGTGTAAGGGGAATCAAGTAGAGGGACCCACCTGCTTCACTTGCGTGACACCTCTTTGATGTATCCGGAGCACCCTGACAGCAAAATGTTCACCGGACTTATTCATCGCCCTCCACAGGTTGGAGTATCCACTGCGTGCGACTGTGTGTTGACCCATCGTGAGGATTGAGTTGATTTTATGCGATTCCGGAAGTAGCTCGTATATCCCACAGACTCTACTCAGCTCTCGGACGCAAAGGTTGTACATATCTGATTCAGGTGAAAGGATATCTATTGCCTGGTATTCCAATCCCCATGAACGAGTGGTCGAGGATATAACAGAACGAGAACGGACCTGTTCCAAACCATCGATATACTCTTGCGGGTCGATATCAACACTTTTCAGGCTCTTGACGCAGGTAAGATAGTCCTTCGCGGCGAACGCATCTGCCAGCATCCTGGTGATCGCTTGAGAAGATGTTAGGGGCTTGTCAGTGATGTGGCGCAAGCGGGTAACCGCAGAGCTTGCTGGGGGACGATATTTGCGGTTCGGTTCGCGTAGCCTACAAGGAGTGCCGCCTTTTCGCAGTGAACCGAAGGCGGTGAGCTTTTCAAGAACTGTTGGGAAGGGCGGTCGATCCTGAGGACTTGGGCTCCAACATCCTTGTGCAATGTCCCCGAGCTCCATTATATCCTCAGGGATATCCTTAGGAATACTGGGGCGGGTTCCTTTGAACACCGCAAGCGGCACCTGCCATGACTGCTTGACATCTTCAAGGGGGGTCTTCCCAGAGAGAACTTATGCCGCATGCGTGAGAAATGCGTACCCCTGCGCTGCGGACTACACACCTCGTAAATAGCCATCCCGAATGCGTAGCAGTCGGATTCCTTGGTCAGCCGAAATTTGGATAGGCCGAAATCCTCCGGGTAGAAAAGTTCGGGGCTCATCCACCGATACGTCCCCTTGGTCCTCTCCTCGGTAGAACTGGTAATATCCGTAGTTTCTGGGTCCAGGGCGATCGAAATAAGGCCAAAGTCCGCAAGGCAGGCGCTTCCGTTGTCTTTTACGAGGATGTTTACCTAAAATAAAATAAAAGTATAAGTATTTGTGCTGCTATCTTCAAACGGAATGGCTGTTTGAATGACCGCTTTCAGATCCCCGTGGACAATGTTCATACTATGCAAATAGATGACGCCTCGTGCAATATCCGTCAACTGTCATAAGAACCGATGAACAACAATAACCGATTAGAAGCAGGACAGGGCACTCGCCAAGGAGGGTTTATTCGCGTGCGGGTTTCTCTGAAGGTACTGTTTGATGTTGCCGTTGTTCATCCACTCAGAGACCATAATCAGTTCCGAGCCATGCAGAGATGCGCCAATCAAAGAGAGGATGTTGGGGTCTGAAAGCCTCTTCCACATGATGACTTCGTGACAAAACCTCTGTTATCAACCTGAGCCATTATCGTGCGATGCCACGTCGAAACGACTGACCTCCTTGATTTTCTCCAGTTGAAGGGCGCAAAGTCTGAGCTTCTTGATCGCGACGGTCGTTTCGTTGTACGTCCCTCTCCAGACTTCGCCGAATCCTCCATTGTAGTCCGGGACTTCTGATCGATGCAGATCATTGAGGTTTAACGTGTGAGGTGTCGGCAAGACTCCACGGGTTGCGCACATCTTGCACAGGGACACGAAGCACCTCTTCCGGAGTCCGTTCATCACGTTCCCGGTCCTTACGTACTGGCCAACAGTGCGTTAACGATTGGAAAATGTTGGACCGAAAATCGCGCTTACTTGACCAAGAACGTCTATCACACGTTGGAACTCCTGCGCTTCTAGCCCTTTGATCTTCTCCATCTCCGTAGTAGACTGTAACACACCCGACAATACGGCATCGAATTCCGTTGGGGGTAAGTCAGGTGTGAGGAGGTCCGACCAGTTGGACTCGTTCTCTTGCCCCTTCGACCCACCCTGGAGGTGGAAACGGTCACCTCGGTTTCGGCGTTCATGACGGACACACATACGCTACCTGGCCAAGGGTGTGAGTTTGACCGATCCCGCTCAGTCCCCGGGGGTATGTGGTGTGCGCTGGTCTCGTTGGGCGTTGGGTGAGGTATCGACCAAACTTGGCACGGGAGGAGCCGTGACGTGGTAGGCGTCTATCTCTGAACGCTGGGGGAGGCGTGAGGACTACACGATCCTACAACTTCCCTGGAGTCAGGGTCCCCATATCCCCGCGGCCAACAAAAGCGTCGGGAGGACAATGAGGGTGGAACGGGGGTAGGCTCCGGTGGAGCGGGGATCGACCAGCAAGCCTGTTCTTCGCGCGGCGTACTTACAAGCGTGGACGTGATCTCACTTCGTACAGTGGTCATTCGTTCCGTGGTGTTCATGTCTACGCGTGTTGTGAAACTATCCTATGGGTAATCACGGTCACAATCCAAAATGTACAGAAAACGTGGTTCCAGATCGAGAACGCGTCTCAGCGATCGAACCCTCAAGAGCGTTCCAACTACTGTGAGGGGCGCCCCGAGCTGGATGGGTGTTTACGACAGGAAACCACTGCAATGCAACTATCTGGGAGGGTGGGCCATTCCCCTCAACCGGTAGCGTTCTTGTAGGCACGAGCTCAGGCCTGAGGACGCGCCAACTTCCTTCCCAGTTACACCCCCAACAGCCACTACCCCTCCTCATGTCGTGGGTCGCACCCAAGCGGGTGACGCAGCCTTCCTAGCTGAGAAACACGTGAGGATCGATGGGGCTCCGTTCCATCTCTGTGATCGCGACGAAGCGTCGAACGCTCTCCATTCAATAACGTCAAAGTCCTCGTTGTATTTCCTTGCGTGATCCCAGCAAAAGTCGCCAGACGTGCGGATCACCGGTGCAGATCCTAGGGGTAATCGCATGCAAAATCCGTAAAATGCACGGGATTTGGAGATCCTCCCAACGACATATCCACTCCTTCATCCGCCCTCTCAACGGCGACGACCTCTTCCCACGTCTTAGGGTCACACCCAAAAAGCTGGTACAATCTCCTCAATCGACACGCCTGAGTCAGAGGCAAATCGGTAGGATATCCCTCGAGATCCAACGTCCGCACCCCCTCCGCAATCCGAGCCGGCAATCGAACACCCTCTACTTGACACCGAGGGCTCCGGTGGCGGACTCTGAACGTCCCAGCGTCCATAATACGTCGTGAGAGGATCTTCAACCGTCCCATTCCATGGGTTTGATAGAAGGCGAGGGTCTTGCGTCCAATCAGCCTCCAGGCTTCGTGATCGACGGCGTCCACAACCCCGGAAGTCCATGCCCAAATGTACACGACTTCAGCGGTATTCGGACACTGAAGCTCCTCAAGACGCTCGATCGCCGCGATGATCTTCGAAGGCGAGCAAAGGAATTGCGGCCAAGTCCAGTCCCCCACGAGTCTCATGTAATATGAAGCGTATTTCTTGCCTCCCACCGTGGCCGTGACCTCTTCGCAAGTCGCAAAGTTTGAGCGGTTCAGGTGATCTTGCCACAGGTCCAACGACGCGAATTCGATCAGAACGATCGCCACCTTCATAAGCTCGTACGTGTTCGTGAATGGGTCGAGTTCATCCTGGAGAGGAATGTCTGGGACAGGTTGGAATGGGTCGTCAACCGCTTGGAGAAGACTAGCGCGGTCCTTGCTCGAGACGCTCCCCATCTCCGGGAGCCACCCAGGAATGAATTGGCAGAGGACCTTGAGAGCGATCCTACGAGACGATAGAGGGTGGGTAGGTAGCAGCATCGAGGTGAGGATCGGCAGCGTTGCTGGACCGGAACCGTCATACCCCGAGCTAGCCGACAAAATCCGGAGGGCAAGGGTACCTGGAGCCGACTGATGTTCTGTGGAATAAAAGTTCTCGCTAAGTTGCAAGAAGCCCAGGAGGGGAGGGATCCAGGCAGTTTTGACGTCGCAGAGTTTTATCTGGTTCCAAGCCAGCTCCACCACCTTTCCAGCCATCCAGTATTGCTCCTCCGCTTTGTATTGCGAGTTCAGGATGTCGGTTATCCACAAGAAGCACGACTCCCGGATGGTCACGAGTTGAAAGGGGTCGAAATAGTCGAGTGCGGAGAAGATAGAACGGAAGATGTGCATATCGCCCGCCCCTTCCCTGATGGCCGTTCGTAAGTGTCGGTGGAGAAGATCGATAGCTACCTCCAACGCGTCTGTCACACGTTTAGCATATTCAGTGATAAGAGCAGGGAAATTCCGGACCTATCAACAGGAGCATATAGATCGTGAACATCGACGATGAGTCCCAACGAAATTGCCATGATGAGGATACAGTTGGTCTCAAGAACAACGGGTATTCGATCCCCATCCACCATAAACCTCTTGCAGGCGAACTCTATCGAGTAGAAGGGGAGAACGGCCGTGGGATCCTGAACGCGCCTCCACCGCCAGACCGTCTGGAGCATTATCCTGCTCAACCAGTGCTTAGACGTGGTGGATAAATGCTCGGGTGTCTGAATTTGGGGGATTTTCCCGTTTGGGAAGCGGGTTGGGGTCTGTGCAATGAATTTGAGGACTGTCACGACCAGTCCGAATGTTGACTCGAATGACGGTACCCGCTGAACCTCGAAATTGATACGTTCACAGAGTTCCTCGAAACCTTCGCCCTTGGATGTCGTGCAGAGTTGGGTGCTGAGAACCGACGCCAATGCCATCCCAATCGAGCTCGCATGTTCCAACCGATCGGGAATCACTCGTCCATCCAGCAAACATTCGAAGAAAAGACCGGCGAGAATGTGAGGAGAGAGAGCTGCTGCGAGTTCCGGGTACCAGACCATGTCTGCGGCAAACTGGACGGTGGAGTGTATCACATCGCTGTCGGTGGTGGAAGAGAGCATCCAACCGATGCAACGGGTGTCCGCCTTGCAACTATCCCAGTCGGTGTGAATGCCCTCAAAGATCCGAGCGGGTATTGTCGTAACTGCGAGTGGTATTTCAGGCATCTCCCATAGTGGAATTGCGGCGTGACCGAAACCGCCCACAATACCTCGAGTGCCAGGGTGAAAGCCCTGAAGAATTCGGCCGAGGCTTTCGATGGAATGGGAGTAGATACTGGCGATGGGTGCCATAAGGGACTGTAGCAAGTGAGCGAGATTGGAGCGACTTTGGATGAAGGTCCTAACGATAGTGGACGGAGGTGTTTGGTAGGGGCAGTCGTAGGAGAGTGCCGCTGCGAGGGTGAAGAAGACGTAGGAGATGATCCCGAAGAGCGTGAAGGCGATGATGACCCCGGTGACGGTACGACTGATGGTCCAGAGGTGACGCGAAAGGGCACAGCCCAGCAGCAGTAAGGCGAGCTGAAGTATGACCGGAAGGCTTTCGATGACCAGGCGGAAGTACCACCTCTCCAGACCGTCCAACTTCCGCTGCCTGTCCCGGCTCTTGTCCGCAGCGGAACCACCATGGTTCCTGAGGTACCGGTTGACCCACTGCTTGGCGAGCATTGCGAGGAACGATGCGAAGAGTGAAGTCGCGAGGCTGGTGTAAAGCAGGGACTGGACGGTGATGATCCCAGGGGGTGGGCCGGTCCAGGTAATCGAGTTTTGATCCGCGTTGGGGAAGAGTGAACTGTTCACGGCGTGGATGAGGATTTGCATATAGGCGGCGGTCATGTCGTTGGGATCAGGTTCCAGCTGGGATTGAACATCGATTATGAACGCTGAACTGACTGCGGAGAACAAACCAGCCTATACGAGAAAAGTCAGCATCCACATTCGGACTCCGCGTCCAGCGGCATGTGGGACTCACGAAGATGAGAGATGTGTTCAGGTCCTCGTCATACTTCTTCGCGTACTCTCGGTCGAACACGTCAGACTCTTTGCGATATACGGCGAAAAAGTTGGCGCGTGGATTGTCAGTTCTCAACGGTTCGAAGAATTCCTTCAGGGCGGAATGGAGGCTATATCCGGGTTCAAATGTTCAATCCATGCTTCGGCAGTCGTCGCTTGGGATAGGCGCACCATTTTGGATCGAGCTGGACGACCACAGGCTCTCGCCCTTGCATTCTGTCTGGAGAGAGAGGTACCTCTGCTTGCGTTGATGTAGGAGGAAAGTTTAACCTTCGGCGTCCGTCAACCAGCGCCAAACACCGTGATCCCTCCACCAGGGGGTAAAGTTGCGCGTCGCGGGCGGTTTGGACTGGCTACGAATTAGAACAGGACGGGGTAGCCTGGCAGATAAGCGCGTCGGTGGTGCATGGGTGGGAGGCTGTTGACGAGAAACGTGCTGGGAGGTGTGAAGGAACAAGGTCGGCGCTTGATCAATTTCACCGCTTCCCTCCCTTAGATTTGACACGCGGACGTAGACACGCTCGTCTCACCATTGCAACTGTTTCTTACACGGGTCGACCCTTGAAGGTTCCTGTTTCCATTGAGTCCCTCCCCCGCTCCCGCCCAGCACAGGCGTTCAGACGGTCCTCGACTTCGATGGACTCCAGTCCTACGTTGAATTAGCCATTGTTGGTTCGAACCCAGCTCTGTCGTCAAGTCCGCCCAGCGAAGAAGCATCACGTAGATGGGGACCGGGTTATGAGGCCGTGCACGTCACCTAACTTGCTTTCTCTTGATTTTGTCTGTTAGCTTCTTAGGGAAAGATTACGCTCAAACGCGATTTCATCCCAAACCCGGACGTGATCCAGGACCAGGAGACCCCGCCACCTACCGCCTTCGTTTCTCCTCAGCGTTCAGTCAGTGATGAAACGCGGTTTGTCAACAACCCTCAGTCTTTCACAAAGGGGTGACCTTCTCCAACTCCGCCCGCCACCACCAAGGAATTTGCGCCACGACGTGGAACACGTATCGAACGAGACGTGAATCTGTACCTTCTGTACCCACACCTCCCCTGGTGGTCTGTGGGGACAAAGGCCACGGTACCGATGCAGTGTCAAAGTCTCACCACGCTCGGTGATGTTCCGTCGTTTACTCCCGATTCCTCGTAAACAACGGTTCAGATTGAGCCCGCTCATCCACTCATCCGCCATTCGTAAGTACACATGCCATTGGTTCGGGGACGTTCCATCATATGGGTGAGATGCCTTTGTTTTGGCATTGATGCTCTGTATATATTCTGTGCAGGTCCCGTGTAACCTCCACCTACTCCTGTTACCTTCATACTTGACCTTCATTACCCTACCAACACTCCTCACCCAAGTTTTCGGCGACGATTATGACAACAGGTTTGGCCCCCCTGTTTCGAGTGAGTGCCTCACTCTTCTCCCGTCTCCGAATCCTCACCGGTGGCCAACAAGAACGTGATGATTGACGGCGGCTGTCCCGTGCAACTGTCCGAATACATTCCCCGCCACAGGGATACATCCGAGTGGAAGGGAGTGCCAAAAGGGATAATCGATGAGCTCCCCGGGGATGTGGTCCATGACGATCCGTGGCCAGACACTCCCTCACTTGCACTCGAAGTCCTCATGGAGAAATGTGAGTACACGCCACACTCCGCCACTACCTTCCCCACCCAGAGTTATGTGCCCACACCTGCGCCTCCATAAATCCTCCACACGATACTGACTATTCCCTAATTCACCATTCTTTCCCGATTCCAATACCTCAGCCTGTCAGCATTTAGCCAAGCCCATACTTACTTCCGATCAAGTTTTTTGCCTGATTGAGGAAATCTTCTCGGGTCCTGACGGAAGTAACGCGATCCGTTGCCTCCACGGGGACAACGCCCAGATCTTCATTGACATCGCGTATGAGGCACGTTCTCCACCCGTTCATCATTGTGGAATCTGGTCAATTGAGGATCTGTTCTGTTGACTAGGCGCTGGGGTTCATCGCATTTTCGCCACGGACACAAAAGAAATGTCTCAAGGCTTTATACAAGACGTGCGCTCGCAACGTGCTCCTTCCGACAAGACTTCAAGTCCCTCTTTGCTATGATCGAACAGGTGACCCGCTCTACGCTGGTGCGTTTGGGGAAGTGTGGAAGGGGCAGCTTGATGGCCAAGACGTCGCAGTAAAGGTTATGAAAAAATCCTCGGGTGGGGACGCGCAAAAAGTAATCCGCGTGGGTCACTAGTTTTTCTATCTTTTCGCGTGTCATCGCATCGACTGAGTTCTATATAGATGTTTTGCAAGGAGGTTGTGACGTGGAAAGCCCTTTGGCATCCGAATGTACTGCCGTTGATAGGTGCTACAATGATCGGGACTCAGCTGGTAATGGTATCAGAGTGGATGCCAAATGGAAATATCAATGAATTCGTGAAGGCCCACCCGGATGCAAACCGGTTGGAACTTGTGCGTGGCCTATTCCACGTTTGGTTGACTTCCCATCAGGCTCCCTGACGATCGAACGATTTCCCTAGCTTAAGGACGTTACCAGAGGGCTGATATATGTCCACGGTCTGGGAATGATCCACGGGGATCTCAAGGGGGTACGTCTTTGATGGTTAAGGTCTTCTATCCTACTGAATTTGTCTTTCAAGGCCAACATACTGGTCGACCGAACTGGTCACGCTTGCCTAGCAGACTTTGGTTTGCTTACGGTCATCTCGGATCCTACAACCGGTTCGCTCTCGAGCTCATCCGCGCATGGTGGCACAGTTCGATGGATGAGCCCGGAACTCCTTAATCCGCAGCAATTTGGGTTCAAGAAAATTCACCCAACCGAATCCTCTGATTGCTATGCTCTCGGGATGGTGATATATGAAACCATCAGCGGATGCTTGCCATTCCATCGACACCGAGGCATCGCTGTTGCCTTAAAGGTCTTGGAGGGTGAACGTCCTCCCCGAGAAACATGGTTCACGGATAGTTTGTGGGGGATGTTGGAAATGTGCTGGGAATCTCAGCCAGCGATTCGCCCAAGCATCGAAGAGGTTCTTCGGCGTTTGGAGATGGAATCACCCCCTCCGGTGGAATCACCCTCTCCTAGCCCAGGTACCTCTGTTCTTGGTTGGGCGCGGGGATTATTAGGATTCAAAACGCGGGGTGTGGCTTCGGGAGTTAAGGGACGGGTAAATTCCTGAAATAGAACTGTCCGGAAGCGACCCAGTTGCTTCCACTCTACTAAACTCCATGTATACCGTTAGTGCGCTAGCTACCATAAACTTGGGAGCCAGTTCTCAGATTGGCAACATAAAAACATTTGCGCTAAGTGCGAATGGTTGAGACCGATTGAGCCGCCCAACCGGGTACTGATCGAATGTTCGTGCGGATCGCGCTAGGAGGTAAGTAGGTACCATTATATGTCCCGAGTTTCCGGTAGGCATATAACCCGTCACAACCATCTACGGGCAGGTGTTACACTTACACCCCCTCCCGTCAGGGGAAACTCTGGCCGTTGCCTTGCTCAGAACCCCGCCCCGTTACAGCATCGTGAGTCCGTTGAGACCCGTCTCAACCTCAATCTTGGGGCACTGGAAGTCTGTACATGGGTGGTGCGACGTGGCGCTCCTCCGTCTCGCGTTCTAGTAATTGGCGTAGAATTCTAGAATATCGAGGACATAGCCCTCCGGTCCCGGCGAGCTGCAGGCGGCGATGGACCCATCTGATTGACGTTTCCCAATTTCATTGAAATTCTCTTGGATCCGTACGGCTATGGAAAGTCGCGACTTCCGACAGTTCACCCACACGTTTGGATCGGGTCGTTTATACTTTCCAGTTGTCTTCACGGTTTGCCAAACGCGTGTGGAACGCAGCGTGTGCCAGTGGTGGCTTCGACCGCACTCTGCTATATGATCCCGTACTATGTACGATTGATTCGCGCTCTAATTAAATCACATTTTCAAATGAGTATCCCCAAACTGTGTACCGTTGTTAAGCGGATGAGTCCAACACCTGTCCGCGCACCGCGGTTCTCTCCATTCTTCGACTGATTCCCCACTGCTCATCGGTATATCGCCGCTGGCTTCCCAGTGTGCAAGAGATCCGGGTGGTGAGAACCACTCCGCTGAAGTCTTGAGGCTGTCGTGCGGTGAGCCAGAGGGTTCGAGTAAAATGGGAAAACGTACCAGAAATATCAATTGCCGTGAAGTAGCACGACCAATCGTCACTATCTGTCGTATCTGTCTCCCCGCCGTCCCTGGTATGAGGAGAAGGTGGTTGCAAACGTTCTGGTACCCATTCCAAACACTGAAGTATATGTTTGACGTCCGGGCGGAGTTCGGGCTGAGACTCCCAACAACGCTCCACCATCTCCCATACATCATCTACGAACCATACCCCTTGTGGACGCTCGGGACGTTCGCCGTTAATGACCTTCCGAATAACGGCGGGCTCCCTGCACCGGGCGAATGGTTTCTGTCCACTGAGGACCTCGTATATAACCATCCCCAGAGCATAGCAGTCCGATTCCATCCTTGGGCGACTGTCTTCAAAACCAAACCGCTCCGGGTCAAGGAGCTCAGGACTCATCCATCGGATCGTACCTCCTTGTGCGTACGAGAGCGAGGATTCAATCTCCGCCTCGTCGCACACCATTCTAAGCAAACCAAAGTCCGCGATGCAGGCTTGACCATCACGGTCTACAAGGATATTGGCCTTGAGACAGAGTGAGTTGAAACGCGGGACTTCGATGGTGTGGGATTCAAAGACGTACCCCCTTGAGGTCGCCGTGGACCACCTCCTGGCCGTGCAGATAGACCATGCCCCTAGCAACGCCTCTCAACTACAGATGTTAACGTCAAGTGGTTGTCAAATGGTAACGATAATGGACTTTGACCGGAGTACTCACAAGCCCCAATCGATCCGCGTCAACGTGTGTCCTCGTGAACTCATTCACATTACCATTCGTCATCCATTCTGAGGCCATTACCAACCGGGTTTCGCTCATTGTCGCTCCCAGCAGCGGTAGTATGTTTGAATGACGAAGGGATCTCCACATCGTAACCTCCATGCAGAATCTCTACGCAGATTGTAGTCAGTTCGTCAACACATAACCGGCCGAGGGCGTTTCCGGCAACCTACTCTTTTAGCCCGGTAGAAGTCGCTCCTCGAATATATCCTCAGGACCTTGACCGCTATTTCCTGCCCTTGAGATGCACCCTTCCACACATCCGCAAACCCTCCATGATACAGCGGGACTTCCGTTTGGTCGTATTCAAGCGATATCAGCAGTGATTTTGGAAGGAGGGCTCGCCGGCCACAGATCGAGCGCAGTGAGGACAAACACTTCCTACGGATAGATGATGCTTGTTCAAGACTGTCCAATGCCTAATTGACAAACACAGAGGTTGAATAAAGTCAATCATCCTGTCTTTCGCTGGACGTGAAAAGTGCGGAGACTTCCCTCGTCTATTACGTCGACAAAGGCCTGCGCTTCGTTGTTACCCCGGGCAGAGAGCCTTCTGGCTATCTCGATCTCGCCGTCGTCGGAGTAGAGGGTTGTAAGAAGGGGGATGCATTCATGTGTAGCAAACTGGCCACCAATCAAACGATCCCAGGCTTGAGAGTAGAGGTTGGGGGAGGGGCTCGGTTCCGGTGCTGACCACTCAATGATCGTGTATATTCGATGAGGAGAAGGTGGTGTGGTCCGAGGGTCCAAGTTGCTTGTAGGGGTCGATTGCCTAGGTTGGGGTGGCGTGTTGTAGCTGCGCGCGAGAGGGTATCAACGGTTGCTCGACAGTTGGACTGAAAGAGAAACCAACAAGCTGTGTAAAACTCGCGAAACTTCTGAAGCGGCCGGCCGCGAGCGAGGGACCTGAGCCCAGCAGCGTCGCGCTAACGCCCACAGCCTGTTTGTGAATGCTGGATGGGTCGGCCGTGGCGGGCGCTTGCCGTCCATTATAGCCAGCATAGCCGCAGGGTGTGGACTTCCGCTGAAAGGCACCGCACCAGTGAATACCTGTATTGATGTGGAAGGAGGGTAAATCGAAACTTGATGAACAATGAGCTGCCCGTAACGTACCTCGATTATGACCATCGCGAAAGAGAAAATATCTGCTTCCTTACTGTATGGCCCCTGCTCGTTCAGGATCTCTGGTGCAGTCCATCGCGCGGTATACTCATCCAAGATGTTCTGCACAGGATCTCGGTCTTGAGTGACTGTAGCCGTGCTAAAACTCCCAATGCGGGCGCGGCCGGACTCATCCACGAGGATTCTCGACTGTCCGTAGCTTGGTGTCAAAACCGCTGCACGATAAGCGTTGGGAAGATTGCGTACCCCTTTGAGGCCCCTGTGAAGCACATTATGGGAGTGGAGGTATTTAAGGCCGTCAGCAACATCAGATAGCTGGGGAGCAGTCAGCAGTATGCCGCCTGGAGTAGCAGGAATGCCGCCTACAAGTCTAAGTCGATTCGCCCAGGGGTATTCCTCAACGTATTCCCTCAGATTTCCTCCGGACATCCAGTCCGAAATATACCGAAGGGGAGTGGTGGTGATACCAAAGAGGGGGATGATATTTGGGTGCGCCAAATGTTTCCACACCACGGCTGCCCGGTAGAACCTCTGTGGATTCATTAACGTCAGTGAGCGGGGAACATAGTGGCATTGATACCATACATTCTTCATCTCCCGACGATTCTCCTTAGCGTATCTCCAACATTTGACGCAAACCCTTGAACCACGTAGGGTCCCTCCATACACGTCGCCTGAACTTCCAGAGATAAGAGGCAGGCGATCGATACTGAGAAGTGCATCCGGGAGCGCGTATAGTCGCGTACTCCTCAGGGCCTACGATGGTATTAATGTGGGCAGGAGAAGCAAGCTGGATACACACGTTGTCCGGATACTCGACAAGCCATCCCGGATCTGCGTCTTGATGGTTTGGAATACTCTCTCTGTACTCCCCCCCAAGGAGGCTGGCGGGCTGTTGATCGCGAAGCCCGGGCGATGGCTCATCAGGGTCACCGAGTCGTTGAGATGGCGGATGGAATGGGTTGGTGGAGGGCATGGAGAACGGCAGTGATCTCCTGCTGACTGGGGTAACAAAAGTAGGCTCGTTCACGGTAGGCGGGGTACCCGTGCTGTAGATTGTAAGTCTGTACCAAATCCTCCAAGCTGACCACGAAACGCGTGGTGGATTGAAACTGATCGCTAGCTGCGCATTCAATCCCTCATCGCAATATACGGTCATGTCAGCGCAGAACCCCGTACATCACCGGAAGACCCAGAAAATTATCATACCGAGCAGTACTTGGTACTGATTGTGATCTGATCACCAGATTACAGTTAATTATAATCGAACGGACAGGCATTGGAATGGCACAATCATAGTTGGAACAAATTGCAACTTGTTCCACGGAGTTTACAACTTCTCTGTTCAGAGTTATGGTTTAATTGTAATTCAGACAGCTAGTATTAGGGTATTATAGCTGGCATTACAA
>Ga0307511_10004906_pt1 | contig 13649 bp, 9 predicted proteins | sample 13_EM_MG_FD_200266 | JGI IMG/M metagenome (GOLD analysis project Ga0307511, IMG submission 200266) | Populus trichocarpa ectomycorrhiza microbial communities from riparian zone in the Pacific Northwest, United States - 13_EM | ecosystem: Host-associated > Plants > Roots > Unclassified | place...
GAGCGCGGCCGCTCAGGTGGCCCTCCTGCGAGTGCTCCAGCAAAGAGAGGTGACGCGGGTCGGGGCTGACGTCCCCATCCCGCTCAATGTCAGAGTGATCGCGGCGACCAATCGGTCCCTGGGTGACCTTGTGAAAGAGGGGAAATTTCGCTCGGACCTCTATTACAGGCTCAGCACCGTCACCCTGGCGGTCGCCCCCCTGCGGGAAAGAAAGCACGACATCCCCATCCTCGCCAATACCTTCCTCGAAAAGATGCGCGCCGAGCACAACATGCGCTCCATGACGATCGACAAGACCTTTGAAGACAGCTTGATGCGACACGATTGGCCGGGGAACATCAGGGAGCTATACCATGTATTGTCGCGCGCAGCCATTCTGGAAGACGGCCCCATATTGCGCGGAGTTCATTTCAGGTCCGTCAATTCTCAACCGCCGGTTCCAGACAAAAAGTCAGGCCGGCGAACCATCACCCCCCACGATGCTCGCGAGGCCGTCATTCGATTTGGCGGTAACAAGAGTCTGGCCGCCAGACATCTGCAAATCAGCCGCAAGACCCTGTATCAAAAGTTGCATTCCTGATTGCAGCCGCATCTGTTTACTTCCCGGGCACGCCTTGTGCACCATTGGCTGGAATGAGAGGCTCGGATGCAGGCGGGCCTGTCGGGCCTTGCTCGGCAACCGCTGCGAGTGCCTGTAGCTTCATAACCAAGGACGGCGCCTGTCACAAAACCCGTAAGAGACCGACACAAAAACCTAACACGCCACCCCGTTTAGTTCCGAGGTTCGAACGGAGTTGCCACTTATCCCGTTGCCTCAAACAGTGGGTCCATCTCTTTTCAGCAAGAGACACTCGACGACGGCCAGCTGGAGGGGTCAGCGATGGTTCAGTTCGCGACTGGCCATGGCACAGATTCGGATAGGCTACCGGAAATGGCCATCAATGACGCAGAAATCACTGGAGCACGAAACCCCATAAAAAAAGGCTTTTGGAGCGAAAATGGAATCGATTCAATCGACCGAAAAATCAGCGTGGCACCCATGATGGATGGGAGCTACTGAGACGGAGGGGCATGCGAAAACAGAGAGCTACGATCGCCGAATTGGGCTTGTCGCAACTTTGTCGCAGCCATTCCGAGGGCTTGGAAGCTGCACTGATGATACGTCAAGTCCTGAGCTAGTCGGCCATTTTGCGTCTATGGGGGTAGTGCGGTGGCTGGGCTGCATTGCCCTCCACTGCTCGGTTCGCAACTGCCGTCCGGCACTGCCCACTGAGTCCAAGGCGGTTTGTCGCGCACCGGTCGAGGCTTCATCGAACCACGAAGTACCGGATTGAGCAAACGGACAGATCATTGACGCCATCGCCCGGCATGGAAGCCTGCAGCTAGGCGCACCACAGGGGTCGCCGCTCGACCGCCCACGCCGGTGCTAACAATTCACTGAGTCGGACTCAATGAGACCGCGCGCGGATTTCGATCAATCGTGAAGGACGCAAAGATGTAAGCGCCCGCGGCGAGGACCATCACTGGAATCAAGGCGTAATAGCTGACAGCGAGTGCATTGTGCCCGTAGGTGGAATCCATGGCGTCCGCGATCCGGCCTACATAAACAGGCCCCAGACCGAGGCCGACGAGGTTCAACATCAAGAGAAGCACGGCGCCCGAGACAGCTCGCAAGACCGGCGCTGCCGTGTTCTGCACGAGAGCCAGACACGGCGCGAGGTATACGTGGAGGAGCACGAGAGTCACGGCCAAGCAAGCCATGGTTACCTGCCAAGTACTCGAATGCAACATGACAATCCAGAAAGGAATTGCCAATAGGGACGCGATAGCCGGAAGCCACGCGAACCAGCGTTGATCGGACCGGCCCAACCGGTCGGCCAGCCATCCGCCCGCGATTATCCCGGCAACTCCGGCGATCCCCAGCACGGCGGAGTAAATATTTGCGACGTCCGTTCCGCTCATTCCCTTAGCCAATTCGAGGAATTGCGGATTCCAGATCAGAATGGCGTAGAGAACGAAAGCCGACAGCCCCGATGTCAGACCCGTCACGAGCATTGTCCGATTCGAAAGGCAGCTCATGATACTGAGACGCAAGGATGGCTGGGATTCACGGTAAGTGTCGTCCGAACGTCTCGTGCGCCCTGAACGGCGAGGATCCTCGACAGTCAGGAACAGTAACAGAGCAACAACAACGCCCGGGGCGCCTAAAATATAAAAGGCCGCGCGCCAGCCCAACGTATCCGCAATTCGCCCTCCCAAAAACACGCCTAACATGGAGCCGAGGGGATAGCCTAGCGAGTAGATGGCCAGCGCGGTTGCGCGTTCGGACGGCGGGAAGTAGTCTGAAATCAGAGAGTAGGAGGGTGGTGAACCACCTGCCTCTCCAAGTCCCACCCCCATGCGGCATAGCGCGATCTGAACAACGTCCTTTGTCATGCCGCACAGCGCCGTAAAAACGCTCCACACCGCGCAGGCGAGGGCTATGACGTGCGCCCGATTTCGGCGCTCGGACATCCAGGCCACGGGAACCCCGCAAACAGTGTAGAACACCGCAAATGCGGTGCCACCCAGCAGCCCGAATTCCGTCTTCGTCAGGTGCAGATCATTCGAGATGTGGCGACCCAGGACCGCAACGATCTGCCGATCGAGGGCGTTCAGAATGTACGCAAAGGCGAGCATACCGGCAATGAAGTAGCGATATCCGGCACTCCGTTGCTTCGTCGTCTGTCTGAGGGTCATCCATCGCTCTCCTTGCTCCAGCGTAAGGACCTTGCGACCGGAAGAGCGGTCGCAAGGTCTTCACCGTGCTCAGAACTTGCGTGCTGCGGCCAAGCCTATTGTGCGCGGCTGGATATAGACCACGTTCGCGTTCGCGCCGGGTTCGATGCTGCTGAATCCACCCCCAACAATGCCCCGCTTGTTGGTCGCGTTGTTCAGGAAGAGATTGAGAGACCAGGCGTCGTCGCGGGCACCGATGCGAAAGTCGACCTGCCCATATCCAGGGTAGCGCAGACGTTGCTGCGGAAGTCCGGAGAAGAAGTCCAAAACGGAGAATATTCCCTGTCGCGATCCGACATAAGCAAAAGATCCGCCGGCAAATCCCGTCCACTGGGCGGTGAGAGGAACTTCTTGATCGACGGATATGCTGCCCGTGTAGCGGCTGCTGTAGGGCAAACGTTCTCCCACGACTCCGTAAGCTGTGGAGGTAGGCGGAAGATTCTGCGTGAGCTTTGCGTCATTGAAGGCACCGTTCGCCGAGATCGACAGACCGCTCCACGGCCGTGCCTGCAGCGACAACTCCAAGCCCTGGCTCTTCGCCGTTCCTCCGTTCACGTGGAAGTATGTCAGGGTGGTTGGATCAACGATTTCAACCTGGATGTGCTTCCACTGGATGTAGTACACCGAAGCATCAACGGTGAATGCGCGGTTGAAGAAGTCTCCCTTGATACCCAGTTCATAGTTGTTGGTTTTATCGGGCGCAAACTGGGGCTTCACCTTATATATGATCGCGTTCACGTTATTGCCACCGACGCGATAGCCGGAGGTAAACCGCGCGTAAGCCATGAGGTCCGGCGAAAATCGATATCGAGGCGTTACGAGGTATGTGAAGGCGCTGTTCTTCAGACTCTGGGTCGGGTTGACATAGGGTGACGGATTTCCCAGATAGAAGTCCGGCGTGGCGATGCCGGTGTCTGTCTCGTTGTATTCCTGGCGGGTCTCGCTTTCCCGTCCGCCGAACTGGACATCAAATTGATCGGTGAAGTGGGCTGTCAGGTCGCCAAATAGAGCGTATTCCGACAGGGTCGTCGGGTAGTCGAAATTGATGACCGTGCCAATCGGTGCTCCGGTCGTCAAATCGTTCGCCAGGATGGCGGCATCGGCTGGCGAGCTCTCATGCGTGTAGAACGCGCCGGCGAGCCACTCCAAGGTTTGATTCCCATTCGACGCCAGGCGAAACTCTTGGGAAAACTTGCTGGTCTTATAGAAGTAGGAAAGGGTGCTGCCGGTCGCGGTTGGAAAGTAGAATTGAGCTGTCGATCCGAGCCCGCCGGTGAGGTCCAGAATGGAGTCGTATTTATTGATGCCGTAACCGCTGATGGAGGTGAAATCAAAGTGGTTGAATTTGGCGGTAACCGTCGCTGAAAAGAGCCTCACATCGACATTGAAGCCGTTCGTGTTGGGCATTCGTGCCTGTCTGAGGTCACCGTAGACGGGGTGCCAGAACCCGTTTGCGTCGACGTTTGCGTCGACCGAAGTGGATCCGTCGCCGCGTGTGTTCTGCAAAAGCGCGCTCAGCTTGACCGACAGGTTATCCATGGGACGCCAGAGGGCGGCCAGGCGACCGCCGTAGACATTCGCGCGATTGGCGTCGCTTTTTCCGGAAAGGACATTGTCGATGTAGCCCGGATCTCGACGCGAAAAGCCGCTCGCGCGAATCGCCATGGTATCGGAGAGGGGCACGTTCACCATCCCTCGAACCCCATATCCGAGCTCCCCGCCTTCCACGTGATCGCCCTGCACCTGGACGCGCCCGGAAAAGCCGTCAGTCGATGGATCCTTGGTCTCGAATTTGATCAGACCACCCAGGCTGCTGGCACCGTAAAGCGTGCCCTGCGGGCCTCGCAAAACCTCGATGTGCGCCAGGTCGCTTGGATCTATGTCCGGATACAACTGCGAGCCGTTGCCGAGACTGGTGCTCGAGCCGTAAGGAACGTCGTCGATCACCACTCCGACGGTGGGATTGGTGTTGGGACCGGTGGTCACTCCACGGATTGCAAGTGACTGCTGTCCGTTGTCGACAGCGTTCATGTTCAAACCAGGCACAGTAGCGAAATAGTCTTCGATTCGAGTTTCGTTGCGCTCGACCAATGTGTCCGCGTTCAGAGCCGTCACAGGCACCGGGACGTCCTGGAGACGCTCTTCCCGCTTCTGAGCTGTCACCAACACTTCCTGAAGTTCGCTGCCCTTTGAATTGGTTTCCGATCGGGCTTCTCCGTCGGTGGCCGCTGGCAGTGGGGCCGCCGCCTTGCCCACCTGGGCCATGGATAGACCGGCGATCGACAAATACACCGCTATTGCGACATTAGCAGCACGCATTGAGACTCTCCCGCACCTGAAAAGGCTTGTAGTAGTGGTTGTCGCCGTGTGCCGGCCATCCGCGCGGCAACAGGGCAGTTTCGTTTTCATACTCGGCATCCGCCGCGCTCGATGTGTCACATTCATTCTCCCGATAGCTGCGGGGGTAACTCGCAGCTCAGTGTTGCCGTTTCGATGCGGCGTTCCGCTCGGACGCAGCAGGTCTCACGTAATCCGCGACCTGCTGCGCAGTGGCAAACCAAACTCCAGGCTTCGCCTTCATGTATGCGATCAAATGATCGAGGTAGATGAGATGTGATCGATGCCCCGTGATCATCGGATGCATGGTCAGCATGAAGAACGTGCCTTCCTGATAGGCTTGGTCAAACTCATCCTGAAACTCTTTGAAGGCGAGCTCCGGTGGTTCCCAGTTAGGTGGCTCCATGGACACATCGTCCAACCCGAAATTGACCGGCAGCTCTACGAGGCCGGTTGGATGGTTGTGAGAGACGAGCTCATATGGTTCATCCATCGCCATTGCACTGCTGTCGTATTCGAATCCCGCTTCGCGCAGCAAATCGAGCGTGTACGCGCTGAACGCCCAATCCGGCGCCCGATAGCCGACCGGTTTTCTGCCCAACGCTTTCGTCCAGAACTCGATCGTTTGTTGCAGGAGTCGTGATTCCTCAGCCCGGTTGTTGATCTTCGGAAGGTTCTCGTGAATCCAACCGTGAATACCAATCTCATGTTGCGGCCGTCTTTTGAGCTCTGAGATGACCTCGGGATAGAGAATTCCGGTGACCGCAGGCACGAAGAAGGTGGCGGGAATCTCGTAGCGATCATATAGCTGCAGTATTCGTCGCAAGCCTTCTCTGGCACCGTATTCGTTGGCAGAGAGCACGACTGGCTCGGTGTTGCCCGTGGCCAGCAACCACGAGTCGTTGTCCATATCCCACGTCAGACAGACAGCTACTTTGGCGCCTTTGGGCCAGGTTTGCGGTTTGAGTCGCCGGCCCGCACGCATGGGAGCTACGGCCTGTTGGATCTGTTCCACAGTCCATTGCGTGCCGGGCTGTGCGTGGGAACTTGCTTCTTGGCCCGGGGCCGGGTTGCAGGCAATACAGGCGACGATCAGCGCGATAACCGGGCGGACGAGCCCTGTAATCTTCGAAAGCATTCTCGTGTCACCGAATGTGTTGATGTTGGGGTCCTGTTCATGTGATAACCAACGCTGCGGAGGTTAAGCATCAACCTGCAGCGCATCCCATTTTTATAGTTGTTCGGCGTAACTCAGTCGTGCTGATAAGCGTTTGATGTGCGCTTCTCGAGCGGCATTATTGGCGCGACTCTCGCCAACCTACGCAGGACGAGTTAATCATGACGGTAACATTCCATAAAGACGTGTTTTCCCACGCGCTGCTTCACAAAAATTGAATTGGTGGGGCACGGCATTGCGGGTTGCCCGAGGAGAGTCAGGTTTTCGTGGGGCTCAGTAGTTGCAGCGATGACGAGTTGGAAGCATCAGGGAAACACGCGCATCGCGTTCGGTCGACTGGGAGGGCGATAGGTTGGGCCGGAAAGGCAGGCGCGCGAGTGTGGGCGCTTTCCGGGTCGACGCGCCGGGGGCCCATGTCCGGAGGCAGGGGGCTACCCTGGCTTACCGATCACATGTGAAGTCAGTGAGGCGCGGTCTCGAGGGCGGCCGAAGTCATTTGCGAGCGTTTGGCGAGCCAGTAGTAAACGGGTGAGGTAACGGCAAGCCCCACGATCCAAGAAAGGTCCACGTTACCCAGGCTCCGCGCGATCGGTCCGGTGTACAAGGGCGAGGCGATAAATGGGACCTGTACGAGAATCCCCACAGCGTAGCAGAGGATGGCCGTACTGTTGACTCGCCCATAGATACCGCCGTCTTGGCGGAAGAACGATGCGACGTCGTATTGACCATGGCGTAGCAAGTAGTAGTCGACGAGGTTGATTGCAGTCCAGGGGACCAGCACGTAGAGCAGCAGCGAAATGAACTCTTCGTAGTACGTCAGGAACGATTCCTTACTGAAGAGCGCCCCGATTGTCGCCAGCAGAAACAGGATCAGGGCAATGACGGTGCGGGCGCGCGGTCCTGGGGACCATTGTGGAAAAAGAGTTTGCCCGAACGTCAAGGCGGACAAGGCACCACAATAGAGATTCATGGCATTCGCCGCGGCTACACCCACGGAGAAGGTGACGAGCACTAGAGGTGCGATTCCGTGTGTGGCGACGGCAAGACCGACAATGAGATTGGGTTCGGGGGCGATCAGTCCGACGGCCGCTCCGAGCACCATCGGTAAGAACGAACCGGCTGTGCAACCCCAATAGCTCGCCCAAAACGCGGGACGCACACCCGTGTCCGGCGACATGTAGCGCGAATAGTCGGAAACATAGGGTGCATAGGCGATTTGCCACAGGGCGGCGGCGGAGATGATGCCGAGGAAGCCCGGAAGGTTGAATGTATTCTTGCTCGAGAAGTCGGTGGGAAGTCCATGTACCCAAACGATCCATCCGGCCGCAAGCACTAACACTGCGCCGGATACATAGGTCATCAGCCGGGTGTAGGCGTGAATGAGATCGTAGCCATAAATGGCGGCAACGACACTCAGGATTCCCACGAACGCAATGCCCGGAGCATCTGACACTCCCGGTGCGAGGCTCGCGAGCGCTTGCCCCCCGAGTACCAGATTCGACGACAGAAATCCCAGATACATGAGTATCACGATTCCAATGACGAGAAGCGAGCCGATGGAGCCGAATTGACCTCGGGTCTGCACCATTTGAGGCACGCCGAGCGTTGGGCCCTGCGCAGCGTGCAATGCCATGAACACCGCACCCACGAGGTTGCCGACAGCAAGTCCAACCAGCGCCCAGCCAAAGGGAAGGGCGAAAGCGGTGGTTGCAAGACCGCCCGTCACGATAGTCAGAAGCATCAAATTGGCCCCGAACCACACAGTGAAAAGGTCGCGATACGTGCCGTGCCGCTGATCGAGTGGTATCGGTTGAATCGTTGCCAGCTCGAGCCGGCTTGCCTGTTCGCCGCGGCTCATATTGACTCCGGCAGGGTTGGATGCATATGCGCGCTCGCCTCAACGCCGTTTCGAGCGCCGGGACTCATCGAGTGCCACCATGCCCGGAATATTGGACGGCGAAATGTGTTCCCTGCAGTGCTGCTCAAATGCCTCGACCAGCCGCGTCTTGCGGACCTCTTTCAGTGTCGCAATGCCGATGGTCATGGGGGGATGATCTCCGCTCAACGGTACGGCATACAGCCGGCGCCCGTCGGGCGCGCAGACCAGTCGCGGTCGGGCATTTGCGAGCGTATAGCCAAATCCGTTCGCCACCATTCCGCGTACAACATCGAGTTGAGATGACGACCACGCTATGTTGGGATGCAATTGCTCCCGAATGAACAACTCGCGGAAATAGTCGCGGCTCATCGGCATATCGAGCAGGACCATTGGCAATGACGCCAATTGGCGGAGCGTGACGCTACTGGCACGTGCCAGCGGATGAGTGGCGCCAAACAGCACATAAGGTGGCAGAGGCGCGAGCGGCGCGAATTCGATGTCCGGGGTGATCTCGAGATCGTAGGTAACGGCGATTTCCATCTCCGCTCTCGAGAGCCCACTCAGCAATCCCTGTTGATCGCTTTCGAGCGCGCGCGCCTTGGTGTCCGGATACATTTTCAAAAAGGAGCTCACGAGCTCCGGCATGACAATCGGCGCGAGCGTTGAGAACCAGCCGACGGTGAGCTCACCCCGCACCTGCTGGCTGACGTCGGCGGCAGACGAATAGATACCCTCGGCTTGCTTGAGGAGTTGCTTGGCGTCGCGAAGTAACGTTCGACCGGCGGGTGTAGGCGTTAGTCCTTGCGCGTGGTGGCGCACAAACAGTTGCACATGCAGCTCGCGCTCTATGTGCGAAATCGCCGTCGAAATCGCTGCCTGTGAGATGTTGGCGCGACTCGATGCAAGCGTGATGCTTCCCGTCTCCGCTGTGGCGATAAAATAGGAGAGCTGTCGAAGAGTAAATTTGATGCTGCTCGACTTCATGGGTCCCCGGCGACACCGAATCTCGGTGCTCGCTCTGGCTGAAGAGCGCGAGCGACGTAGTCCTCAACCTGCGGTGCGTAGATGGTCCAGATCTGCGCGAGTTGAGCGATGGGGTCGGTATCGTGCCAGTCGACTCTCAAGTCGATGATGGGCCATGAGACGTCGCGTACTACGAGCAGCCCCGCCGAATGAACCGGACCGGCTTCGCCGCCGCTGGTGGCGCCGGCGCGAAGCGCTGCGAGCAGGCGCGCCCCGAAGTCATTTGTCGCCGACTCGAAGGCGTTCACCATCGCCGCAGGTACATCGGGGTTGGACAAGAGGTTTCCCGCAGCGGCGGAGTGATTTCCGGAGGCCGACCCGACCGTCCCCAAAGCGCGCTTACCGGAGAAGATTGCGGGTGTTCCGGTTTGGCCTATAGCGAGTATCTGTCGATAATCACGATGTGGGTTCGTCGATAGGCTGACTTCCAGTGCCGACTTCGCGTCGGCGCCGCCTGACAACAGGTTGAGAACGGCCGGGCCGAGGGAGGGATCGGTGATATTCTGACTAGCCACGGCGCCCACGCCTGCGCGCACGTGTGCGCAACGCGCACCGACCGCAGGCGAGGATGACGCAATCGCAATCCCATAGAGGCCGGCGTCAGGTTCGCGTGCAACGATAGAGAAGGTCATCGCGGGATTTCATCCGGAATCACAGCGATGACGTCGATCTCGACCAGCCACTCCGGCCGTGCCAATGCGGAGACCACCAGCCCGGTTGAGACGGGGTAGACTCCCCTGAGCCACTCGCCGACCTTTCGGTAAACCGTCTCTCGAAAGCGTGGGTCGGTCAGATATATGGTTACTTTGCAGACGTCCTCGAGCTTCGCACCGGCTTCCGTCAATAGCTGCTTGATGTTCGCCATGGCCTGCTCAGCCTGGGCACCGGGATCGCCAACGCCAACATTCACGGCGGTGTCGAGTTCCTGACCCACCTGGCCTCGTACGAAGACTGTGCGTCCCCTGGATACAACCACCTGGCACAGATCGTTGTCGAGTTTCTGCTCCGGGTAGGTATCTCGGGTGTTGAATTTACGTAAACGCGTGTGCATGAGTCGCTCCAAAGAAGACTTCTAGTTTTGCTTGGTATTTCCCGGCAGAGATTGCGACGGCTCTTTTTTGGCTGTGGCAACTGCCGGTCACGCGCCGACCCATCACGGTTCGATGTTGGAGCCATGTGCCGCGACACACTGCCACTGTCCATTCGGCATCTTTACCCAGGTATCGGTCCAACGCTCGTTTTCACTGAACGGCATCCCCTTGGGATCGTCCCCCGTCCCCTTGGTTGTAAAGGTCGCGATCGCTGTGCTGCCAAAAATGCGGACCTGCATGTCTGAGTTTTCGAGGCGGGTCCACGTGTAACCCTTCACGTCGGCCAACGCCTCGGCTTTCCCCGCGACTCTTCCCTCTACCGATGTCGTTACCATTCTGTCGGACAACACAGGGGCCGCCAGCTCAGGATCATTGGTCGCAGAAGCCTTCAGCCAGATTGCCTCACGTGCGGCAACTTCTCGAGCGCTCTCATCAGACCCTCCGCAAGGACCTGTTCCTGACACTAAAGAGTGCTTATTCGCGCCAGTGGCTACCGTGCACGGACAAATATTTTTCTGTGACGAGAATATCTGTACAGAAGTACAGTGTGAGCCTGGCTGTGTCGACTGCTCGACCGAGAGCCCGATCTCAATACGCTCGCTTTCTATGATGGGGCGGAACGCAGGTATGTCGGTGTCAGGTGCGTAAAAGCCGCGCCGAATCGACTCCGCGTCGGATGCAGACCAGATATCGACCTCGCGGGCCAGGTTGCCGAGCTGAATATGGTAGCTGGCAACCAGCCGCACTCCATACCGGGTGAGTAGGGCGGGTTGGTTCTCGAGGGTCGCTACGAAATTCCCGTGCTGCGCTGCGCGAATCGAGACCCACACAATCGCGAATACGGTTTCCGGCTTCGGTTTTCCAGAACTGTCCGGCGGGGTCGCAGCGCGGATCGGATTTTGCTCCGCCACCTCCACGGTCTCCGATAGCACGAGGTCGCGAAGATTGGGTGCCAACGACACACCCGTGCCGAGGCTCTGTCGGAGCGCTTCCGCATCCGCAGCGGACCAGATGACAATTCTGTCCGTGTCTTCGCCAAACTGGATCTCATAGCTCGCAACCAGATCCACGCCGTATTTGCGGCGACTGGCGCTGGCAGCGAGCAGATAGCTCGGAAAATCATCCGCATGAGCCGGATCTATTGTCAGGCGCGCGATCGCAAACACCTTGGCAGGCTCGGAGTGTCGTTCCACACCCCGGATTGCCGGCGGAATGCCGAGAGTTACCGCGACCGAGATCAGTGCCAGGAGTGTGTTTCGACCCACGATCGGCTCAGAATCGCATGCTCATTGCTAAACCAAACGTCGCCGGGCGAACGGTATAACCCTGTTGTACTGAATTGACGGATGGGTATTGAATCACATGCTGCCAATTCAACAGGTTCTTCGCATACACGCTCAGGGAGAAGCGATCTACTACGAACCCGACGCTGGCATTGACGATGCCATAGCCAGGCTGAAAGACGTGGGATAAGCCGCTGCTGTCGAAGTATCCGCGCGAGCGCCCCGTATAGGGAAAATCGGATCTCGCAAAAAGTGTGGTGCGGTCATTCACGGCGAGGCTGTAGTCGATGCTCGGCGTGATCGTATACAACGGAACATTCAGCACCCATTCCCCGGGAGACACGATGCCGGCCCCTTCGGGGCTGACACTGCTGATGTACGCGTGCGTGGATCCAGCATTGAGTCCCAGAGTTACATTCGAGTTCACCAGCGCCCGCAGCTCCAACTCGCTGCCATAGACCTTTGCGCCACCCACATTCGTTGTGAACAGATATCCGCAGGTCGGCAAATTGATGGTCTGCTGAATGTTGGTCCAATTGATTGCGTAAACCGCGGCGTTGACGGACAGGCGATTGTTGAAGTATCGGCCCTTGCTGCCAACCTCGTAGCTCCAAAGAGAATCCGAATCGTATTGTTTGGGGGCCCCGTTCAAGCCAAAAGTCTGGTAATCCGGATCACAGGTGCCTGGAGTTGCTGGTGGTGGCCCGTTGGGCGCAAATGCAGGCACCGGGCCGGTAGGTCCGCCCAGACGGAAGCCCTTTGCGATCGTCATATACAAGTTGCTGGACTCATTTAGGGCGTATTCGAGGGAGAATTTTGGTGTGGTCGCGCTGTATTTGCCGCTCACTGTGTACTGCGGCGGGAGTCCATATCCATAGAATCCGGCACTCGTGACCCCTTCGGAGGATCTCGCCGAAACATAGCGCAACCCGACCGCCGCCTTCAGCGATGGCGCAATCTGCAACCCGACTTCGCCAAATGGCGCGATTTGTTCCTCTTTGGGAGTGGCGTGCGCGTAGTTGATCAAATCATTGGCGAAAGATATGCCCGGCATGGCCGATGTGGCCGGGTAGTAGGTTGGCCCCAGGATCGATGCGCTCGAGTCAATGCTGTAGCCAAAAATGCTCTGGAAAGTGGCTTGCAGACCGGGGATGAACTCATTATCCGTAAACGCTCGTCGCTGACTGGAATAATAGAGGCCCGCTGTCCACGTCGCAGCAATACCCGCAATATGAGTGGACTTCGAGCTCAAGCGTAATTCCTGCGAGAACTGCTCGGTCTTCGCTTCGTAATAGGCTGGTGAAGGCAGAAATCCCAGGACGGTCTGAGTCTGATAGAGCTGTGCATCAGTAGGTGTTGGTGTAGGAGGCGTACTATAACTGCCATCCGCGATATAGACATTCGCAATGATATTGCTGTTGTACAGCGTCCCGTCTGTCGTCCGCCGGAAGTCTCGCTTGAAGTAGCTCGTGACCGAGGTGAGGTCGGCCCCGCCAAAATCCTTGGTTATTGTCAGAGTGGGGAGTTGGAGCGTTTCCGAGTAGGGTTCTGCCACGCGTTTGTCCTGCTCGTAGGTTCCGATGTCAGGATAGAAGATGTTAGTGTCGTCCGCCGCGGTATGTTGATACAGAAACGCTGGCGTGATCACCCAATCGTCAGGCGCAGCGTATTTTCCAACCACACGAAATACTTCAGTCCGCACGTCGTTGACGCCGCGTCTGCCGAGCACGCCCGTACTGTCATTGCTGCCAAGTTCGAGGACCGAAGTACCGGTGGGGTCGGCCCCGGTTTCGGTGGGTGTGTACCTATCGATGTAGCCGCTCTCGCGGCTGATGTCAGCTCCGATTCGCAGAGCGAACACGCCCTCGATGACGGGGATGTTCAGGATCCCATACTCTTCATGGTTGAATCCTCCGTGATGAGTGTCCGATAGGTCCGTGCTGACCGCAGCGCTAAATGAGTGTAGATCCGGCTGCTTGGTGATAAAGCGGATCGTGCCGCCCATTGAGCTGGCACCGTAGAGTGTGCCCTGAGGTCCTCGAAGCACCTCGATGCGGTCCAGGTCAAAGAGCTTTGGTTGG
>Ga0307511_10004907_pt1 | contig 13646 bp, 7 predicted proteins | sample 13_EM_MG_FD_200266 | JGI IMG/M metagenome (GOLD analysis project Ga0307511, IMG submission 200266) | Populus trichocarpa ectomycorrhiza microbial communities from riparian zone in the Pacific Northwest, United States - 13_EM | ecosystem: Host-associated > Plants > Roots > Unclassified | place...
TGACTGGCTAACATACGCTGATTTGTTTTCGCGGCCCACTCCTCACTTTGGCCGTTGATTCAGGAACTGAAAATATCTGTCGGACACAACGGATTGATCAGACCAAATTCCCAAAAACCATTAAAGGAATCAAATGGCTGAAAATCAACAAAGTGACTCGGTTACCGGTGCCTCTCACTGCGCACGATAGCTTGTGGATTCAATTTAACCTATCGTCTTCCAGGTGTGCGCATTAACTCTCTCCAGTTCAAGCTACCCGCCTGTTCAAAAGCAGGCACATCGTCTCTCCAGAACTCAAATCTTTAATTCAATTCAATTTGATAGGTATGGAATCTTCTTTTTTTGTTTTCTCGAGATTTCAATTTCATGCATTTTATTAGTTTTGCGTGTGATCACTGTGATTGTATTGTTTGACTTTGATGATTTTGTTCAAATTTGGATTGGATCATGCATGGGAATCGAAACCTGTGGTTAAAGTGGAAGTGTGTAAAAGATTGGTAGAATTTTAGGGTTTTTTTAATGAGTAGTGGAGGTCTGCACTGTAGAATTTGGTGAAAAATTGTTTAGAAATGACATTTCCGTGTTGATGGCAATGAAAATGAGAATGTGTTTTTAAGTTTGCTGCACTATGAAATTTGCTTAAGCAGAAGCATAAAAAAAAATTATGTTGTTTGAGCTTGCCAATCAACTTATAATGATGCATTTGCATCAACTTAATGCATGAGTTGGAAGTGGTTGCATTTCATATATGCTGTTGGTCGCTCATTAAATTCTTCGACAAATCTAGGAGAACATGCATTTGTATTCTCGATGTAGCCCTCAGCTAATGTTGGAGATTCCTGCCTCGAAAAACTCCTGATATTGGTTTATAACATCATGAGTATTAGTATTATTTCGTATAGAATAGTCGAAAAATATGTTGGGTTTAATGGTTAGAAAATGCACATTTTCTCAATGTAAAACAACCGATGAGAATAGCTCTTGTTAGGGAGGAACATTTTTCAGCGTGTTATTTTCATCTTTCCAAAATGAGGAAATAAGAGAAAAATATTGCAAACACTAAAAAAAAAAAGGTATAAAAATTCATTTCTATTAAATGTATGAAAAGAAAATGTTTTAATTCTTAAAGTTGTAAAAATTCTGTGCAGGTCTCTTGTATCTACAATATCATTTATCTACTATGGAAATAATGTCCGGATTAACAGATGTAGTTAAAGAAACCTCTGAAAGTGGCATGGATTCATGCCCAGACGATATTGGAACTGTGGAGGAAGTGCCAGAGGACACAATTTTGTCACGGCAAACTTCTGTTAACCTTGTCCCTTTTATTGGCCAGAGATTTGTTTCCCAAGATGCTGCATATGAATTTTATTGCAGTTTTGCAAAGCAATGTGGCTTTTCAATCAGACGCCACCGCACTCGAGGAAAAGATGGTGTAGGTAGGGGAATCACAAGAAGGGATTTCACATGCCATCGTGGTGGCTATCCTCAGATAAAAGCTTCGGATGATGGAAAGCTGCAAAGAAATCGAAAATCATCTCGATGTGGATGCCAAGCATACATGCGAATAGTTAAAAGAGCTGATTTTGATGTTCCTGAATGGCGTATAACTGGTTTTAACAACATCCACAACCATGAACTTCTGAAATCAAATGAAGTACAGTTACTTCCTGCTTATTGCACCATGTCTGCAGATGAAAAAAGTCGGATTTGCATGTATGCAAAAGCTGGCATGTCAGTTCGACAAATGTTGAGGTTAATGGAACTAGAGAAGGGTGTTAAACTTGGCTGTTTACCATTCACAGAAATAGATGTCAGAAACCTGTTACAATCTTTTAGGAATGTTAATCGAGATAATGATGCTATTGACCTTCTTGAAATGTGCAAATACAAGAAGGACAATGATCCCAACTTCAAGTACAACTTCCACATCGATGCAAACAAACGCTTGGAGCAAATTGCTTGGTCATATGCTTCATCTATTCAATCATATGAGGCCTTTGGAGATTCCATAATTTTTGACACAACACACCGTTTGGATACCTATGACATGATTCTTGGGATTTGGATTGGGGTGGACAATCATGGAACTAATTGTTTCTTTGGTTGTGTGCTTCTGCGGGATGAAAATACAGGGTCTTTTTCCTGGGCATTGAAGGTAAGGAGCTGTGTAGCATTGCTTTAGGTGTGGGATCTTTTGCAATGTTGTTGTAACTTTCATGCATGGGACATCATTATAATCATTCAAACCTATCCAATCCCCTTTTTGTTCGACCATAGCTCTCATGCATTCAGCCTGAGGTCAAGTAAGCTACATAGTGATGAAGGGTTGTGTGAAAGCTACAGGTACATGAATTTAGTAATAAATCTTGCCAAACAAGTAACACCTGCAAACACATTTTCCTTTAATCCTTTATGACCTCATTCAAAAAATTCAATTTATTTCGTTTCATAAATGAGTTAATTGCCATTCGTTTCCAATGTAATATGCATCTAGTACATTGTAAATCCCTGCTACATGAGCCGCACAAGACAGTTTTTTATTGCCCTTTCTCTCACTTCTTCAGGATTGTTTTCTTATGGTTTTTTTTTTTTTCAATCTAAAAACCACTGTCTTGTTTCTTTTTCTCCCAAGTCTGGATATCATCTTTAGAATAATTGATAGCAAGTACATTTAATTTTTTTTCCACAACAGAGTTCAATTAGGAATTTCTTGCATTTATTTTCTTTGATCCATCCTCTTGAAGACAATACCATTGCCTCATGCATCCAACTTTTGTATGCCATCTTAAAGACCAACAGTTTCACTATACAACTCAAGAAAGCTTCAGTCCCAACTATTGAAATTTGGTTATGCATTTTTTCTTGAAGCATTTGAATGTCTCATAACCATTTCTTAGCTGTTTCCTCCTTCAAATTTTTATGACAGACGTTCTTGGAGTTCATGGATGGAAAGGCCCCAGAAACTATATTAACTGATCAAAATATGTGGCTTAAAGAAGCCATTTCTGTTGAAATGCCAGGGACCAAGCATGCCTTTTGCATATGGCATATCATTGCAAAGTTCTCTGATTGGTTTTCTGTTCCTCTTGGATCACAATATGATAAATGGAAGGCTGAATTCCACCGGCTCTATGGTTTGCAGTCAGTGGAGGATTTTGAAATTGGATGGAGAAACATGGTTGATGCATATGGAATGCATGGAAATAAGCACATCGTCAGTTTATTTGCATTGCGCACGTTTTGGGCACTGCCATACTTGAGGTGCTGCTTTTTTGCTGGAATGACCAGTACATTTCAGTCAGAGTCCATAAATGCTTATATCCAGCGGGTTTTGAATGCTCAGTCCCTTGATAACTTTGTGGAGCAGGTAGGAGATGTACAACCTTTTCTCTTATACTCATGCTTAATGTTGTCAGATTTTGTTATTTTAACCTTCTCTTTTCAGGTAGCTGCTGCTGTTGAATTCAAGGAACCAGGACCAAGACAAAAGATGCAAAGAAAGGTTCATAAAATCTCCCTTAAAATGGGATCTCCAATTGAATCTCATGCTGCAACTGTTCTAACACCTTATGCCTTTAATAAACTACAAGAAGAGCTTGTGTTGGCTCCACAATATGCATCACTAATGGTGGATGAGAGTTATTTCATCGTGAGAATCCATACTGATATGGATGGAGGGTGCAAAGTTATTTGGATTCCTCATGATGAATTCATTAGCTGTAGCTGCCATTTGTTTGAGTTTTCAGGAATTCTTTGTAGACATGTTCTCCGTGTTCTATCAACTAACAACTGCTTTCACATTCCGGATCGGTATCTACCTGTTCGTTGGCGTGATGTCAGTACTTCTTTGACCAAGCCCTTCCAGACTTTTACTTCAGAAGAACATGCAGAAAAGGTTCAGTTATTACAGTCCATGGTTTCGACACTTCTTACAGAATCAATAGAGACAGAAGAACGTCTTGATGTTGCTTGTGATCAAGTTGCTGAGGTGTTATCACGTATCAAGGAATTTCCTAGGCCAGGACATGGTTGTAATGATATTGGCTATAATAGTCCATCTGACTCGTTGATACTTCCAGAGGTTGAAGATTCTGATGGATTTGTCCATGGTTTTGCTGATGGAAATTCTCATGAACCTTTAACTTTGGGAAAGATGAAAGAGAGAAGACTAAGAGACGGCATTAATATCTTCAGGAAACGTAGGCGTTGCTCTGTGCCTTGCTGTGGACAGTATGGGCATGATGCAACTGATTGTCCAATGATGGAAGGTGGTGATTTGAATGGAGATGGACTAGGATTTCTGTAGGTAAGTTTCTGGAGATTGATAGATGCGTGAAGTAATAGTAGTAGGCAGCCCTATGCTGTCAGATTAACACCAGCAGTTCATAATTTTTCCTGCAAATTTTGTTCCGCTTCTTCTGTATAGAGATCTAGTAAGCATTCTATCAAATATTAGAAAAATCGAGAAGCTTATTATTGTCATATCATGCAAGCTGAATAATCATATTCCTAATCTCTGATAGAGTTGAGCACAGAATTACCCACCTCTTTTGCATTAGATGCCAACCTGGTGTTGCATATGATGTCATTTGTGGAGGAAAAAAAAATTGGACTCCATATTTGGAGCAAACTAAATGTTTCAATTAGATTGATAGTGTTTTTTTTATATATATAAAAAATCCATTTCTAGTAGTTGTTGCTGATGGTTTTTTATGGTTGCCAAGCGTAGTTCCATTTATTTGAGCTGGTAAAATAGTATTCATCCTACTCTGGAATGAGCTTGATAAATCACATCAGAAACTGGGATGGTCAAATCAACAGTGATTTAGTTCTTTCTTAGGCTAGTTCTTGTCATGCATGGATCTTTCTTTGAAAGTAGCTGGAATTGAGGGGGAAAAGAAACTAGTTGCATCTATCCAATAAAGAGGCTGGAATGGTCAGCGTGTGATATATTCCCTGCAATTGATTGGTTTTATAATCTGGAAAACCTGGTGTTATGGTTCTCCCTCATTGGATGGGAATGTTATTGAAGAATTTGTGTTTTCTTTATGTGCTAGTTAAACTACCCTACAGGTCAGAGTATGGTGACAGGGCTTATGTCAAGGCTTGAACAACCGCAAATCCAGCAGTATAAGGTCTTGTCAGCTTTCCCATATTTTTTTGTGATCTGAATTGTGCGTTGCTGATCTGAGCTGCTTATTGATCGATATTGGTTCAGTAGTTTATTCTTTTATGGATTTGGCTGGTGGATGATCTACCTTGGGTGATTCTAAACACAAACCAGGTTATCAAGTAAATACAGCATGTATTCAAAGATGGGATTCTTTTGTGTTATGCTCTCTCTACTTGTCATTTTCAAACTTCATGCACAATGGTTTCTTGAGGCACTTCACGGATGCTTGACACTTGTCCACTCCTGTGAGAAGTGGTGATAATACGACCACACTGATGTTTTGCAATAGCCAAATCATGGAATTCAAATGGAGGATGATGTCGATTGCCATGCGCACTTGCCTTGTCAACCATTGGTGCTGAAAACCTGTTTGAACGCAGAGAGGGAACCGATAGTCTTTCGGTGTTGTATGCATTTATAGATACTGCTGATACAGAGTACTGGTGGATTCTGGTTTTCAGTATTGCTTTCATGGAGGGGAAGAGAAGGGGCAAGTGTGGCCACAGATAGTTTTTCCTTGCAAGGGATTTGGTGATCTCGGCTCCTTGACTGATGTTAGACTATGTGGCTGGTTATTAGAGAATAATAGAAACTAATATTTATCTACTGATATCTATTAAGCATCAGAGTTGTACATTGGTTTAGAATGTTACGAATTCTACAATATCCCATTACACACAGAAATTTAGCACAGGATCAGTACAGTAAAGCACTCATTCCCTATTTTCCGTGTCATCAGCTAGTGAGACCTTGCTTAGCCTACTCGGTAATGTTTTCACATCACTGGATCTGGCCTTTCGACTTCCACCATGGCGGCTGCTTGAACCATAGAGGGCTCTGTGTGCAAGCGCTTTTCCAAAGCGCGGGACAGCTGATGTCGGTGTCTCGCTGTTAACTGAGGTGTGCGTTGAGGTATTCTGGATGCCGTCGTTGTTGGTGTCAGAAACCTCAACATCTGCCTTTTCAGTTGCCATCCCTCTCGCTCTCTCTCTCTCTCGTCTAATCGCTTCCCTGAATAGTGGGAAGGAGTTTCGCGAGGCTGTAGGCTCTACAAGGTGTGTGGAATACAAGGCGAGTGATTATATACGAGTTAGAAAAGAAAGGGTTAGAAGTGAGCATAAAACTTTTTGTGATCTTGCCTGGTGGAATCTGAAGCTGGCAAAGTTTTTTATGGCCGAAAGATAAATCCATGGCAGAACTCTTTTAGCAAAGAAGAAGTGATACTTATCTTGAAAAGGAAGAAACAAAACCGTTAATCTGTGATCTGCACAATCAACCATCATGGCATTATTGTGGCTGCCTCTCGCTTGCCTTTTTGGCGAAGACAAGAAGGCACCTCGCAATAATATTTTTCATGACTAGGAACTCGAAATCCTCCTGCAGGTGGAGGTTGGATAAATATCAATACACGCTTGGCAATTTGCTATGATTAATCACTAGTCAAAGCTAACACTTTTGGGCTAGTGTTGATTCTCTGCCGCCCCTTGTGAATACAGCAAAGCCACCGAACAGGGCTTGCCTTCGTATTTTACCTTATCTTTTTTTTCCAGCTCTAAGGAATGAGTAAGGTTGAAACAATCCAATGCCTTTTTCCCTATCCGGAACACCTTTGAGTGATGATCTTCTTTTTTCCTTTTTCTTTAATTTTACGTCTTTATGTTCCAACTAGGAATTAAAGTGGAAAGATGACGCAAATAATCTCAAGACTAAATTGATCCTGACTCTTGATCATCGTTTAAAAGACACTGTTGCAGGAATAACAATGTATAATTTAGTCTTTCACAGGGAACAAGCAGTATCTACAATACTATGCAGTCTCGCATACATGCCCTTCAAAATAAAATCACCACTGGTACAAAAACTAAGGTGCTCCATTTCTTTGAATGGAACATGGCTTGCAACAGCGATTATGTGCCATCAACCTGCATGTCATATTTAGTTGTAAGCACCAAAACATTCAGAACACTGACTATAGGCTCAGCAAACTATAGATCTGATGGGGAAGAATGAAATAGTGAGAAGCAACAGTAACTGTGGTATGTTCTAATATAGTAGTATGTTTTAACAGTAACCCGCATGTCATATTTAGTTGTAAGCGGTAATTGTATATGAGGTATGACATTGTATCAGCCATTCGACTGAAGAAAATCAATGGTTGAAAGATTTTCTAATAATAATATTTTTAAACATGTAGGTGGATCATCCTCTATCAGTGTGTGCATGCGAGCATACGCCTCTGCATGTGTTCACATAGTGCAGAAACTTGCACCAATAAGCAGAATGCCAGCCATTACACTAACAAATATTTATTTGGGGGAGAGATTGGGTGGAGAAGGAATAACTCAGAACAGGACTAGCAGCCAAGTAGGAAACAGTCATACCAAGTTGTTTTCCGGTGAACCCCAAACGAAACCTTGAATGGCTGCTGTGAAAAGGTCACATGCAGCCAATGCATAAATGATGAGTGCATTCATTCCCATCCACTGAAGTACCATTGAGGGTTTTCTAAAATGTTAGACATCAGCCTGCATAAAATATGGTTGAATTGAAATGATTCTTTCATGCCAATCTCCTTTAGTCTCTCGATCTTTTCAAAATCTCTCCACTGCACACAATACACATCGCCCCAGCAGTGTCAAAAGTGGGAAAGAAAAGAAAAGGGGATGACAAAACAATGGGACTGAGAGTTGTATAGTTACAACATCTTCATGTGATGGGAAGCAAGCCATGTCAGTGTATCTAACAAGAGTATGGATATAAACAGATAAAAACTCTAATGTTGTAAACCATCCCAACAATAATCCAAGTTAAGATCTAGCCAATCCCCTATAGATGGCAGGGAGATTTGCTACATCCTCGTAAGACTATTTCTTCCCCAACCTCAAAAGCCATGATAATTCCAAAGCTCTACACGGGAACATAATTTACCAAGTTCAATGAAATTTTAGGTAAAGAAGAAGCTCAGACATTATAACAAGATAAATCAAGCTCTGTAGACCTACTTATTTTGCCATGTTGGTGGTGAATCGATAACAAGTAAGCGATGTCAATGTATTGAAAGCAAGTATAGATCAGAACAGACAAAACCCCACTAAAACTAAGCTGAAGCTTTCAGTCCATAAACATGTCAAGAAGAAACCGCCTGTTTCTATATTATCGTAATTTCCCTGATTTTAACCTGATTAAATTGTATGAATAGCTCAGGCTAAGTGATATGAGTCAATAAGATCTCCTCGTTGAACACAAGAAAGCAAGCGCATCGTATATAAATTTAATATCATAAGTTTTTCTGAATAACCAGAGAACTACCAAGTGCAACGCTAGAATTTTTTTATTCATTATTTATCTATTTGTTTGTCAGGTAGTAAGCGGATGATAAACTTACTATGTAAAAGATAATCATTAAAGCCAAGCCTGATGCTTCCGCTGTAATGCGCACATAGCTCAACATATATAATGGTTTATAAAAAGGAACACCTGAAATATTCCCAAATATTACTTAACGGAAAAAGAGAGGATCCTGGTAGAAATCATTGATGTTAAATGAATATTTAAAATAGGAAATCTACCAAGAAGTTTTAACACATATCCAGTAATGTACAGTGAAAGAACACGACAAATACAGCCTCTGCATGTGGCCCTGCAGCAAACAAGAAAGATAAATATTGTTATCCGAGTCCATCAAACCATAATGTTGACACAAATTGGTGCACCATGCACATAGTAAAAGAACAAAAGGTACCCATAGAAACACTATAGATTATAGAACAAGATGTGTCATACCTTAAAATGAACAAGTATATGACCAAACTGCAATCCAAGAAAACATGTTATAGAAGCCATCAAGAAACTGAAAAGATTGTTAAGAAAAGAAATCAACACTAAAGTTTGTCATTGACACAAAAGCTTCTTCTTTTTTTTGGTGTCAAAAGATTATGTAAATGAAACGCTATTTCAGCAGATAATTTTGCAATCAATTAGAATGACACCCTCAAGTTGCTATGGATATTTCTATATTTTAATATATTAGTATAATCTATTTGTCCTCCATGTGGTTGATAAACATCAGAGCATTTAATTTTCTTTCCTAACATAATAACTAATTCTTAAATTCATCTAAATCTATCTATTTATCAGTTTCATTTTTTGAGTGTCAACACATTTTTCAATTAGGTCTTTCATCTAAAAATGTCAAATTCTCATCAATCCAGTCTTGTTTTAGTGCATAAAATGATATAAAATATTAACCAAAGTTGATGACCGGACTCCATTGAAATATATGTGATACTTAAGGGACCTCATTGATAAATTATTAAATTTGGGAAACCTAAATTATAATTGGCAAAAAACAAGGAACCCATGTAAAGTTTTTCAAAACTGGGAAAAAAAAAAGGAGCTGATTATTTGCTGACATGCTAGGAGCTGTATCACTACACATTAGTACAGTGAAAGCATCTGAAATAGGCACTTGGCTTTAATGTATGTTATTATAATGGAGAAAATAATCTGGTGATTCATAAGAATATGGAGCAAGAGAAAGCATTGCAGTTTATCTGACCTCAAGATGCCCTTGGAGTCAAATGGAGCAAGGAACCAACCAGGTGAATCTGGTACTAGAGGTATAGTCAGGAGAATTAACACTACATTGCTATGAAAACAATGTAATTGTTATGTGAGTACCTCAGAACATCACCATTGTTCTTCTATACACAGGGTGCTGATATAGAGGATGCTCACCAAGAAAAAATCGATCAATCAGGCCAGCTGCATTACAAGGAGGTTCAAGACTTCCCTTCACTCCACAATTCACCTATAAAACAAGATACAGTGGTTTAAGTCAGTTCCATAAACCAGAGGGAGAATAATAGAATTAAAGCTTGACAATAGCAAGAATTCCATTGGAAAAAAAATGGTAATAGCTGATAAACCATAAGTATATTCTGATGAAAGAAAATCAAGTTTTATTTTGCTGTCTTTTGAAAATGGAGTTCAGGCAAATGCTAAACAGTCATCTGGTTGTTTAACGATAAAGAAAGGGCAGTCAACCGAATGCACCAGCTTAGCTGTCAGGTCTTGTTTGACAGTTTTCTGGATACCTTTGTTACTTGATTGCAGTTCATTATATTAAAAAGTTGTGACACTGTTCAGATAGTTTCATTGAGCATGGTTTCAGTTGGGGGCAAAAACTGAATGAAAAGAAAGAGATTAAAGACAGTCGCACTGATGTCCAGAAATCAAACAAGACGTCCATTATGTATTCCACAAAAACAGATTCAAAACTATTTTCTTGTAGTCTGGATTCTCTTGGCAAGAGAATTTTATATGACAAGTCAAAAAAAAAAAAAGAAAAAGCAAAGAAAAGAAAGCAAACAGCAATGGAGAAAAAGGACCTTGTTTGAGCAGAAAATGGTTGATAAATCAACAGAAAACATGCTTCCGGTGAAGAATGGCCCACTAACAAAGCTGAACCAAAGAAAGTCCAATCCCAGAGACGATAAAAACTAATCATTCATGTGACATGGCAGGTTGAGAAAAGAGAAAATAGTCACATCAGCATCTTTGCTGATATAACCAAACTTTTACATATGGATAATGCGATCTTTACATGGTAGATGAACTGGTAGAAATCGTACAATTCAACTCACAGTTTTAGTACCAGATTTGTAACCAAACAGATGTGTGCTTGGAACTTCAAATTCCCAGTCTGGATCATAAAGGCCATACAGCCAGAAAGCGACCATCCTGCAAAAGCACTCTCGGAAAATTAAAAGTGATGTACTATAAACTTTATCATCAAAATCATTAAATTAACTATCTTTCTAATTAAATTTACTTTGCCACCAATATGTATAAAACATCTAATCCAGCATTCAGTTTATGGTTGAGCAATAAGCTAAACCCTTTTTTTTTCTGCCCTTGAGTTTTGATCCGATAGGGATGTACTTTGACACAATGGGAGTCACTTGTATTTCCTTTTGACTTTTGCGAGCTAAAATGACTGGACCTGGTGATGGGAGCAAGCTTCAAAGTACAAAGCCCTTGCAGATGCCAAAATGGAAGAAGTAAAATTCTTATAACATCATGTTATTCTTGAATCCAACATCATGATTATAGTACAAGAAATCACCACAGAAAATGTTCCTCTAGTCCAGTTTCTTCCTAGACTTCAAAATGGAGAAAGATGGCAGTCTGACGCAGACAGAAAAGCTTGTTAAATGAGTTTTGAACCTTCGGTCTAAATTTTGCTTGAGCCCTATTAGGACTTCGTATCTCCTCAACTGCCTTGAGTTAAAGAGACTTGAACTTATTGTCGTTTAATTATGACTCTGAAAAAAAAATTAGCTCAAGAAAATGTTATTAAATTCAATTGTGCAGAAGAGCTACGTGAAAGGAAAGAAAGAAGCACCTGTTTAACCTGATAATGAAGAGAAATTTGTTACCTTAAAAACTAAACTGATAGAGAGACCAACAACAAAGAGGAAAAAGGGCATCACAAAATCAGAAAGCGTCACGCCAAACCACGGAGAGTGATTGATACAAGGAAAAGCTCCTCCAGCATCATCAACTAAAATCATGGGCTGTAAGGGGAAAAATAACTTGTGAAGAAATTGATCTTGATTACGGCGATGGCAAGGCCACGAAAAACTTCGAGAGAAAGGAGGCGTTGAGCTGGTGGTGGTGCGTTGGATGATGAGGTTGAAGGTGGTGCTGTCGTTTCTTCTTCTTCTTCTTCATTGGAAAGTGAAAAGGGATTGTGAAGAAGAAGGGATTCGTTCTCCTTCTCCTTTATATTCCTTTTCCTTCCAGTAGCCTCGGAGCCAGTGTTTCTCAGTTGAAGACCAGGCAGGTGCTATGCTATTGCTACCTCACCTCAAATATTTGACTAGCCTGCTCCCCGGCTGCCCAACATAACCAAGCTGTTCGATTCAATAAACGGATCTAATCTATGCCGGATGGCATGATGATTCACACATAGATTTTGACTTTTTATCTCTTTAATGCTTAAGTAGAAAATGCGATAATCGAGAAAATATTTTAGTTGTTTAGTGATCCAAAATATTTATAAATCTTATTTATGTTAAATTATTTTGAGAGTTGTATAAGAATTAATTGGTAAAAAAATTGGTGTCCATCATTAGAAATATATGGCATGTTATTGACAAAATATTAGGTGAATGTTAATAACATATTAGCTAGAAATAACTATTAGTTGAAATATAAAGTGTTTGATATGTATTGAATGTAGTGTGTATTTGCATTATCCATCATTAACTATAAAAGATAGTGTCAATCATGTACAAAAATATGCACTTGCAAAGAATATATCAAAGAATAAGTCATTTTAAGAATATTGTGTACAATGAGCGGTGCGGCGCCGCATTTTGAATCCTGGATGATTAAAAAAAATTAGGTGTGTGTGTAATGGTGAGAAAAAAGAGGAGAGACAATGTGTGAGGGAAAAAAGTGAGAGTTATAAACAGAGGGAAAGCGTTAGAAAGGGTGAGTAGTTGTTTAGGCATAGGCTCAAACTCCCAAAAAGAGATGAGAGGTCATTTGGGTGTTAGATCAAACAACCATAAAAGGTGGGTGACTTTTGGGCTTTGGCCAAAATAGTCACACAAAAGGTGGGTGGTCATTTGGGCTAAATCCCAAATGATCATATATGTGTGTGTATGCACAAGCCATTCTAGTGGGTGCATCACTATCTTTCAGCGAGACATGAAGCCCCCTCTTGGCACTTCTTGTGGTCTTCCAAATTGTTTTTGGAATTATATCGATGGGATCTTTTCAACGATACTAGTGGTGTTAAAAATAGAGTTTTGATTTGTCCTCAATGATTTATTCTTTCTTTCTTTTTTTCTCCCTCCTCAGTCAATTAGGCTATATGATCTTTGCTTGCGGTATGTATGCATAAAGTGAGGAGAAGTGCATGGAGTGACTTAATGTGCATAGGTGTTAAAGTGGGGTGGAATGCATTGGGTGAAAGTGGAGAAGTGTTTTTCATTTCACTCTATTTAGGCCTTTTATTTCAATTTTTTTGGGTTATGGCTTAAACATACTGATTTTTTTAACATGTAACATCATTTGCCTCCTAAGTCTTTTAAATAAACATGTTCGAAAGACTTTAACTAATAGAAATGAGAGAAGAAAACTTACTCATTTTGTACATGTGATGTTACCTTTTGTTTTGTATTGTGACAGACTTGTAATTTTTTGTCAATGTTTATACAAGGGAGAGAATAATTTAATTGCTTTACTTTGTTAAAAGAAGTAATATAGTAATAAGAAATGAGTTTAAAAGTAAGTAATATGGTATGTGTAAGTGTTCAGAACATGAGGAAGTTTTTTTTTTTAGTAGTCATATAGAGTGGAGAAAGATCCTTGATCTTTTTGGAGACAAGTGGTTAAGAAGATGTGTACAAAGATCCTTGATCCTTTTAGAGGCAAATGATCATGGAGACCTAGAATA
>Ga0307511_10004908_pt1 | contig 13646 bp, 5 predicted proteins | sample 13_EM_MG_FD_200266 | JGI IMG/M metagenome (GOLD analysis project Ga0307511, IMG submission 200266) | Populus trichocarpa ectomycorrhiza microbial communities from riparian zone in the Pacific Northwest, United States - 13_EM | ecosystem: Host-associated > Plants > Roots > Unclassified | place...
GATATTATTATTAAGTTATGATTAATATTTAAAACCTTTTAGGAAAAAAACTAGTCTCGACATACATCATTTTTTTTTTAAAAAAATAGCCTTTATCGTGATAAATAAAAATATTTTTTAAAACCAAAATTTTAGCAGCTTATTACTTGATGTAGAGCTAAATGAATATAATGCTAATTCATGGGATTTGGTGCTAATTAATCATACCACTTGATTAATTTTATAATCAACGTACACGAGTGTCTCCAGATTCTAAAGCCATTGACTATGATGAGAGTTCAAGTTTCAAAGCCACAGAAATCCGTTGATATTGTAATGGGCCCACTATTTTCAAAATCAAGAACCGCCGCATCATAAAATTAAAACAAAACCAATAGCAGAAGAATATCCCTCCCCCCTTTCCCTGCACAACGAGGTAAAATACAGAAAAACCCCTTAGGCCTTTGTATTTTACAACATTTATGAGATGGTACGATCGAAACTTTTGAAAAACATAAAATAATAATATATTTAAAAAAAATTTATTTAAAAATATTTTGGAAAAACACTTTCAATCACATTGTATTTTATAAAAAAATATTTAATTTCTCAACTTTTAATTTATTTAAAGTTCACATATTTTTGAAAATATCAAACTATCCCCATTTGAAAAACATATACAATGTTTTTGAATAAGAGACTTGCTTTTTAGTTTTTAAATAATAAAAACATTTTTATCTATTTTTACTAACTTAAATGAACTTTCATCTTCATATATAATATTAAGTAAATCGAAGACATTTAGATTATTATATTATAAAAAAAATATTTCTAACAATTTCTCTTCTTTGTATTCAAGTTTTTTATAATAATATAAAAGATAAATTCATTCACCAATCAGTCTAAATTTTTAAAAATCAAGAAAATTATTTTTAAAGCAGCTGTATTTGATGGATTGCTTCAAAAAAAATTGTAGGAATTCAAACAAAGAATCAACATAAAAAAATTAAATAGAAGGTTTTAGGACCATGAAAATTTCTAAAAATGCAGGAACTAAAATAAAAAAAACTTAAAATAGAAATTTCCAGGACCATGAAAATGAAAAGGGAAGCTTGTTTTTAAAATATTTTTTATTTGAAAATTTATCAAAATAATATTTATATATATATATTTTTAAAAAATTATTTTTGACATCAGCATATCAAATAAAAAAATATAAAAAAATAATTTTAAATAAAAAATTTAAATTATTAAGAAACATGATTTCAACTGCGTTCTCAATTAATTAATAAAAAAATATTTGATATTAAGATTGAATTTATTTTATTAAAATTTGATTTTTTCAAAATTAATTTTTTTAATATTTTTAAATTATTTTGATATGCTAATATTAAAAATTATTTTAAAAAATAAAAAATATTAATTTAATACATCTTTAAAATAAATATTTTAAAAAATAAACTTTATTATAATGACGATCACCCTATAAATAAACATGCTAAAACTGTTACTATTCTCAAGGGCTTTTAAGTAAATTCAACACCGAAGAAACTCTAACGTATACCTTACCTATCTTTTTAGTTCCTTTCCCTCTCTCTGTCTCTCTCCCTCTCACTCTACTGTCTTAGAACTCTGTACATTTACTGTCCCTTTACAAACACCATCATTTTCTCCTAAGCTTCTGCCTGAATTTCAGAACTGAAAAACAGACAGTGAGCGATTTTTTGTGGGTTTTCGAAATTGAAGTAATGGAGACCGAAATGAGCGAATCGGGTTCGGGCTCGAGAATTCTGGGCCAAGAAAAATGGTCGGGTTCTGGGAGTATGAAGGCGGAGATTGATACATCAGCTCCGTTTGAGTCAGTTAAAGAAGCAGTGAGTCGATTTGGTGGAATCGGGTACTGGAAACCCTCTCAACAAAAACCAGAGGTTCCCTCTCTCTCTCTCTCTCTCTATGAAATTGGGGTTTTGTTTTTCTTGCTAAATTTGTGCGTCATTTCTTTTAAAAGTCTTCTTTTTTATAACTTTTTTTTAAAGGAAATGTGTGTTTTGGATGTTAAAAGTTTGAATTTTGATAATTTAGGCTTTTATTTGTGTCATAGTTGTTAGGAAATCATGAGGTTATTTGAAAAATGTGGATGACTATGTTGGAGTTGCAAAATTTGTGGGACAAATTTAAATGTTGCTATTATGTTTTGTGTTGTTTAGAAGACTGTGTACTGGCAATTTTAGCTACAAAAGATGATCTGCTGGATTCTGAATTTCCGTCCGAAGGCTGTACATTTTTATATTTTAGTTTTATTAGAGACACTTTGTTGTTACAGTTACCATGAAATCTGCCAGTTCATGGATCAACTCGTACTTAAGGGAGGTAGTTAGTAGTTGCGGGTGAGAAAATCTGAGGAGTGTTCATGTTCTGTAGGTTGTTATTGAGAAGTTCAGTAAAGGGGATTAAGTTCAACATTGATGCATGATGGGGGATCTATCAATGGAGTAATACATTCACGCATTTAGATTTTGTATATCTATGATACATTATTCAGCCTGGAACTGCTAGTTGTGTATGCGTGCACTAACACCGAACAAGAGACATTAGGTGTGCGTACTTTGTGTTTGGATGCTCTTTTTTTTTTTTTTTTTTTCTGTGGTGCTTGATTTCCTTCCAAGGAGATTCACGCTTCTTGTTTTTTTCCTGTTCAATATTGGCAGGACATGGAAAATATTGACATTGCAAAGGTGGAAGAACAAGCAGTGCTGCTGGAGAAAGACCTGTTTGTGAAAGAAAGGGAAACACTGGATATTTTAAAAGAACTAGAAACTACAAAAGGGATTGTCGAAGAGCTTAAGTTAAAGCTACAGAAACAAGCAGCAGAAGTTAATGCGACCCTGGAGTCAAGTGCAGATGCTAGAAATGAGACTTCTAATTTTGATGAAGAAGAGAAGGATAACCTTGAAAATCCCAAGGGGGAAGAGCTTCAGTTAAAGCTACAGCAACAAGCAGCTGAAGTTAAGGCGGCCCTGGAGTTAAGTGCAGATGCTAGAAATGAGACTTTTAATTTTAATGAAGAAAAGAAGGATAACCTTGAGGATGCCAATCATCAGAATTTGATGGGAGGTTTGAGCCCATTGCCCTCTTCAGCCCCTGGCTTAATTTTATTGGAACTCAAACAGGCCAAGTTGAACCTTTCTAGGACTACTAATGATCTTGCAGACACTCGAACTTCTGTTGAGTTACTTAACAAGAAATTAGAGAAGGAAAGAATTTCACTTGAAAAGACTCGTGAGAGGTTGACCACGAATTCCTCTAAGATATCATCTCTTGAGGAAGAGCTGAACCAGACGAAAGAAAAGCTTCAACGGGCAAAAGATGCTGACATGAATGGTGGTTCTGATAATCCTGTGGATATTTCAAGGGAGCTCCAGCGACTGAGTTCTGAAGCAGAGCAGTTCAAGAAAATGGGCGATGCAGCGAAATCTGAAGTTTTGAGAACATTATCTGAGATTGAACAAACAAAAGGTAGGATACAAACAGCAGAGATCAGGTTGATTGCTGCAAGAAAAATGAAGGAAGCAGCTAGAGCAGTGGAAGCTGTTGCTCTTGCAGAGATCAAGGCTTTGTCAAGCCATGAGAATTCATCTGCGAAGTCCACACAAAAACCTGAAGGAGTAACTCTTACATTTGAAGAGTACTCGTCGCTAACCTGCAAAGCCAGAGAAGCTGAGGAACTTTCCAAGACTAAGGTAGTAGATGCCATGCTTCAAGTTGATGAAGCAAATGTTTCAAAGATGGAAGTCTTGAAGAAAGTGGAGGAAGCTACAGAAGAAATCAAAACCAGCAAAAAGGCCTTGGAAGAAGCGCTAAACAGAGTTGAAGCTGCAAATAAGGGAAAGCTGGCGGTCGAAGAGGCTCTGCGCAGGTGGAGATCTGAGCATGGGCAGAAAAGGCGTTCCATTCACAACTCTGCTAAGTTTAAAAACCCCCACCCATCTCACCATAGGAGGGACTCTCGCTTGCTTGATGTGAATGGGCTGAACCTAGTAAGCGATGGCTCGACACCTGTTTTGAAGCCAACCCTCTCAATAGGGCAAATACTTAGCAGGAAACTACTTCTGCCTGAAGAGTTTGAGACAGGGACAATGGCAGAAAAGGGTACTGTGAAGCGAAAGGTGTCGTTGGGTCAAATGCTTGGTAAACAAAATGTTGATGTACTCCCAAGCTGGAAGGTTGATAAGGAGAACTGTCAGAAGCAGTTTTCTGGAAAGAGGAAGAAGTTTGGATTTGCTCGGTTCTCGCTTCTATTGACAAAGCAGAGTAAGAAAAAGAAGAAGCCAACTCCAAACTTGAGGTGATCCAGTGGTGAGTTTCTTTGGTTTGCATCGGCACTAACTTCTAATTTCTTCGCTCTTATTGCTTTAACTCCCTCTTCCACTCTCCTGTTTCTTAGTGTTCCTGGTGTTCTCATGCAGTTGTTTATTTTAGGTATTTGTCCTTAATATGTTTGCCTGTAAGATGTTATGATATGCATCTTTTCTTTAAAGCAGCCAGCCGGTTGCAATGCTTTAATGTTTCTGCCTGCTATTTGATGTCATCCCCTTAAAATGGCTGTCTGGTGATCAAAATCCTCTCATATTATCTTCGTACTCCAATCTGATGTTCTTGATCAAGGAATGCTGTCTGATTTCTGAGCAATGACTTCTCTGTTTCGAGATTAAAATGGAGCACCTAAGGCTAAGAGAGTTTATGCTGAAAAACAAATGGATTGGGACGAAAGGCACGTCAATTTTTAGACCTGAAATCACTATGGAACTACTTACTACACATTGAACAGTTCTCCATCATGTTTAATTAGCAGCAAAGCAAAGCCTAGATGCTGCCAAGACTTTGTCGGTGCAAAAGTAAAACAAATGCACATGAAATTGACCTATAAATCACTAACCATTCCATGTGCTCCAACGTGTCTCGGATTTACTTTCCGCCATGATTGCCAAAATTTTTATTGCTGTTATTGATGTTGGTCTTTCAAAAGAATTGAACCCTAGTTTAATGTAGGAAGAGGTAAATTGCATGAGGATTCAACACATCTTATTGGCATCAGTACGAGGACTTGAATTTTTTGGTTTTTAATGATAAAGAGTATCCTCACAACTATTTTTACATTAAAACTATGTTCTTATAGATCAACTCCTCGTCTTAAATGAACTCTTGAGATTCAGAACCTCACTGACAATTTAATTTTGAAGATTAACATTCAATAACAACCCAGGCTAAGAATTCGCTAAGTCGGTAAGCTGTAATTATAAAACTCAACTTGGGTGTTTCATTTTAAACTAAATTTATTTTTAATTAAAATATTTTTTTATTTATTTTTTCAAAACTTAAAAAGAATTAGGTTTTGCGGATTGAAAGCTTATGTTTTTTCCCTACCACAACTTGGTTGGTTAATTTTTAATATGTGGTTTCACAATAGACCCTATTATCTGGTTTGTTTTTGCGATTGAAAAGTGTTTTTTTTATAAAAAGTTTAATTTTTTTATTTAAATTTTTTTTTTGTTTTGAATTGTTTTAATGTGCTGATATTAAAAATAAATTTAGAAAAATAAAAAATGTTATTTCAATAAATTTTCAAGCAAAAAACACTTTAAAAAATAATCGCTATCACAATACCAAATGAGATAAAAATTATGTTTTAAATCGTGTTTCTTGTATTTTGAAAAGTAACAAATTGTAGCTATCTCACAACCAGATTTTTAGACCAGATTAAGGAGATGTTTAGCCCCGCGTTTCAACCAGAGTTCTAAAAACTTTTGATTTTTTTTTTCAAATTAATTTTTTTTGTGTGTTTTTTGATATTTTGATGTGCTATTATAAAAAATAAAATTTTAAAAATAAAAAATTATTATTTTAATATATTTTTAAATAAAAATTATTTTAAAAAAATCATTATCGCTATCATAAATATCCTGGACCCCAAATCGCTATTATAATCATGCCTTGAATACAAAGTGTGCACACATTGCAAATAAACTAGTATTTATACACAATTATTTCCTTGACAAAGAAATGGATTGAAAATTTATTTATCCCGTTTTGTTTGCTAGTCAAGCTTATCTGAAAAAAAATAAAGAAGTAATAAAAATATCTTCCTCCTCCCTATTAGCACTAAGCAATCCATCAGGCTGGAATATTCTTCCACGTTGCTTCCTTGCATCAACTACCCTTCCCAACCATAGACCAAAAGTCAAAACTTCACCATCCACTCACATTTCGCCACGTCATCTTCATTAACATTTAACCCTCCATTCCCATAGCAACACGTTTCCTGGTGAACATTGAATTTAAATAACCGTGCGGGCGGCTTGAGAAACCCAACAACCATTCTCCTCCTCCTCCTCCTCGGCTTACCTGACAGACACTCAAATCAAATCCCAAGAGGAGGAATCAGTTTCCTCTCTGCTTGTTAAGGTAAATAAACTCTCTCGATTTCTATTATATATCTTGTTTGGTTCCTGGTAATCCGTATTTCTGTTTCCAAACAATCTTTTTGCGTTTAATTTTCGTCTATTTCTTTAATTTTTATTAGATATTTTTCGATTTCTTTTTCTTCAATTAATATTTATTTATTTATTTGATGAAAAATCTGAATTAATCCATTTTTGACTTAATTATGCTTATTTTTAATTTTAATTTTCTTGTTTGAGTTCTGATTATCGGTTATTGTCAGGTTAAAACAAGCCAATTATTATTAAATTTCCAACCTAACCCTAGCTTTGAAGCATCTAATCTACAGTTAATTATCCAGCAAAAGATGCAAATTAATTAATTGTATTAAAGAAGAAACAGATTTTTAGCTAATTGTTAATCGCATCGATGTGAGGGGCAAGTGACTTCATTGATTAGGGCATTGCTATGTCGTGTTGTTGTTGACTCTGTCAAAGTGTTGTGTTTAGATGTCTGATGGTGACTTTAAATGCTCGAAGTTGTTGCGAAGGAGAATGCTTGGGGTTGTGAGGATTTTCGTTTAGTTAATAGGTTATGTGGAGCTGTGTTCATGTAATGCTTGATGTTGGGCTATGATAATAGAGATAATTATGAGTTTTAATTGGATGGTTAGATTGTGGAAGAAGGAATATCATTTTCCCGGGGAACTGTAAATGTATATGGATAGGATGTATTTACTTGCCATGTAAAACTCACTTCTCAGCAATTGTCATGAATCCAGATTTTAAGTAATTATGTTCTTCTGTTTTGTTGCCATTGATTTTGTTTGCATATTTGTTTGTAAATGGCTGGGAAGAATTTGTTTGGTTTTAACTTGATGTGAGTTCAGGGTATTATGGACTTGAGGATCGGGTTGTTGTTTCTTCTTGCTCTGGGTGCTGCTGGCTCCATTGCGGCTAGACAAATGGCAGCCACTGAGATTTTTAGTACAACCGCAGAAACCTATGAAATATCAGGTTATCTATTAACCCTTTTCATATACTAATTATCAGTCTGCAATTTCAGGCCTATAGAGCCGTTGCAATTGCATGTTTTAAATTTATGCTGGTGCACGCGGCTTCTTGTATTGCTTGCCCAGGAAAATTGATTAAAGTTATGTTTTGTTTAATCAGATGTTATATTATAGCCCAGAGATATCTGAACTTATTATGTAACAGTTTTATTGGTTAAGCCCTTTAGCAGCTTCATGTTAACACTTTGCAGAGCACGCCAATGGAACATATTTAATTTGGTGATGTCCTGTCACCGATCCACTTGCATTTTCGCTGCTTATGTTGTGTTTTTCTTCATCTTTTTTTTTTTCCTTTTTTTTTTGTCGATGTTTGGGTTAGTGGGGTGGGGTTTAGATTGTATATTGCGAGTTTTAGATTGTATATTGCACTGCCTCAGAAAGACATGATCAATGTTACTGTCTCACTGTCTCCAAAGTGGGGGAAAAACACTTGGGGTGATGGGTGCTGGCAGTAATTATAGCCATTTTTTGGCTGGAGGCTGACAGGTCCCTCGTGAAACATAAGCACAAAATCATCTGTTACTTTATCTAAATGTGATCACTTTTTGGGACCTTATTCTCAATCATATCTAGAAACAAAATTGTCTCATCTTTGAAATCTGATATTTTCCAAAGCATGTCCTTGTATGATCTCTCCCATTTAAACATGCTTCAAATATGTGGCTTCCAATCAGCTGTCCTTTCTGAATGGAAAGGAAATTTGCTTTTTCTAGGATTGTTGATATGAAGTTTAATTCTGAAAAATGTTCGAAATAATGATAATTTGCTTCTTTGTTCAGTTGAAATAATGGAAAACCAGGAGCAAGAAAATGAAATTCAAACAACAAACAATGTTACCAGGAAAGATGAGGTGTGCACATTGTGTGAGGAGTTTGCTTCGCAGGCACTTGATTACCTGGCTGAAAACAAAACACAGACTGAAATTCTTGAAAAGCTTCACAGAAGCTGTTCACGGTTGACTACTTTCGAGCAAGAGGTAACCTTTAGTTTTTTGGCTGGTGATTATTGGTTGTTGAATTGGAAGAAAATTTTTTGGCCCTTCACCTCTTTCCAGCATGGCAATATTTTTTTTCTGGTTTGCCAATTGAATAATTCTTGCATGTTGATCTATATTATGCATCTGATAATATATAATTCTGAGCATCCACTATGGTGGGAAGTGGTCGGCAGCGAGTAGCTGCATTCATTAACATCTGTTGCAAAATTTATCAGGGAGACTTTTTGTTTGAAAGCAGGCAGACCTGAGTGGATAGGTTGAGTGCTATTGTTATTTCCATTTGCTATAAATACAAATGAGCATGTTATCTCTGTCCATGGTAGTCGATTACCAATTGTAGTTACATGAAGTGGATTCCTAAAATGGAAAACCTTATCGTCGACATAAGTTCAGAAGGTGTTATTGTACTACTGGATAGTTTGTTTAAATGGTCAACGAACTGCTACAAATGCTAATTGGATAGTTAATGATTGCAGGGAGTATTTGTGTTATGCAATGTGAATAATTATAGTGTAAATGCATGCACTGCAAATTTCTATTTCTTTTCTTCTTTTTTTCTTTTTTTTTATGCATGATAGTGTCTAAATCGACCAAACCCACCCAATATGGTTGATTAGTGGTGGAACTCTGGCCTTGGAGAAGCTTGTAAACATTCCGTGTATCTTAAAATTGTTCAATACTTAATCATAATACTTAACCAATTCTAATGCTTTATGTTTTGTTTACACAGTGCATCACTTTGGTGGACTACTATTCTTCTATTTTCTTCTCATACGCTTCCTCAGTGCAATCTGAAGATTTCTGTCGCAAATTCAATCTCTGTCAAGAAATGAAAACTTTCTCTGCAAAACGCAATGATGATAGCTGTAGCATTTGCCAACGTGCTGTTTCAGAAGTACTAGTCAAGTTGAAAGATCCTGACACACAGGTTTGCATTTGACTGTTGGCTAATCATAAGGAATGATGATTATAAAGGATGTTTTGTCATTACTGCTGCATTATGTGGATGCAGTTATTGATCCATCACTTGTGTTAGATTTGTTTTCTGGATCAGTGACCTACCAAAGACCAGAAGGCACCATTCTGGCAATCCATTTGTCTGACCGACTAGCAATAAATAGCTGATTAGTTGTTAAAATCATACCCTATGATACACCTGTCCAGTCCAGAAGAACAATAGAAACTGGAAATGGAACTTTCTTCTTCTTTATATTTTCTGGAAACTGTTTAGTGAGATTGTTAAATTGTCACCTCATTGCAATATAGAGTTGTGATTAATTTATACAATGACAGATCTATATTACGCCAGTCTTAGCCATAGATAGAGCAAATCATCTCTAAATCAATATTTTGAAATTCTCAAGAGTTCTGTGAGGATGGCTGTGATGCCATTAGGCATTTTGGACTCAAAGACATCCATATACTGTTGTTGAACAACATAAATTTAAAACTAATTTATCTCTATTGATTTAATATTTATCAGGTGTGATGCATGATGCATGTTTTGCAGCTCTTTACCAATTAGTCAACCTATTGCTTATTCTTGCTTTTTTTTCTTTCAGCTGGAAATAATTGAGTTGCTTTTGAAGGCATGTAACTCCATGGAGAAATATGCTCATAAGGTGAGAACAATATTGGAATTTTTGTGCTAATTTAGTATTATGGTGCAGGGTACTTTTCAAAAATATTTCTCTCTTGAAAATACATCAAAATAATTTTTTTTCTGATTTTTGACAATAGCGTATTAAAATCATAAAAAAGCACTAAAATAAAGCATCAATTTGATGCTTTTTGAAGGAAAATGCACTTTTGAAAGGCATTTAAAAGTGGAAGCTACTGCACTCTTCCAAGCGGTTTCATACATTAAAGTATTACACTTCTGTTAAATTATATATTTCAGAAGATCACTCCACCTGCACCACAGTTTAATTAAGCTTTTCTATCTTGTTAATATGACTATTAACAGATGGCCACCTATTTGATTGGTCACCGCTCTTAAGTACATGATTGTGGCAATCTTGGTTGATTGATCAAATTTCATTCTATACTCATGCTCAATTTTTTGCATTCTAGAATCACCATATATAAGAAAACTACACAGTGAACTCTTTTAGGCAAATTAATGAAACACTAAATTGAGATTTTAGTGGCATTTTGCCTGGCTGTTAAAATTCTCGGTTAAGTTACATGAAAATTCAACATTCCATTTAATTTATTTCTCTGACATCTTGTTTGAAATATTGGCAGTGCAAAAGGATGGTTTTTGAGTATGGTCCCGTGATCCTTGCCAATGCAGAGCAATTTCTTGAAACAACAGATCTATGCACAGTGTTACATGCCTGCAAAGAGTCTGAAGACAGCATGGAGCAGGCTTCGGCGGTGCTAAAGGCTGATTCATAATCACGGCGCAAAAGATAAACTACAAACAAAATGCTCATGTTCCAGGTGTGTGTGTATGATTATTATGCTTCTGTTGTAATTATAATGCACTGTAATTTCAATTTATGATTGAAATCATTTCATCCTGTAATATAAAAATCATAGATATGGAAACTCATTTATTTACTCAGCACAACTTCTGGATAATCGAATTGGTTTGGTTTGGGAACTTCGGACCTTTGCAATTTTAAAGTTCAGGTTGCTGATAGACGAAAAAGAAAACCCACACTAGCTTTATCGTTGACATTGTGCTTACTCCATTTAGTAATTTTATTTTTTTGCCCTTGTCTCGTACTCACAATTTAGTTTTTGGTAACGCTTCTCCACCTCCGGTTAAATTTGTTGATTCCAATTCTGGAGATTTTCATTCCCCAATCTGGAATAAGAAGTGTAATCATAATTTAACTCTAACCATGGCAGCATAGACAGCAAGGATGGCTTAGGTATTATTTGAGATTATAATACTGGTTGTTTTTTAAAATGTTTTTTATTTAAAAATATATTAAAATAATATTTTTAATTTTTTTAATTTATTCTTATATCAATATGATCTATATATGTATGTATATATGTATGTATGTATGTATATAAACTAATTTGAAGTATAAAAATAGTAATTTCAAAAGCGTTTTTTGACTGTAAAAATAAACACAAGGCTAAAGTGTGTTTGGTATTATGTTATTTTTTATAGTTGAAATTTTAAAATAATAGGTTTAAGAAAAATATTTTTAGTTGTTATTTTAAAAGGTAGGTTTACAGTTAAATTTGATATGAGATAATTTTTTGCATGTAAAATAAAAAATAAATTATTTTAATTTTTATAAAATCAAGATTTGAAAGGTTACAGTATAAAAGGTAAAGTAATTTAACTAACAAAACAGTTTTTTTCCATGATCAGACAAAGAATAGAAATTATCACCGTACTAAACGGTTTCTAATATGGTCATTGATCTTAGCCATGTGTGCAGCTACATGCAACGGCGTGTCTTTAGTATAGCCTACACCTTCCTGGAATTTTCCAAAGAGCGAGAACTACTACCAGCACGTTTAACCTGTGCGGCATGTTTTGCGTTAAAAAAGACATGAATTTGGACTAAGGTGGTGGAATTGACTCGTTCTCCTTGAAGTTTTGTTGCCTCTTTGTGCAAGCTGCTGCTTTTCTCCTGGGCACGTTATGGCCATACGAGATTTGATCAAATTTCTCTAGCGGAAGTAGTCATTTAGAGTGAAGGGGGTTCGCCACATGCATCCCAAGATTTTTTTAAAAAAAACACATAAAATCCAACCCATGATATTCACGATTTTATTCTCTTGTTGAATTCTGTCATTGCTCAAGCCCATAACTTACTATAAATGTAAAACTGCCTACACTGTCAGGCCCGAAAGGTCATTCGGCTAGTGACAAAAAAGTTCACGATTGTTATGAAGGTCATTATGTAGAAATTGTAGATCATCCTTCATCATCATCATCACATATCGCTTAAATTACGAAGAATTGAAGTTGTGGTCAAGAAATTCTCCTCCCCTCCCTTTAGAGTTTAAAGTTATAACTTTGGGATTATCATTTAAATAAACTTATTTATATAAATACGTCAAGTTAATATGAAGGATGTCTTCTAAGATCATTCCAATTAAAGCTTGATCTTTGATGCATAAGTTAATCTAAAGATATCTTTTACTATTAAATCAAAATGATTCACCTTTATGCTAGTTGTGCACGAAACAATCTTAAAAAGTAGCTTTAAAGCAAATTAGTCGCATCCCAAATGAGGCATCGAAGAATTCCTACAATAATGAAGCAAAACACAAAGTGTCATTGAACCTAATTTGGTATGGCAGGTTCAATCCGATGATCCGTCAACTCGAGATTCAATTGATCAAATAAATTAACTCGTGACTCAGTTAAGATAATCAAAACCCAACCATGTATTATTTTGAATTGAATTAGTTCAATCAATCCAAACCATGACGTGGACTTTAGGTTGGATAATGTGCTAAAAGTCAGGTTTTATATCTATACAAGAATGTTTTGAATTCATGATTTGTGTCCAAGTTCTTGCTCATTGCGCATATCAGTCATCATGCATGTGATTGATGGATGCACTAGTGGCCTGAGCTGGGCTCTTACAGAAAGTGCTAACCCAAGTCTTTGCTTTGCACGTTTCGGCCTTGCGAGGAAAGCACCTCAGAGAAGAAGAAGCGTGCGCGTCATCTCGTGGGGCATAGGCTTTCTTGACTCCAAGTCCTTCGTCTTTTGCCGCCATGCGAAAAAAAACCGTCTACTTTTCTTAATTTAAGGCATTCTTAGGGCATCAACGGTCTTCGCTCAAAGTCCTTTTCAAATGCTATTCACAATATTTAATTTAGGTACAAGTGACAGCTTAAGTTTGCTTCTCAAATAACTTCTTTTTCTCTTTTTTTTTTCTTCTCTTTTTTTTTTTTTTTTTGAGAGAGAGTGGAGAAAAAAATTGAAATGAAAAAAGATTGTATTCTTGCACTTATCTCCCTTAAAGCCTGTGTGAATGAGAGATTAACGATCCAATTTACCATTAATTTTTTTATCCTAATAATTAGCCATTAATAAATATTCTTTTTTAAAAAAATAAATCCTCTCAAACTATGGATAAGATTTGGTGAAATGGAAATCATTAATCTTGAAATAAAGCTTTGGATTTCTTCAAATACCCATCAAGACAACTCTCTCTCTCTCTCTCTCCATAC
>Ga0307511_10004910_pt1 | contig 13644 bp, 8 predicted proteins | sample 13_EM_MG_FD_200266 | JGI IMG/M metagenome (GOLD analysis project Ga0307511, IMG submission 200266) | Populus trichocarpa ectomycorrhiza microbial communities from riparian zone in the Pacific Northwest, United States - 13_EM | ecosystem: Host-associated > Plants > Roots > Unclassified | place...
AAGGTTGAAGAGGTGAAGGAGATGGTGGATGACGAAAGGGATGTGAGGTGAGTGAGCAACTCGCCATCGGTTGACTGGATGGTCGAGATCGGGCATCCGCAGCCCGCGCAAGTCGATTTGGAGGGGTCTCGAGGTCTGTCGGGATCTTCGATGTATCGCGATGAACGGCGATGGCGAGGGATAACCCCCCCCAAGTGAGGGGGGAGCGTGGGAAAAACCCCAGAAGATGAAGGTAGAGGACAAGACGCGGATGAATCGTCGACGTCAGTGGAGGTGGTCAAGTTGATCGTTTCATACACAAAACCACGACCACCGAATTAGACACGGTGTATGGAAACCCTCCGCTCCAACCATTCACACGGAACAACTACTCTTGCCGTGCCCGAGAGCTGGAGATACCCGGGGAGCCTCAACAGCGGTGGCCAAAGCGGGAGGCGCAATTGAACCTGGCCAGAGAGATGAAGGGGATCGTAACGGAACGGTTGATCGAACGTTCAGATCTATCCGGCCACTAAGAGCACCCAGCTTTCATCCGCCCCACCCACGACCTACTCCACAAATGAGTTCGAAAGCTTTGAAAACAAAGCGTCCCACCCCTGCGAAACCAAGGCGGCCATCGTTCCCAGACTCCTCCAAGGAATCATCGACGAGACCGGATCACCTCGCCTCCGTGTCAAAACCCCAGTCCCTCCAATCATGCGCCCTCGTGTCCGAATCATGGGTTCCATCGTGCTGGCAACTCCTCTTCCACGCCGTCGTCCTCACTAGGGTGGCTGTGGAGAGACGACTCAAGAGGTTCCCAGTGCCGTAGGAGAGTCCCGCCCATCTCTTCAACGACCTATACATCCGGATCGGAGCGCGCCACTACGTTCCCGACAATTTTTTCGATACACCCCCCGGTTTACGAACATGAAGACATTGACTTTACTAGGTTTCGCGGGGTGGTAGTGGCGCGAGGGTCTTTGCTTTGGAGGTCGCCGCAGTCCGTAATCCCTCTCACCGCTAAAACGTGTTGGATCTCGTGGAGAATCGAGGTATTATGGCGGGACCGCCGAACTTGGATGGTTTGTGGCTATCTTGGTCTCTTTACGTGGACAGTAGTGTGTCTCGGAGGATTGGAACAATTCAAGAGGGAGATTCGGTGGGAAATCGCGGCCCCGCAACAAATACGCCGGCGAGCGTATCACCAACACGCTATTGGAGGTACCAACCGAGATACATTTCACCGAGTTCCAGATTGAATGCCCGCACAAGCCCCTACACAAGTAAGGCTCTTAGAAGCCAGTGGAAACACCCCGGTGAGCCGTCGTGCATGGTCTACTTCGAGCGTAAGTTCTACCCCTGCTTCGGCCCAGCCAGTTCCAGCGCACGTAACTTTCCTGATATAGATGGTGGGGGTGTGAGTGGTCCCTCGGCTTTTCCAAACCAAACCTCCGAGTTGCAACTCTCAAGCTCGCTTGGACGCGCGGTGCGATGTTGGATCCCCACGGCTCTTTCAACAATCAAACCCGCCACCTCCCCATGCCGTTTCACCATCCGGGTCGGCCTCGCCCGCTCGTATGACACCACCCAATCCCCCGAGCGCCTGGTTGGAGACGTGCGCGAAGACCTTCGATGGGTCACAGACGAAACCGTCCCGAATCGAGCGTAAATCGATGGAGCGGCGAATCTGGCTGAGCACCAACGTCTAAAGTGGTGTTGGGACCCTTAATGTAAGGTTTCGTTCTGTGGACTGGAAGACACCTCGTGATTTTCCTTCGTCAGGGTACGTCTCTACAAGCATGCGACACCAGTTGGAACTATGAACGCATAGTGGCAGGCTACCTGTATTGGCCATCGACTGTTCATCTGGTCACCAACTCAGATCTTCCAGTGTTAAGACCGCTGGAATGGGGTCTGCGGATGCCTCTGTTCCTTTCGACCAGTCGTTTCCCGGCGCCGGACCGTTCGATCACTCACACCGCCATTTGGTTCATCTGGACTGACTTGAGGACGCCGGGTTACCTCATATGCATTCGGGTACACACAGTCCGTAGTGAATTATAATCTCGGCTTATTCGCAGCGCTCCTCCCCTTCCCCTTCTGTTCGTACGCATCCTGTACCGGCCTCTTAGTACCTTTTCCGTGGGCGACTTGGGTATCTGGTGACTCAGAATTATTGATTCCATATTTTCTTTGCGGAACATAAGGTCCTTCCAGGTGGATGTGAACATATCGTATTCATCACAGCAGTATGAGTATTTGCGTAGAGATCTGCCTGCTCGTAGGCAGTCCACGATAGGGTGGGCGCCGGCCGTGGATATTTAGGGAGGAAGGTCTGGGTTCCCGCGGAGCGCGAGTAGAGGCTACTCATTGTTCCATGCTGCTGGGGCACACATCGTAATGTGTACTCGCCCTTTCCGCTCGGCCGACCGACACCTACTATTCACTCCCCGTTTCTATCTATCCAGACGCAAGCGGCGCATCATTATCCACCCGTTATGTCGGATCGTATCGTCAATGTTGTTGAGCATTTTGGGATCCACAGTGATTGAACCCGCTCCGTGAGAAGCAGTAAATTTACTCCAGAGGACCCATCGCCAGATATAACTCCACAATTACCTCACCGAAAAGCCGTGTCTACGGCCTTGATGTCGAACCGACGTTGACAACGTTGAAGGACCTCTTATAGCTGACGGTTTATCCTTACCCCCAAAGAGGTGAACGGTTCCCGCTCGACACACACAGGGACACTGCCACCTCACCCGGGTGTGAAACGATACATCCCCCGGTAAGCCTGGGTTCGTGAACGTTGGCTGAAGGTGCGAAATGCTACGAAACGCCAGCCGAAGCCTTCAACGCGTTTGGCCTATGACTCGGTGTGTCGTCTCACTGAATCCTGGCCATGAAGGTGTAGTCTGCCTTGACATAGCTGGCGGCTCAACTTTAGGAAGAGGGGTTGAACTTCGTTGAGTCAAACGCTGTCTGGGAAGGGCATCCATTCAATCGGGTCCCGGCCAAAATAAATTCAATAGACGCCGGGGCCCAATCGTGGCGACAGCCTCGTGTCATTGGGTTTGCAACAGGACGACGACGACGCCCCGCCATCGTTCCATCGCTTTCAAACAACAACCTCAACGCCATGTCTGGCATTCTTCGAAAACGGCTCCCATCAACTGGTGGGACGTCAATCGACCCTGGTCCTTGTGAGATACCTGGTTGTTATCGCCATCTTATCGGATCCGCTGACGACCTGTAGCCAAGAAACAACGGATCGTTGATGCCACAAAGATGTTACTGGACATTGCGAAGGAATCTGCCGATGCTTTTCCACCCCTCAAGTCGTGTTTAGGCGGTATCAACGCGCTGATCAAACATTACGAGGTACGTTGGTATCAAATGGCCTTTCACTCTGCTGACGATCACCAACAAGCAATACAAAGACATAGAAGACAAGATCAATGATCTCACCCCGTTGTTAGAGAGGCTGCTGCAAACCTTAGCGAAAGCAAACCCCAACAACGATCCCGAGGAGACCGAGAGACGATCGCAACTGACGAGGTTTGCGTTGCACGTGGCTTATCTTCCCCACCGAAAACTGACCCTCTATAGGTCGTTGGAATACATCGGAAAACGATCGCTGGCGCTGTCAGAAAAGGGGAAGGTTGCGAAGGTCCTCGATAAGACCCGAGACTCGCAGGAAGTCATCGGTCTTGTTGAAAAGCTTAGGCAAGCCATCCTCATCTACCAGGTCAGTGCCGGACAATGTCAGGGTCGGAGGCCGTTGACGCGTGGGGCAGGCGTCACAACAACAGTCGATATATGACCAGGTCGCCGATTTGACGGTGAGTTTCCGCTTCCTGTCTCCGATGTCAAGACTAAAGAGTGGATCCAAGGCATCCTTTGATATGCTTTTGAACCTGCATAAGGTGAGATGGCATGCGCGCGCCTCGTAACATTAGGTAACACATTCACAGCCGTTGCCAGTCAAAGCCAAAATAGAGTCTGTCCGTGTGCGGTTGGATCGTCTCAGAGCAGGAGGGGGTGCTGCGAGGAACGCCAACGAGTTCAGCCGACGGAAAGACTTGTTTGAGTGCGTATTCAACGTCTGCCGCGGATGACCGTCCACGTTAACCAGGTACCAGAACTCTTGAGGGGATCAAAGCCAAGTTGCAGCTTCTATCAGAACTGGCTGGTACCACCGAAGAGGAGAAGGAAAGGGATATGGCTGTCGTGTGCGATCTTGCAGACGACCTCAGAGATGCCATAGTTGAATACCAGGTCAGCACAAACATCTAAAATGCATGTACGACGGTTTGCTCATGATGTGATTCATAGTTCGCACAACAAGAGATGATCTATGAGCAGAATTGCAAATTGATTGTGAGTCACCGGGCCCATTTTCCGAGACAATGTTGGATGTTCATCATTTTTCACAGGATGCTGGTCAGACATAATTCTACCTTCAATTGACACAGACTCATGGCTCAGCAGTTGATTTGTTGGTGCTAAATGGTTGCCGCCGTGCAAGAGGGGCTGAATTCCGACATGGTGACCGCCAGGGCTGCCTCAAAGGGACCCGGAAGACTGTCTTGGATGGGATCGAGTTGTGGTCCAAAGACCCTGACACGTCCCCAATCTACTGGCTGAACGGACTCGCCGGGACTGGCAAGTCCACAATCGCACAGACATTTGCTGAGCGTCTCTTCGCCGATGGATGGCTAGGAGCTTCCTTCTTCTGTTCACGTGATTTTGAAGATCGCAGGAACCTCCATTGCATCTTCCCTACTCTTGCCTTCCAGCTTGCTCATAAATACCCTGGTTTCCGATCCACTCTCATCCCTCTCCTTCAGTCAAATCCGGATATTGGATATGAATCACTCTTCAACCAGATGAGGGCATTGATTGTTGAGCCTCTCAGTTTGTCAGATGTCTCAACAGTCATTGTCATTGATGCATTGGATGAGTGTGCGGATGAAGAGCCACAGTCTGCCATCCTCTCTGTCATGGGAAGATTAGTGGAAGGGATTCCAAAGGTCAAATTCCTCATCACTGGTCGGCCAGAACCTCGCATTCAATCTGGCTTCCGCCTTGGACTCCTCCAACCATTGACTGATATCTTTGTCCTCCATGAGGTGGAGCCTTCCATTGTCAATACCGATATCCAACTCTTTCTGGAGCATGGGTTATCTCAGCTTGCAAAAAGGTCAGGCATTGAACAAGATGTTTGGCCAACAGACAAGCATCTTGACCTGCTGCGTGAGAGAGCTGCAGGTCTCTTTGTATATGCTGTGGCAACTCTCAAGTTCCTGGACCATGCATTCACCCCACCAAGTGAGCGACTTAACATCATTGTGATGGCTCCAGGGAGCACCACACATGAAGGAAAGGCAAAAGTCCGGTTGAGTGGGACCCTTGACTCTCTATACCTCTCAACTTTTCAAAGTGCATTTGGGGGGGTGGGTGCTGAGGATGATGAGAAAGTCTGTTTTGTTATCAGTGCAGTTGTTTTGGCTGTGAACCCACTTCCACCCTCTGCAATTGCTACCCTTGTTGAGCTGGGGAAACAAGAAGTCATGGGCATACTTCAACTAATCCAGTCCCTCCTCAAGCTCTCTGAGGACCCTGACTCCCCAGTGGTCCCATTCCACAAGTCATTTCCTGACTTCATCACTGATCCACTACGCTGTCCTGATCAGAGGTTTCACATCTCCCCCAGTGCTGGTCACCTCAAACTTGCTCTAAGCTGCCTAAAGCTCATGAACAACAGCTTGGAGCAGAACATCCTGTCACTCCCCAACTATGCATTGAATTCAGAGGTTGAGGATCTGGAGGAAAGGACCAAGAGTTACATCAGTGTTGCACTAGAGTATGCTTGTAAGTCATGGCACAGCCACCTTGCTGAGGCTAGGGGAGATGTTGTGGTCATTATTCCTGTTCTGCACAGTTTCATGCAGGAGAGGTTTCTGGCATGGTTGGAGGTGATTAGTGTCACTGGTGCTGCAAGGAATGCTGTTGTTGCATTGGAGAAATTGATGCTCTGGCTGCAGGAGGTATGTTTGGACCACTCTACTGGACCCCTGATGCTCATATATATTCTGGATCAGGTAGCTAAGGATTATCAACTTCTCAACATTGCAAGAGACTATTTTAGATTTACAACCAACTTCTATGAGGTCATCAATGTCTCTGCTACCCATATCTACCACTCTGCTCTGGAATTATCTCCTCTCTCATCAGTTGTCCGAAAGTTGTACCACTCCCAACAGCCCCACCCCTCACCAAGAGTGGTAATTGGAGTCCCGGATTTGTGGGATGATGTTTCAGCCTCTGTTTTCCCCATCCATTCCTTGTACCAATGCTCTGTTTGGTCACCATGTGGTCATTTTATTGCTGCAGCAACTGAAGATGCAGTGGAGATCCGGGGTGCACTTGCCCTCAATCTCCTCTTCACCCTCCAGCTAGCTAGAGCTACCAATGATGATTGGGACCATTATGATTGGGACCAACTTGCCTATTCACCAGATGGACATTGCCTGACATATTGTTCTTGTGATATGACTATTATCTGGGATACCCAGACAGGTGGGGTGGTTGGGGAGTTTCATTGTGAGGTCACTAACAATCGCCCCCAGCTTGTCTGGTCATTGGACAATGGTATGATTGGTATCATTTCATGGGTGCAGGGGAGGTTTATCATGCACATATACAAAGTTACATCTGGCAAAATGCAGTCATTTGAGATAGTCTCCTCAACAGATGATGGGTACCTTTGGGCCCATGATAAATCCTTTTGGTTCATGACAGCAGCAAAGGATGACATGGGTTTAACAATTGATATCTATGAGGTTGGGACCACTCTGACTAAGGTTGAACAGTACCATCTCCACTCTTTGCCCTCTGGGGTCTGTATTCACCTTTTTGAAACCTTCTCTCCTACCACTTATCGGATCTGCACCTCATCCACATCTGAAACTTTCATATTGGACATTTGCAGCTCAGAGGTCTTGTTGCAGGAACCAGGTCCCAGCCATTACCCCACCTTCTCCCCTGATGGGAACCTTTTTGCAGCTTTCATTAGATCTGGTCTTGACTACATTCTCATCTGGAGATACACTTCTGGTCATTTTGTCCAGTGGAGGAAATTCCAGCAAACCCTATCTGAACTCCAGTTCTCACCAACTTTGTCATCAATCCTGGGTTGTTCTAGTAGTTTCCTTTGTGTATTGGATTTGGGTCATTTCCCTACTACTCCCACCATTGAATCTGGCGCTACCATCTGTCGTATATGGGATGCCTATCCTTCCAATGGGGCCTACATTGCAACAGCACACTATGAGGAAAGTGCCATCACAATCACCAACCTCCAATTGCAAAACCCCTCCCCTTCCCAGTTCATTGACACAGGTTTTGAAATATTGACAATGGTCCTGACTGGCAATGTTCTCTTGGTGCAGGGTTCAGATACAGTTATAGCATGGCGGCTCACAGAAGAGGGAGTGGTGGATGGGACTCTTGGTGAGAGGAGGGTAGACTGTAGCAACAGCATTTGGAATGTGCCGTCTAGGGCCTTGAATCAATCAGTCCATGATCTGCACCTCTCAGTTCAGGGTGAATGTGCAGGGATTGGATGGGATGGGGATCCCATCCATGTATACAACACTGAGACTGGGGAGATCCTCAATTCTAATGGGGTGCATCCTGACACCAGCAGTGAATTTTACAATTGGAACCACTTCCACAATCATGTATACAAACACTGTGAATCCCCTGAGTGCTGTTGGCCAGTTTCAGTATTCACTTTGGAAGATGGGTGGGTGAAGGACCCAGAGGGGAAGCATCGGCTATGGTTGCACCCCTATTGGAGATCACAACTTAGCCAGATGAACTGGCTTGGCCAGCTCACCCTGAGGCTCAGACTTGGAGACACATCTGAGGTTTTTGTTATCAAGTTTTAATTGGAATCCTTTCCTCAAGCCCATTAGCCCCCAAGTTAGGTATGGGATCTACATTACAGGCATGCTTCATGTGGTTGACCCCTTTTGTGTTCCATTGCAGTTATGTTCCGGCCAGGTCAAAACCATTTGTTGTCCCAGATGTATTGTACCACAGTCTGCAAGATATACACATTTAGTTGCCAGGTCATGAGGAGATTGTAGTAAAATTGCATTGTGTCTACTAACCTGCTTGAGGTGTGAACAGTATAGTAACCTGGACCTACCCCTAACCTCCATCAATGTACATGTACAGGTACCAATTTTGTGATAATTGGGGGCACTGAACCTTATCCTGGTATGGATCACCCAGGGTGACAATGGTTTGCTGTTTGAGAGGAACCAGATGCATGCCAGCAGAGAGGAAACCACTTCTAAATTTGAAGAAAGTTGGACAACTTGCAAGCAGGGACAAGTCATAGTGAAGACAGGGTTCACCACCCTTGAGTGCATGCCATTCAGAGCCCATGCAGATGATGGTGGTGGAAAATGGTATAACTTGTGAAACAAGAATTTCACACTGCTGGGGAGGAGTATGGTGCCAGACAGTATTCCCCACAAACCTGTCCTAACTCTAGTGAAGGGGGAAGTTTTTTAATGACAGGTTGGTGGGTCACAGTCATTGCCACTATAATGTGTTGTGTCCCTCTATTGCCATCTCCAATCTACATCTCCCCACTCATCCTCAACTGATCAACCCTTATTGATGAGTAACTGGATTTCATCATCTTGTACTTCACCCTGAATGCCGTCACCAGCCAGGGATATTTTTGACTATTTGACATTCAACTAGTGGGTAGCAGATTGACAGGGGCACTGACCTTGAGGCCTATGATCCACATTGGGAGTAAGTTCCAGAGGGCAGGACATTTTTCAAGTCCCACTGAACTTTCAATGTTTGAGAATCAGGACTCCAACTTGTTCTGTGGGAAGCATTACAGATTGCTCTGGAATATCCGTCACCAAGAAAAAATTCTACAGCCACCTTGTTGAGAACGTACATCAACAGCCTTGATGTCAAATCAACACTGATGGACCCTGAAATATGATCATTATTCCTGGTTTTGAAATAGTTGGCACATGAAACTCTGCTGGACTCCACTGTGATGCGTTGAAAAAAATGGATTGATAATAGCACAGCCATCACCCAGACCCCAAAGGTGATTACAACTGGTTGCAATGGCTGCTGGCATTATAACAGCAGGCAGTAGTTATAATAGTCTTGATTTTTTTGTAATTAGATATTGCCCTTGCAATGAAGACCCTGCCTTTGGAATGGATTGCTCGGCTTGTAATTTTGGACCTCACACTATCATGCTGGGGTGGGAATTATTCTAATTGACTGGTATTGTCTCATCATAATCCATCCCAGGAATTCCAATGCCCTGCCACAACTTCAAGGGATTGGATCAAGTAATATTGCACAACTATACCATCCTGAAAACAGCAGTCACCAATGAAACTCAGGAAAGCTAACTTCAGCCTTCACCCTCTGACCCCTTCAGTGATAGCTGCTGTCCTATTGACTTTATAGTGAGCAACAGAATGGAAAGCTGGGAAGAGGAGCATTAGAGTGGGACTCACATGACCTTCTGGAATTCCCCATACCATGTCATTCTGTTGAATGCACCAATGAGTTTCAGTGCATGATATAAAAAGCAAACACTGAGGAAGTAAAATGGCAAAGCCATGAATGTGTGTATTGCAGGAGCAGCCCACATCGAAAAAGGTAACCAATGTATCATAGTGGGACATGAGTTTACAGAATGGAAGCAAATATATTAGATGTATGTCAGAAATTGATCAAAACAAACAAAACTTGAAAACATAAATACCATGACACCAAGAAACAGGAATGGGATGGGGGGCAGCCTAATGGGCTGCCCCACACAATCCTGAACAAGTGTAACCTAAGGGGTCCCACTTGTTGGTTCTTGATGTAATGAAACATCACGAAAACCCCCAGACCTGTCATGATTTTCATGGGTTTTCCCCTAAGTTCTAGATGCTCACATTCAAACCATGTCATACTCTTTTCTTTCCTTATCTTATCTTATCTTTCTTCTTCTTTATCTTTCAGGTCACATGGTGGTAAACGTGCTCTATTCAGACTGGTCTACAATTACAAGTCGAAGTCAAGACTGTAGGGACCAGTCAGAGTGTACTCCCCTTCAGTCCTCCACTCCTGCTCCAACACTGTCCCTACAAGGAGTCCTGCCAATGCCCTCTCATCCTTGGAGTTCAATATCCAACCCTCCAACAGTGGGACCACAGACTCATGAGCTGGAGTCTCATCTGCTAGGATAATGATTGGACCCCTGACCCCACCTTCATCCTCCTCACGAGTGAGGTCTACAACCTCTGGAGCCATTGGTACCTTCAACTTCTCCAACCAGGCTTCCAACCTTGCCATACGCTTCTGAGCCTCCTGCAACTTCCATTGGTCAATGGCCCTCTCTGCCTCCAACCACCTAACCTTGGACCAGAGCTCATCAACAAATGACTCATGGAGGTTGTCGGCTGTGGCTTGGTTAAGTGCAGCTTGACGGCGCTATTAAGGAACTGTCAGAGCCTGTCAAAGAAGACCCAGGAGATTTCCCACCATCAAATCATGGTGGACAACCTTATCGTCCAACTCTGCTATCACCTCCAAGCACTCCCCTCCAATCACAGCGGTGTAGTGGATAGGGACCAATACCGCATCTGGCACTGAATCTCCTGGAGTGACATACTCCGCCAGTCCATGTGTGAGGAACGCCTCTTGGAACAGAGTCATCTCGACCCCTCAGATCCTCTTGCTCCAAATCTCATGAGCAGCCCATACCTGGTCCTTGAGGTACAAGTTGTTGAACTTCTCCCCCCAGTGCTGGGTAGCCTCAGTTCGGGCCTTCACCTGGCAATGCTCAGGGTAGGACTGGTGATGGTTGTTTTGGGTGAACTTATGGCCCTGGTCATTAAATCAAGAGAGTGGAGGAACCACCCTGCTGGAATCCCCAATGTTGACATTACCAGCATGAGGACAGACGTAGTGGCCTTGGCCTCTGGTCTGGACGGATCCTAAAATCAGAGATCAGTCAATCAAACCAACAATCGAAAGATTGCCGAACCTGAACTCTGTCCCTGAGGCTTTCCTCTCAGTGGCACTCTCAGTTTCCTTGACATCTCACTCAACTTGGCAGGGACAGGAGTAAGCGGATGAACTGAACCCTCCATTGCTTGGTGAAGGTTGTAGTAGTCACAGGCATCTTGGAAGGACATGGATGTTTATGATGGATGATGGGGATGATGATGGGAACCTACCATCCAATGGCGGGTCCTTATATTGTCCAACCTTGGGCCTTCTTTCTTCCATCTTCCCATGCAGCCTGGACCATCAGTCATGTCAGGGCCAACCTTGAGCACAACTCCTCTCAAACAACAACGAGTGAGAGAGGGAGATCTTTCTGACCTAGATCTTGGGTCACCTAAGTAGTCTGTGGATGTTGGGAGTCTCGTTAGCTGGGTCTATATACGACCACTCCTGGGGGTGTCTGGGCTTTCAGGGCCAAACAAGAGTACCTGAGCCAGGTAGAGATAAGTGGGTAAGATGTGGAGACAGAAGGGAACAAGTGGAGACAGAAGGGTCAATTCAGGAGTATGGTTTGAGATGCCTAAGATGACAGTTGGCTTGTGGGATTCCTGAATTGACAAAGTCTAAGGAAATACAGGAAGAGTTTAGGGCAGGCACTGTGCACAGACCTTGTATTGCTATGACAATGGGAAAAACAAAAGGGCAAGAGATAAGGGAAATGAGATAAGAATGAATGTGTGGCTGAAACATGATGAAGGTGAAACAGGGGTAGAACAAAAGGAGAGTGGGTTGTGAGAAGAAATATGATCAACTGTGGGATAGTTTAGTAAGGAGTGTGAGAGAGATCAAAATAAAGACAATAGGTCTGATGAAGGTGAAACATGATCACCAGGGATTGATTGGGGCTGGTGGCTTGGTCATTGGAGTTTGATAGGATCCAATGTGGGTTGTCTGACAGATCTTTGATGGGTGCTGACTGTCATGATTTTCACAGTTTTTCCTTCTTTTCTGTCTAAAGTTCCAGACACTCACATTCAAATCATGTCATGTGTCGTGAACTCAGGTGACTGTTCAGGACATCACACAAATATGTAATGAGATCCATGACATCACACTGAAGCACAAAAAACCAGATATATTAAAGCAAGAAACTATAATCAATATAGTATCTAGCAACACTCCTGACCCAACCCAGGACACTCATGGAAAGGGTGGTCGTGATGATGATGAGAATGAGGACAATAAATTACATCACGACCTTCCCACCTGCAATCAGGGCAACCAAACACATTGTGCTCCACCTCCACCCCAAGGTCAGACAGAGTTCAACGGAAAGCCTCCTGCACCATTATCATCCCATACTCCACCTGTCTCTGCTGCCAGAACCTCCTCACCTGCATCCTCAAGCGCTGCTGAGGATCCTGAGGCATCACCCTCTGACGAGCATAAGGCTTCCTTTTCCTGATTCTCCCAATGAGATAAAGGCCTCCTCTCGTCGGTAGAAGAGGTAGTCTGACCAAATAATAGCACGCATCAGTCTTTCATGAAAGGATAAAGCTGGAGAAAGAGGCACACCATCAATGACATTGACATACAACGATGAGGGGGAGTGTAGAATGGAACTTGTTGAGGAGGAAGAGAGGGATTCGAGACCGGGGACGGATAGGGAGTGGGAGGACTGCTGGGGGGAGTGGTAGATACCGAAGGCTGAGAGGTTGTTGGAGACAAGACCAATGGGAGGGGAGTGGGATGGTTCAGGTTGGTCCGAAGGTCCAGAAGGAGCATCGCCTCCTCCACATACTCTACAGAACGAAGGGCTCTCTGGACACGTGTCAGCGAGGATAGCCATTGCGGATAAGACTCCATGTGTGAATTGCTGCATAGGAATCCAATGCTCATCAACATAATGCGCATGCTCTGCACAAAGCAAATTGAACTGGACTGACAACTCATCAATGCAACCTAACAATTGAGCATGACACCCATTGTTAAGGTAGTGAGCGCCGTCTAGTTCGGAACACAAAATGTTAGCAAAGTCCTGCAAATCTGTGACATCCTGATGGAGGTACAGATTGGACAAATAAGTCCCCACACCTTCTTGATGACAACAAGGGAGGGGAGCCATGAAACGACCAGCTCCCTGCTCTGGTCCATGAGGCACATATAAGGCCTCAAGAGGATGAGAGACAGAAGTCTCAATAGAAGAAGAGATCTATAAAGGCAACCCCCAATTAGTCATTTCAAACACGACTGATAGGAAGTCACCTACATCAGATGCAGACATAGACATGGGAGATAGGCTTGAGGGGGAAAGGCTTAGAGGGTGGTTGGGAGCGTAGATGGGGAGGAGAAAGCGAGGAATGGCGATATAAGGCAGCTTGGAATGAGGGAAAGGAGGGGACAAGCAGGGGGAGTATAAAAGCAAACACACGACTTGTCACGATTTTCACCTTTTTCACTCATCTTCTTCTAAGTCCAAAGCGCCCAAACACTCGTTCAAATCATGACATGGCGTTATCTTATCTTATCTTATCTTTTCTTATCTTTTCACACTTCAAAGTCACACCATCAAGACGAGGAAAGCAGATAGTATAGGAATAC
>Ga0307511_10004911_pt1 | contig 13644 bp, 4 predicted proteins | sample 13_EM_MG_FD_200266 | JGI IMG/M metagenome (GOLD analysis project Ga0307511, IMG submission 200266) | Populus trichocarpa ectomycorrhiza microbial communities from riparian zone in the Pacific Northwest, United States - 13_EM | ecosystem: Host-associated > Plants > Roots > Unclassified | place...
TTTTTGTGTATTTGCTCTCTTTATATATATATATATATATATATATATATATATATATATATATATATATATATATATATATATGGATGTTAAATAAAGGTTCATTCCATTTCACCAGAAAAAGTGGCTTGTCCATTTGGAGCAAACTTTATTTCCTCAGAATTGAAAAGGCTACAATCCCCATAAACATTCTCTATTTCGTTTTCAGCATCGTTCAACTAAACAAGATTCCAATTTCTCTTCCTCCAAACATATTGAGAGAGACCAATTCACATATATAATTTGGACACTAAACAGTAAAGGGATAAAAAGGAGGCAAAAAACTTTAGCTCCCACGTGCTACTGTGATACACAACCACTATATGTGACTCTAAGTGACTTGTGATATCATGGCCCTAAAATAAAGTTACCTACCAAGCAAAATGTTGAAGGAGAAAACACTAGAACATACCTAACCCACCAAGAGATGCCCCTTTGGCCACACAAATCTAATGTGATTAAAAGAGCAGAAATGGTGGGGGGAAAAGATACAATACAATTGCAGCAAACTTACCACATCAACAGAAGATAGTATCTCGTGCTATCCACGTTTCTTGGAACTAGGTGCTACGTTCCATGACCAATACTTGGAAACAAAATTCCAATTTTCATAAAAAAGGAATACACAGCAAATCCCCCTTGGGGAAATGCTATTAAGAATCAAAACAGAAAATCTCTTCATCACAAATGGAAAAAACAGCAATACACACAGAGATGTAGAGATGATTTTATTGAAATCTATCCACTTTTCAGCAGCTTATCACACGTTTCGATCCATTCAAAACACAGCATTTAACATGCCATAAACTTGTGATAACCGCGTATCTATTTATTATAAGCACGCGTAAAGGCACATAAATACAGTTGAAGGTACTAAAATCTATAACACTGCAAGAAACAACACGACCCAAACCCCAACAGCTTATAATAGAAGGTCAAGAAGAAAGATAAATTTATTTATACCTTGAGCCTATGATCACCACCAACAATCTTGACCCCAAGGATGTGCTCTTCATCATCAAGAAGTTCAAGCCTCTCGGTACTAGTAGTTGCAGGAAGTCCAGATTTAACATTCACCTCCCTAACACTTCCAATCCCAAGCTCTCCATTCATAACGCACCTGCTCACAAATGGCTTATACCTCTGTGGCTGATCAAATCGCCTCACCAGTGACCAAACCTGATCCAAATAAACAAAAAATATATATATATTCATCAAACAAAATCAAACCAGATTTTCTATCGATAAGAATCCGTTTATGCACGCAGAGCACACACAACAAGATATCGAAAAGAAATAAAAATAAAGCCCCATTCTTTATATTGGTTTATTAAAAATGAACGAGAAAACAAATAGCAGAGAGAACCCCATTACGAGAAAAGGCAGAAATGAAGCAAAACCAGCCGAAATCGAGTAAAAATTACCAGATTTGACACAGAACAAGGAAGTCAAACACCTTAAAAAAGAAGTCAAACAAATCAACGAGCACAAAATCAACCAATCAACGTCCAAAACAGAGTATCAAAAATAAACTCACAAGGTGAGCAGGAGCTTTGATGTGCTTAACAAGAGCAGAAGTGCACTGGTTCTCCGCAGGCTCGTGTTGATGGTGTCTCCGTATGTATTGAACCTCTGCTGCACTGTACGCATCACCACCGTTCATTCTTTTTATCAGATGATTATCAATATAGTTTGTGTCGTCTATCTCTCTCTCTTTGTCTGAAAAGGAAATATGATCCTTTTAAAGATAAGATTAGAAGGAGGAGAGGAGAAGAGGGGTTCGTATTTGGATTTGAAGGAAGGAAGGAAGGAAGGATAACCTTTCACTCGCTCGCTCGGTTTGGCTGTTTGTTTTATTTTAGCTTAGCAGGGTGTCAAGAAAGTCCATCAAGCCACCGACAATCTTCTATTTTATATAGTTTTCACTAAAAAAGCCCAGCCTAAGCTATGGGCCCATCTTACTCCACTAGACAAGATTCCTATATAATAATAATATCTTTTTTAAAATAAATAAATAAAAAAATAAAACAGAAAGAGAGAGAGAGAGATTGTGTGCGGTGACAGTCCATTGTTGTTTTGTTCATTGAACATTGATAATGATTTTTTTTGAGGTGGTTAGGTACTTAGCGTGTAATGTGACCACCACTAGGCCTAATGGGTTTACTTTAAAGTCAAACTATGTGGAGTGGGAGAGAAGTTGGGAATTAAATGACGGTTTTGACCATTGAAGACTTGTCCACTTGGTACTGTGTTGTTGTTGTTGTTTATTAAAAGTTTTTTTTTAATTTTATATTAACAGATCAAAATAATAAAAAATACTAAATCGATTATTTTTTTAAAATGAAACACACGAAAAAAAGGTTATTCCACTTTTAAACACTCATTTTTTTTTAGATTAAAGTATAAATATAAAAAAATATATTTTCTATCCATTCAACATGTGTAATTAAAGTATAAATTTGTTCGAATGTGTATTAATTTCACCTCTCCCGTTTTAAATTGAAATCAACAATTGAATTTATTTAGTTTTTACTAAAAACTTGGGAAAATCTGGGTCAGTTAGAAAAAATGCGACTAACATATGGTGGACCTAATTAATAAGATTGGTAATTGAATCCACCCAATCATGAAACTATATATATATATATGAAATTTGCCTAAAAAATAACATCCAAAAAAAATAGAGTTTGATATTGTGGTAGTGATCACTCGAAAATATATTAAAATAATATTTTTTATTTAATTTTTAAAATTTATATTTAATATTAACATATCAAAACCATTTAAAAATATTTAAAAAATCATTTCTTTTTACAAATAGAGTTTGATTTGTGTTTCCAAACGCTACCATAATATTATTGCGTCTCATGGAAAATAGTCTTCTTTCTCTACTTTCTTTCTTCGTTCTTTCTAATAAATAAATCATTGGTTTTTATTTCCTCTTATGCTGGTATCATTCTTTCATTCTTATTTTTTAAGGTGAGACTATAATTGAAATATATTCATAAAAGCAATAATAAATAATCACATATATATATATATATATATATAACACTCACACTCTCGTGTAAATAAAGGGGTTTGCTCTCTCTATAGTCTCATGTTCGAGTCTTGTGGTTGCTAATATGATGGTCACTGGAGACTTACATGGTCGTTAACTTTAGGACCCGTGGGATTTGTCAAAGTACGCGTAAACTGGCTCGAACACCCATGTTAATTAAAAAAATACACTGTGAAAGTTATCAATAAATCCACATTTTAATATGAAAATAAAAATAAAAATAACAGTATTGAATAATTGTTCTGGAAGCCACAACCACTTGCTAATATAAAATAACATAAAAGTGTGGAACTACGCATGCATGCCAACCTGCTTTCTTTGGGATCATGGTTTGCATATTGTCAGCAAGTTGCAATAAATATTATTTGGAAGTTGTAATACTTTTTAAAGTATTTTTTTATTTAAAAATATATTAAAATAATATTTTTTTTATATTTTAGAAAATTATTTTTGATATAGTAAATTAAAATATCTGAAAAAAAAAATAAAATATTAATTTAAAACAAATAAAATAAAATAAAAAACAATTTTAAAAAAAATATTTTAAAATACAATAACAAATATGCCTATCGCAATAATGGGGACATTCAACAACCCCACTACCATTCTCTCTTCCTTGGCAAGAAGCCAAATCTTTACCGTAGTTCAAGGACTGGATAAAAGGTGAAGAAAATATCACATCCACGCATGAAAGTTGTAAAGGATCTGTAATTCTTAACTCATGATCGGTGTAACGTAATTAACTAGATTTAGATTTGGTTTTTTAAAGGTAGTTAGTTTGATTTTTTATAAATTTTAGGGTTATTGAAAACTTACATGGTCGTTAATTTCAGAAACTATAAAATTAATTGATAAAAATATAAACCGATCCGGATACTTATATTAATAAATAAATAAATAAAACTGTAATTGTTCGTATGGTTTCATGTATTAGCTGGTTTCAATTCAATTACTGGACCCGTCAGGTTTGATAGGGCATTTCCTAGAATGCCCTGGCTTTTTTATAGCTAAAAACAATCGGTGCCTATCTATGCGGGTGGGATCCGGTGAACATCGTCCAACCATATGATCAGTCATTCTGATGGCAAGATTTGTAATGTTTTAAGGTTTTTTAATGCTATTATCCAATGTTTTTTAATTATTTAAAAAAATATTTTTTATTTAAAAATATATTAAAATAATATTTTTTATTTTTTAAAAAATTATTTTTAATATTAATATATCAAAACAATCTAAAAATACTAAAAAAAAAAAGCTTTCAAAATCAAAGTTAAACTGCAATACCGGACAAAAAAAAAAAAACCAAAAACTTTTGTCAACACCGAATGTATTATAGACGGAAGCATGTGGGAATAACGAAGAAGAAATTTTTAAAAAATAAAAACAAATTGCATAAACGAGAAGAAAACAAAAAACAAATTTTCTAACGTGTTCTACTGTAGTTACCGATCAAGAAATATAACTAAATAAAAAATACGTTCCAACTTTCAAAATGTTTCAGGGCATGTTTGTAATTATTGTAACGGTTTCGGTTTAAAGTGTTTTTCGTTTAGAAATGTTTCAAAATGATATTTTTTTATTTAAAAAAAATTATTTTTAAAATTAACATATCAAAATAATTTAAAAACATAAAAAAAAATTGATAAAAAAAATTAAATTTTGAGGGAACGCGGTGTCAACCACGTTCCGAAACGCGCCCTTACCCCCCCTATTTGTATGAATTAGTTAATATGAATTCCATCTTTCAATTCTGATCAGCTACACCAAAAATTGTTTAAATATGTATAATTTTTCCTAATTGATAACAATATTCTTTTTATTTTTTAATAATTAACTGACAACATACCTTGTATCTCAAATTAAACTTAGTCTTCTCGATCAGGATAGATTTAACATGTTAACGTATCATTAATATCTTCGTATTTGAGTAAGGTATACTAATCGCGAGCTGGAAGAACTTAAAGCCTAAAGGTCTAAAAGATCTGTTCAAGGAAAAAAGTAAAAAAAAAAGTGTAAAAGACAAGAGGCATAGTGGCCGGTTTGCAAGCAAAGTGATCGTGGGTTTAGTTCAACCTTCATGCCAAGTTCATTAATTGTTCTCCCCAACATTACCATAAAAAGGAATTCCACGTTGCTACTGGCAGCGTAAGTAAATCTCTTCTTCTTCTTTTTTTTTTCCAATATTATACTTAAAAAGGAGAAGAAAAAAAAAAACTTGTTGGAGACTCAATGTCACTCCGTCACTCCGCCACCAGAAAAAACTTATTGAGACAGTTCTAATGTCATCACAAAAGGCTGCATAACAACACCAAAAAAGATCGCATACATAATCAAAGCAACAACTCAAAAAGCAAATTAAACAAGATATCATAAAGTGAGCATCACATGCTTATATTTAATTAATTAATTTGACAAATAAAAATACCCGAGATAACTCGAGTTATTTTTAAAATCAGTAAAAAATCCTATAGAAAGCAAATAAAAAAATAATGGAGCATAATTTCTAATAAAATAAATGTTTAATGATAAAAATAAAAAAAAAAGAGAGGGAGGGGGGAGTAAACCCAAACGAATAACTTAAACATGTGTTACTCTTTCAAACTCACAACCCGTGAAATTCTAGATCCAAACTCAATTATGAAGCTTAATTCTCAACTAATTCAATGTTGAATGATGAAACCACAAAAAAATCAATTTAAAAAATTTGACAAAGTAAAAAAAATAGCAATAAAAGAATGATGATCAAATCTGAAAAAAAAATAAAGAATGATGAAATTATAAGAAAAAATAATTTTAAAAATTATCTCATATAAAAACAAATAGCAGTAAAAAGAATAAGGACTAAATATGATCAAAAACAATTAAAAGATGATAAAATTAAAAAAAAATTCAATTTTACAAATTATTTCAAATAAAACAAATGGTAATAAAAAGAAAATGGGCCAAATATGAAAGAAAAACAAACTGAAGGAATGTTTGAAAATTTAAAGGGCTAAGCATGGAAATCGAGAAGAATGTGGAAAAAGATGGAAAAATAGAAAAGAAAAAGTCGTCGATGTCAAACCAGAGGTGCATTAGCCACACACGCTGCTCAAGGATAGAGAATCTAATGAGACGATTCTAATGTCGCCCCACAAACCATTATTTGGTTGTCGAGCACCCGCTCATAAGACACCTAAATGGCGCGATAACAACCTACACTCTGATGTCTGCAATTCACCTTTTTAAAATAATATTATATTTATTAAATTACCAAATTATCTCTCATTTAATATGATCATAACCAAAAAAACAGGTAAACAATACAAAAACATAATTGTACACTAGTTAAAGAAATTTTGATTTGAATGACAATTTATTCATTTTAATACGTGATTAAAAATGAAAATACAAAAAAAAAATCCTGAACATCAGTTTAATTTTTTTTGCTTTTAAGGGTAATTTAATTATTCCAATGTACTTTAAAAAGTTAAAAAAACTTATTTGTCCTCTATTAACCTGATGATAACTAATAAACCATTGTGAAAACATTGTGTTACCTTGATAGCTAGTTCATTGATTTTTTTAGAATAGTTAAATGGTCATTATTATTATATTGTTTCAATCTATAGCACAATATGTCTTGGCTTACAATGAAAGATCGAGCCCTATTAGTTTTTTTTATTAATATTAGAAGAATTTATTTTTTGAATGCATTAATCTGGAATGTGTTTTTAAATTTGTACGAATAATATATTTAATCTAAATAATATATTTAATTTTGATTGATACTAAAAGTAATTCATACACTTTTAATTATTGAAAAAAGATTAAAAAAAAAACTAAATAGATGATGGTGGTGGGATTCAGATCTCGTGAGGGTTTAAGAATAGCAATTTTGATATTCTATCAGGAAATTATACGTAAGTTTTACGGATTATGCAAGTCAAGCTATGAATGTTACAGGAAATTATGGTGAAAATAAATCAAGGGAAGGAATGATACTATTATAAAAATAAAAAAAATTACTCCGACCCTCATTTAGTTTAGTAATTTTTTATATCCTAAAATTTATAAGTTGATAATCCTTTATACCCCATTCATGCATGTAAAAAATTAACAAAAAATTAAATTATTTATAAAATTATCATTATATTTTATTTAATGATTTAAAACTTAAAATAAAAAAAACAAGATGGCATGCCCGTGTATGAAACAAATATACTTGATAGTGTTATAATTGCAAACTTATTGTGAAGTTAAAGAAAGTGTTTGAGAGTTGTGTAATAATTAATTTTTAAAATGTTTTTCACTTAGAAATACATCAAAAAAATATTTTTTTTATTTTTTAAAATTTATTTTTGATACCAACACTTCAAAACGATTCAAAACATAAAAAAATTAATTTTAAATGAAAAAAATAAATTTTAACAAATTTCTGTTTGGACCGCATTTCCAAACGAGAGCGAACTTGGTGACACTATTCACCCTCTAATATCACCAGGTTTTAAAGAATTGATCTCAAGTTTATTATAGATGATGCAGAATTCATGATTAGTTTTTTTTTTAAAAAAAAGATAAAGAAGAAGAAGAAAAGGGTATGTAGTATTCTTTTGTTCTTGCGAGCTAAAAAATGGAAGGATTATCTGAGAAATTCTGTTTAATAGGGAGTTTAAAAAGGTCCTCCCTATCAACAGAGCTAATATCAAGCCAATTCCCATCATTTTGCAATATATTTATTAAACCCATTTATGTATCACAAGTAAAACTAGTAAAATCATATCACCCCCGCAAATTTACCCCCGCCATCAATCTCTTCGATCTCACCATCAATTTCTCCTCTCATCATGACTCCAGATTTCACCTGCATGATTTCATAACTTGACCACAAAAGGGGAGGTTGTTAAATATCGTGTTGCTTTTCTTTGCTGGTTTGCTTTGGCAGGTAGATTAGGTTTTGATTTTGGTGAGATTTTGTGTTCCTTGAGAGGGGAGAAGAAATTGTATGAATGATGGATTTAGATGATTAATATGCTGTTTGTGTGTTCGTGTTATATTATATATATAAGGGTAGATTTGTTTTTTTTATCATGTTTTAAATATTGAATTGATTAAGATATAAACTATAATTCCTCAGAAAAATTTCATATTTTAAAATTAAATTTCACTTCCCTTCAAATTAAATAGGTTATTCATTTTTTAATGATGTGTTCATAAATATTATTTTTCTTAGTATCTTAGTTAAGAATTCAAACCTTAAATATGATAATGATGGTAGAGAAAGCAAACCCAATCATGAATTAAGCTAACCTTAAATACTTTATTACACTCAATAATTAATTTTTAGACAGAATAATAATTATACTATTGCGATGAATAATGATACGTTTTGAGGAACACAGTGAATTCTCTATGCCAATCATTTTTCTTTTAATATCAAAGACACAAAAACATCAAGGAGTGCTTGAATTTTCGTCACCCAGATAATAATTTCTAATGATGTCTTCTGGGAGGACGAAATAGACAACGCAGTATAGTAAATCGTGGAGAACAATCAAATCGTTTCTATGCATTACATTCCATTGTGCTGCATCAGATATTACCCAGGCGACGACTCATTTAGCTGTGTTCATTCGAAGCTGAACAATTTGGCTGGCTACCAGCAGTGGCACCTTTTCAAAGACACTTGCAATTGCAACTCGGCGACGATCCTAGCCAGTCAATTTGCTCCGAAGAGAGGCTGAAAGGTCCAGATCCCTTAAGGGTCCAATCATCTATCTCCCTCGTGTTAATTACGGCCAGCCTGCTACTCCTGGGGAAGACAACAACTGTTCCAGAGGGATACATGGAGCAAGACGACTGGTTAATTAATGCTGAGATTTACAAGGACAAAATCATGAAAAAGCAGGACTCATCTTCCCCACTAGCAAAAATCCAGTAGCCAACTATTTAGTGGACGATTCGGAGATGTAGAGTAGTGCCCAAACCCTGCCATCGAATTGGGGACCATGAAAGTGAACTTTTCCATCGTACAGATATATTCTCGTTGCTCCATTCCCCTTTGCCAAGGGACTTAGCAGCCAGTGATTCATCGACAACAATTCTTGAAAAGCACAAGTACTTAGCTAGATAACTAGATCTGCAACTGCAGTGAACAATCCAGATTTGGAAAGAGTACTGACAAAGCGTGGAGCAGATTTTAAGAAGTTTTAAATCCATTTATACCTGATTACTGAGCTTTGAAAGTGATGGGTGAAGAAATTAGTTTGCTTCACAGTCCATGAAATCTTGTAAAATAGATCCTTTGTGTAATACTTAAGTCAATGAATATACATAGAAGGAATGTCTTAATGGGAGAGCCAAAAGTATAAATCTAATTTTTTAGCTCCTTGATTTTGCAGCTTAAAAAACATGGTTAAATAAAGAGCCAAAATAATTCTTTTTCATCTCCACAAAAAAACTAAAAATATAAATATAATATGTTTGGTAGTATGGTAGCGGTTACTTTTCAAATAACTTTTCGTGCCGAAATACATGTCAATGATTTTTTTCATTTTTTAAAAATTATTTTTGACATCGGCACATCAAAACGATCCAAAACATACAAACCATACTAAATTTTAGCAAAAACAAATTAAATTTTTTGGAAACACGGTTTGCACCGTGTTCCCAAACAGTTTTTAAATATATTAAAGTATAAATGAGTTGTTAAAATAACTTTTTTTTATTGGAGTGCGTGTAAGAAAAAAAACTATATTTACATTACTTAAAAAAACTACATAGCAATTTGGTTTTTTTCGTGTGTGTAGTATGTTGCAAAGATAGTAAATAAGAATGATAAATTCAAATGTTAGAAGAACAGAATGTTTTTGTGTGTTTGTAAGTAAATTAATGACCAAAATTCTTTGCTTATTCATGAATGTTTATATATTCATGAATCATGTTAATTTACATAAATAAAACAACAAATATATGAATAAATAATGATAAGTGTTTTAGAGGTAATTATATGAAATAATAGCCTCTAATTATGAGTTGTTACACTATTAGATATGTAATAATATGGATAGTTGGGCTAGATTTTGACATAAACATGCCTTAACATCATTCAATGAGATCCATGATGGTAAGGAAATCATATTAACATTAAATGCCAAGTATCAATAATATAAAAAATTGGTATGCAAAGTAAACCTAGCAATTAGGTTCGAGCATAGGCATCTCTAGCATAACCACGATGCACTATGGTGGAGTTGGGTTCAGATGTGCCTATCCCGAACCCAACTCGAGTGGTGGCAGAATGAGTCACTTTGGCTCAAGGTGAGAACTTCAAGGCCAACCCAAGATAAAAAAAAATATTTCTTGACTTTTCATAAATTTCTTAACGGACAAAATACTTCTTTGCCTCTAAGATCAAAAAATTAATGGCATGCTGGACAAGGGTTTTTTCAGTTTTTTATTGTCCATATCCAATGCAAATATGAATTTAAACTTGGATGAGACAAAAAAGAAGAAAGGCATATTTATATTTTCACACAAGTATTTTGTGTAATTAACATGGTTAGGAGAGTGTTTTGGTATTTTCACATTGACTTTTGAATATTTAAACCAGAAAACTATGGGCGCACGTTGAACACACACTAGTGCGTGGGTGGCATCCGGCTTGGTGGTCAAATCTGGCCTTTTGTCGTCTCCTTGTATGCGCAACCGTGTTCTCTTCCACAGGGAGTGGTGTGTGGCGGAGGATGGTGATTGAAGTGTCACTGACTATCATTTTTGTTTTTTCTCCTTTTCTCTCTCTCCTGACAACCAAGTATATAATTATCTTTTTTGTTTTTTTGTTTGTCAATTCCAGTCCTCATTCTTTTCATTTCTTATTTCGTTTTTATTATTTTTATAGAAGTTTTTTTGTTTTGCAATTTAGTCCTTGAAGTACTACACTTAATCATATATTTTATTTTTAGTTTCAGTTTTTATGCCTTTTATAGTTTTAGTCCTCATTCTTTTAATTTCTTATTTCATTCTTATTCCTTTTAAATAAGGTTTTTGTTTTTCAATTTAGTCCTTCAATTATAATTTTTTTTTAATTTCAGTCCTCATTCTTTTAATTTCTTATTTTCTTCTTATTCCTTTTATAGAAGTTTTTTTGTTCAATCTAGTCCTTCAATTACAATTTCTCAAATGTTTTTTTTTTCATTTTGTTTCTTATTTTTTAAAGTTTTAATTATTTTTTCTTTGCTCTTTTGTTGAAGTTTTTTTTTCTATCAATTTCATCGTTCGATCAAAGTTTTTTTTTGTTATTTTTTTCAATTTAACCCTTATTCTTTTGATTTGTTTTTCCTTTTAATAAAGCTATTTTTTAATTCAATTTAACCCTCCAACTAAAAAATTTTATAAGCCCTCTAATTAGTGTTTTTCTTTCACCCTCGATTTTCTTAGATCCTTTTATGTAATTGATTTTTTTTCTGATTTGATTTTTCGACATTTGATTTGTCGAGGATTTGGGTTTGTGTGATTCTATCGTTCTACATTAGTTTTTTTTTTTATATTTATTTTTTGATTATATTAAATTTATTGTCTATGGGTTTATTATAGTCCTATGACCTAGGTTACGAGTTTTGCATGCCATTTTTTTATATAAGTTTTATTAGAATTTTTTTTTGTTTGTGTTTTGTTTTTCAAGATATAATTTTAATTCATTTTTAATTTTTTTTGGGATTTATACAAATAAACTTTATTTCTCAAAATAAAAAAACCTTTCATTTTTAAATAATATTGCTAATGTGTTGGGCCTTGCATAATTTTTTTTTTAGGTTGTGAATTTATTCAATCAGTTTCATTTGTGTTTATCTCTTAGGTCATGAGTTTTTTTTAGATGTGAATTTATCTTTTATTGAGTTAAATAAACAAGTTCAGTAAATACAATCGGGTGAATGTTTCATTTTGTTTTGATTGAATATCTTGATTTATATTCATCTTTTATTTTTATTTTCAATTTTTCTTTTGATTATTATTAACAATTTTTTTCCTGTTTATTTACATAAATGGTTATCAATTTATTTAATTAGATGCTTGCATTGACTTTTCAATTTACACTTTGAGTTTTTTCATATACGAAAACATATTAAAACAACCCACATATCTAATATTTTTTTGAAAAAGAAATTATAATCCACGGAGAAGCTATGGTTAAATGGCTAGTACTGTTGGACATATCATGTGTGTGTATTTTGCCAAAGATCAAATATCATTGATAGGAAAAAAAATAGAATGACTTCTAATCTAGAACTGAATCCAGCCAGTAAAAGAAGATTAGAAGGATTTTCTATTAATTCTCTAATAGAAAGGATTTTAATACCATTATATGGAAGTCCAAAGCACACATAAAAGAATTTTACGAAATAAAAATAAATAATAAACTAAGATCTATAGTACATATTTCTCAAATTGGAAGAAACTATAATACAAAAGAAGGGGTAGGGCGCACTCTATTCTCTTCAACAACTCACTATCAGTTTTGGCACTGTGAAAAATCAAAGTATCGAGTGCAATACTAGAAGTCAAAACCCAGAAAGGTGAAACGCAAGTAACAGTGCTGCCGCCAACAAAATTATTGACATGAGCTAGCGAGAATGGAGAAAAGAAACGCTGCTGGCAGAGAGAAAGATCAGATGGTGGGATAAGCAACTGTGAAATGAAAATAACATCTCCCCACTTTTATCATTCTCCAACGAGAATCAAACCTCTATCATCCACACACAGCATATGAAGATAGCTTTCATGGAATAATTATCCAGACAATAAGCTCCTGAGCAAATTGAAATACGGCACGCAGATGGGATTTTCTTGGATAGCTTTGGTCGTGCCTACCCAAAACTCGCCAGGCTTGCTAGGGATAAGCTCCTAATCATGTTCATCCATGTGTGGATTGTAGAACCTTGTCTGTGGCATGCATGGAAGGCTAGAAAAGGAAGAACAGCTAATTAATTTCAGTTCATAGGATACATTGTCTTCTTCTAAAAAAAGAGATGAACAGAACCCGTTTGAGGAGGTGATCAGTTGTAAAAGCTCATCTTCTGTGTCCAGAACCATAAAGCTCATTTATTGCATCAAGATCTTGGACCAGTACGTACTGATCCTGGCACTTAGGAAAGGGACCATTTATGAACGGGTTTAACCGCTCTTTTTCAGGATTCTATTTTTCTATAAAAAAAAACCTTCAAATTAATATATATTTTTAGTGTTTTTTGATTTTGTTTTGATGTGATATATCAAAAATAAAAAAATATAAAAAACAATTATTTTTAATAGTAATTGCGTTCCATCAGTATTTTTAAAAAATTTAATTTTTTTTCATTTAAAATTATTTTTTATATCTTTAAATCATTTTAATATTAGAAATATTGTTTTTTTAAAAAATATTTTTTTAATATACTTTTAAATAAAAATACTTTAAAAAATAATTATTATCATACACATAAACATCTTCTTGATAAAAATATCGTAATAATGAAAACAAATAAAGTCAAGGGCAACATCGTAGCTGGCTGAGAATTGTGAAAGGG
>Ga0307511_10004912_pt1 | contig 13640 bp, 16 predicted proteins | sample 13_EM_MG_FD_200266 | JGI IMG/M metagenome (GOLD analysis project Ga0307511, IMG submission 200266) | Populus trichocarpa ectomycorrhiza microbial communities from riparian zone in the Pacific Northwest, United States - 13_EM | ecosystem: Host-associated > Plants > Roots > Unclassified | place...
ACCCTCGGGGTTGGAGAGGTGAGGGTCGAAACCGAGTCCCGGATGGCTTGAAGAGACGACTGGGACCTTTCCCATATTTCCTCCCAGCTTTCCGTCATGGGTGATGGCTGAGAATTACATGTCACGTGTGTTGGTGTGACGCTTGGGGGGATCCGGAATCCGGATCCGGGAAAACCGGCTGCTGTGATCTACGGGACTCGGAGGTTGGACGTCGAGCTGACTTGGTCAGATAAATATGGTCCCAACTGTGCTAACGACCTCCCTTCCCCACACACTTCACTTCATCATGGAGAATTTTTTACCAAATAACAGTGGTGGGAGCACCGGTGTCCGTTTGCTATGTATAGACGCTAATCCCCTCATCTAGACGTCAACTGGGATTGGTTGGAAACGGACAAGAACCAGTGGAAAGAAGATGGAGGGAATGGCGGGTATCTGAAATTCTACATGCACTGTCGCGGTGGGGGTCCCAAGTTCCTTGACACTTTCCCCTACAAGCCATCGCTCGGGACATGGCCGCATGGTACGACCCTCCTACCGTTTCACCGCGGAGACACAACAGGAGGCCAGATTCTCGTCACCGAATCATACAACAAACTGTTCAACCGCATAATGGCCCACCGCGCGACTAGGGGTCGAGGGGTGGTGCTCACCGGGCAGCCTGGCACCGGTACGTTTCTGTGGCTGGATCCACACCTCGCCCAATGTCTCATCGACGTATCTGTTCTCCAGGAAAGACGAACTTCCTTAGGTTCATGCTCGCATGGTTGCTTTCAGCTCAACAGGTCGTGCTCCTATGTAACAACCATTGCACCTACCTTTTCTACCGTGACCAGGTGTACTTTCGACCGACAAAGCTTGGCTTCGTGGATCTTCTTCATGTTCACCGAGAACACCCGAGTCGCTCCGTGTGGGGGTTGATTGACGTAGACCGCCAAGACCATCCACCACCTATCCCGAGCAGTGGAACTGTCTGGCCTATTCAAGCGTCTTCCGAGAAACCCATTCGGTGGAAGGCATGGCATAAGCAAGTTAATGGCGCTCTGTGGGGGATGCCTCTCTGGAGTCTGGAGGAGCTGGTCGAAGGGTACGTCCTGAGCTCGTTCTACCTCCTACCCCGAGGTTCATCGCTAACTCCCCAGAATCTTTGCAGCCTATCCCTTTCGCCTGATTACAATACACTCCGAAGCATATTGGAAGAGCACCTCCCGCACCTCGGTGGGTTGACAGCCCCTAAAACTGGTAACTCTAGAGTCGATGCTATACTGGAGGTTCTACACCTGGAAAGGGAAAGGGAGATGGCTGCGGTCGTGGCTGCGGCTACGGTGGAGCAGGAGCAGGAGCAGGAGGAGCAGGAGGAGGCGACGGCTGAGGAGTATCCTGGCGAGTTGAGGGACGACACCAGTGCACCGGCCACGGATCAAGACCAAGTCTACCAAACAGAACAACAACAGGTCCCGGTTTACAAAATCGAACAGGCACTCACGACCTTGGTCCGCATCGCCACAGAAGAGTTTGGTTTCATCCCCCGTGACGTTTACGAAGGCATCCTCAATCTTCCAGAAATGAGGAGGCAACACGCCAAACCATCAGGCAGCCTCGACTATTCTAGGCTAAAGGACCTTATCCACGCGCTCGTACGCAACAGAGAACTCGATGTAGCCTCGCGCCCCATGGTCGTCGTGTTCCCTACCGAAAACCGGACTACCAGTGACCAGTGGGAGATCGACTTCAAATCTATGCGGGTCGCAGAGCATGCGGCGGAGATGATGCGGCAGACAACGGGCCAACACATGTGGAAGGCATACGACAGCATCCGCAGACTCCAATGTGGCTCCATTTTGGCAGGCAGGATCTTCGAGGAGATCGCACATCGTGTGTTCTGTGAGCGATCCACGCTGCTGTGTCGCCCCATGATCTCTGAGGGAACTGAGCCTCCCACCTTCGTCACCTCTATCGGTCCTCTCTCCCTGCGCCTATCCCCGTTCCCCGGCGGCCGGCTTCGCACACGGGTTGACTTCAAGACCAAGCTCAGTAATGTGACTCTGGACAGCAATGAATACTATGTTCCAGCTGCGAGCGACAACCCTCTCTTTGACTCGTTCATCATCGATGCCCACTCGCGCCCCGTCGTGATCTCTGTTTTCCAGGTCGCTATTGCCTCAAAGTATGAAGGGTCGGCCGAGGGCTACTTCCACATCCGACGACTCAGAGTACACGTGCGCAGGCTTCTTAAGGATGCAGGTTATGTTTGTCCACCCTACATCAAAGTTCGGTACTTTCTGGTCTGCCCCGATGATGGGTCTGAGCGACGGTGGGAGATGCCCGCTGGTTGGAGCGAGGGCTCCAAAGGTAGTCACCGAGGGGATGTTTTCTGTATACGTGTTCGGCCTCCGGTGTGAACTTTGGTCATGTAGCCAAATCACGACTGGATGTGGCTTCCCAGTAAGATTTCCCGATCCGCCTCCTTTCTTCCATTGCCATCGTCGGGATCCCCTTTGCGCCCTCGCTTGCATGGTTTGACTCCTTGCACATGCTCTTCCTGTGTACCTCCCCCTTGTCTGATCGTTTGCAACTTTTTGGCACGACGCCGCCCACGTAATCCCCATACAATGAATGATACAATAGCCCGTTCATCATCACACTGCCACCCATACCTACATATCCAGAACTGCCAAGGCCTCCATGCTTTGCCTCCCCGCTCTCAGGACTCATGGCGAGGTCTACAAAGCGTCATCACCACAGGGGGGGTGCGAATCTCCCACCTTAGGCGTGGGGGCGGTGTCACGCGGGTCAACTTGCGTAAACATAAACTGACCTTCATCGGGAGAGTGCCCACCATGACCGGGTTTTAACGAGCCTCTCGTGTGGTCGGTAGCACGTATGGAGGCTCTCTTCTCTTCACAAGTTGCCCAAATACACCACGTCAGGAGAGCGACAGAGGCGAACGTTGCTGCGGCGGTAGGGTATCTCTCCCATTTACTTTTGGAGTCAACCAGTACCGCAAAAGCGAAAGCCGCGAAGAACGAGAGAATCCTGCCCAATAACAACGTCACATGTCAGAGGGTGAATGAAGTGTGAATATGTGTAGTGGACTCACGCCCAGAGGAGCAAGGAGTACGGCAGGCTGTACAGCGTCGCCAATGTTTCCAAACCGTGACGTGGATTGTAATGGCTACGTAAGTACTCATCCTTGGAAAACGGTTAACCGAAGTCCAGAGCCTGGGCCCACTCTGCGATGAGGGAGGGGGACTTACAGCATCTTCTGTGGTATCCTGCGACCGGACCGTATGATGCCGGAGTAGTAACTGGCCAATCACAAGGCATCCCAGACTGAGGATGACCGACATGTAGCTGCAGACCTGGGCTGGAGTACAGGTGTTGCTTGCTATGCCGGCACCGACCGCACGGTCATCGGTGGTGCCGACGCTGGGGATGGCTAGGAATGCGACGTTCGCGGCCAAGACCACACTGCCCTGGAGAACCAGTGTTAATGATGATCGTATGAGTTTTGTGTTGAATGTCGCGTACAATCCCGCAGGTGTCACGCCACTCGTTTTTCGCATTGTGGATGAATTTGTTCCACCTATTGCCGAGAGACGTTTCCTTCAGTACCTTGTCCACGGGATAGGACATCGTATTCATACCTGCGCTGACAAACGATGAAATCGCTAAACGTGGAATCCAGTGCTGCGTCGCTTTCAGCGTCATAGCGTTGCACGTCAGGGGTGGAACAGTACCTTCGAGGTGTACTTCTGGGGAGAAAAGCAGTAAAAAAGAGATGCTTTTGATCAACCACGTTCGCTTTTTTTTCCCCGTGTGCCCAAAGATGGATTGATCACGGCTGAGGCGAGCCTCGCGTTGACCGAAGAAGTTTATGTACCTAATTGTGGCTGCGAAAAACGGTCAGGGAACTCAAGGCGGCGGGAGAAAAAAAAACATGGCGCCCCCACCGAAATGCCTCATCATGCGACCTAAGAAAACTGTCAGATGGCCTCCACGTAGAACAAGATACGGCACTGACCAAGCACACAAGCGGAATACCCGTTAACCCCGCCGACGTACCTGAGCCGCTCTACACCGAGAATAAAGTCTTCTAACTCTTCTCCAGTAAAGTCGAATACTGACTGACGTGAGGTTATGACATCTACACTACCGGTGAGGCGAGTTATAGGTTGGCCGTAGGCGACTGCAACTCACCGAACTTGGCGTGGGTCATCAATCCCATGAGTTCTTTCAGGAGCGCTTCAGGGACTTCCCGGTTGTGGGGGAACATCTCCCAATGGTGCCTGATAGTGGTAAACTTTTGTAGGGTGTTGTTTTCTTTCTTTCTTCAGCGGAAGCTCACCAGTAGCAGCTCTCCAAAGCTTGTTCTACGACCGAGAACTATTGGCATTAATCGATGGGGTGGGGAATCAAACTTACGGATGCGCCGTGTAGAGTTGACAGGAGTAATACCATGCAAAAGGGGAGTGACGTTGAAATCGTGGAGCCAGAATAAGCTACGGTTCAAGGGATTGACGAAGTAGTAGTAGCATGTACGTTCACCTGGGCCTTCATCGTCGGCCAGATCCAAGACTAGCTCCCACTTCGCGGGCAGTTTATCTGCTTTGCCACGGATCGCACCAAGGATCGCTTCTCGAAACTTCTCAATATCTTCGAGAACATGCTTCTCATAAAGGTACGCCTCTGTGTAAATCGGCTGAGGGAGATTTTAGAAAATCTACCCGTGGGGATAGAAGGGTTCACGTACCGTCACCCTGTCGTCCTGTCGCAATTCGTACACCCAGTACAAGACACCCTACAACCTGATTCAGCCGAGGAATATCTAAAAGGAAACGAGGCGAATCAACCTCAGGGTGTGCAATCGGAGTCCAACCTGGTGTGGTATCGCTAAGATGGACAGTCAACCCAAAGGCTCCGCCGAGTATCCCAAGGGTCCCTCACCCATCGAAATATGTTGTCAAAGGAGGCAAAGTGGGCTCGATAAACGGCCCCTCGAGCTTAGCCGACCGCTCATATCTCTTGACGAGCGCTGTAGGTTCCAGTTTTTCAAACACCTTATGGACTGCCAGCAAGCTGGACCTTGAGCTTCCCTGAATTGGCGAGGTTACTTGAGGCACCTGGGACAAGTCCTGTGGTAGCGGGAAGAGATCCTGGCGGTCGGCCCTAGGATCGGGTCCAGCAGGAGTTGGTTCTATGTCGGTGATGACCATTGTGGGACAACGGTCAGGTTATTGGATGGTTGTCAGGTCCTCGTTTGGTCCGCGTGGTGGCACGACAGGAGTCGATCCGGATGCAGGTGTTCCGGCCGCACAATGATAAAGGTGTCCCCGATGCGGGCAAGGGGGGTGAAGAGGCTTAGAGTTTAAGGGAAGAAGAGATAGGAAGGTGGGACTGAGGCTGAAACGAACCGGGGTGGAGCTCGAACTCATATCCTCTGTCCGCAACCATGGCTTAAATTAACCACAGCCCATGCATGCATGGTTGACAATGAGGTGCAGCGTGGACGCGACGTAGGCCACATGAATGGGTGACGGGATTCGCCCCCACGATAGGGCAGCTCACACACGACGCTTGTACACTGCCCGCTTTCACGCATAAACCACACGGATGCCTCACAACGAGTCGAATATCGGGGCGGATCGAGCCTACGCTCCATCATTGTCGAAAGGTGTACTTGGACGTCAGGTTCGTTCGACTCACATCTACAGTAGCAGCCTTTTGCATCAGAATCCTCCTATGCGTACGTTGCCATCCAGAATGGATGCCGCTGTTACGGGTGCGTTGCCTTCGATCGGAGGAGTCCCCCGCTTTAACTTAGGCTTGTGGCGCCGGTAGCCCACGTGACGCGACCGCAAGCCCCACGTGCCGAGTCATTCCAAGATTGTCTTCCAAAAGTTAAGCGGCGACGGCGAAGATGGCTGAAGCCATCCAGCAACTCATCCTCGACTCTTTGGACAGCCATGGCAAAATCAAGGATACCAGAACGCTTGTATTACCCGGACAGTCCGATGCAGCCGCTACCCAGGACGCTCAGATCGCAATCCTCGGGGCGCTCAACTCGTTACTCAGTCGAGAGGTGCTCGTTCTGAATCCCATAGGCAGGGAGCCCCGAACGTGCTCACACGTTCTCATAGATGGTCACGATGGACTTTCACGAAGCATTGTCGCATGTGTTGACCCAAGAAGGTGCACAGATCGCTCTCGAGGGTTCCCATGAAGCTCGCGTTTGGAATGCTTTGCCGGTAAAGGGAGAAGGAACGCCTTTGACTGCGCAACAACTGCAGCAGGCTGTCGGCAAGGAATCTGCGTCCGTGGGTCAGGGTAGGGCGTTTAAAGCCAAGTGGATCGGGAAGGAGGGAGACGGATTTGTAAAACTGGTGGGTTTCAACACCTCCAGACTCGATAGGGAGTTCACAGGTATCCGATTCCTTGATAGGTCACTTCGATTGAAGATAAGACGCAGTTGGAACTTCGGGAAGTCGATTCCACCGGTACTCTTCAGGCGGGGGAGAAAGCATTGGCCGATCTGAAGAAACGGAAGCTGATTATTCAGAAGTACGCCCCCTTTCGTCCTGGACCCCCCTAACCCGACGTGGCTAATCCAAGCAAACAGAAAGGGACAGTGGTTCACGGTGCATAAGGGATCGAACTTCAGTACGTCGATTGCCAAGCCAGAAACTGATCTTACGGCGGACATGATTGCATCGTCAGTAGATCCTCCGATCATCGGCCATAGAGTGTATTCACTGATTTTCTATGGGCAGTGGGTCGTGGAAAACGTCCACTTTCAAGAAATACAACTTTGAAGCTGAAGGCATCCCACCGAACGGTGGAGCGTTCCACCCTCTACTGAAAGTGCGAGAAGAGATCAGGAACATCTTCCTGGAAATGGGGTTTGTACAGTACCCTTCTAATGGCTCCCCGCGTCGACTGATATTGGGTGACAGATTCTTCGAGATGCCGACGTCGTCTTTCGTAGAGTCCGGTTTCTGGTGTTTCGATGCCTTGTTCGTGCCTCAACAACACCCTGCCCGCGAAGTCCAAGACACTTTCTACCTCTCAGGTACATCTCACCCGTTCTGTTACCGTTCTTTCTCGAAAGTTCTGACCGTGGGGAAATTAGACCCATCGGGGTCCCTCCCACCGCCTAAGAGATACTACGACCGCGTAGCCACTGTGCACGAGTCAGGTGGATACGGTTCACTAGGCTACCGCGCTCCTTGGTCAGATGCAGAATCCCGGAAACTCCTCCTCCGAACGCACACCACGGCCTCATCAGCCTCGATGCTATGGAAACTCGCCGCCAAGTGCAGAGGAGAGGAATTTGACGAGGAGACTGAGGGCGTGATCGCGGGTGAGGTGACGGCGGCAAAGAAAGAGGATGGGTTCAAGCCGGCCAAGTTATTCAGTATTGACAGAGTTTTTAGGAATGAGACGATGGATGCGACCCATTTGGCCGAGTTCCACCAGGTCGAGGGCGTCGTCGCTGATAGGAACTTGACACTAGCGGATCTCATTGGTATGTTTCGGCGAGCGGTTTACCGACTCTCTCCAGAACTAATCCATTTCCGTAGGGTTCATGCGAGTCTTCTTCAAGAAGATGGGCATCGAGAACCTCAGGTTCAAACCCGCCTACAACCCATACACGGAACCCTCACTCGAGATCTTCGCTTTCCACCCTCAACTCAACAAATGGGTCGAGGTCGGAAACAGTGGAATGTTCCGACCAGAGATGCTGGAACCGATGGGTTTCCCCAAAGATGTCCACGTCCACGGATGGGGCATCGGTCTTGAACGACCAACGATGATCAGGTACGGAATCAGCAACATCCGGACCCTGGTCGGGCACAAGGTGTCAATCGAGGGCGTGGAAAACTCGCCAGCTGTTAGGTTCTAGCGGTTAGGCTGGATCGGCCAGCGGGGTACAGACGGTGCATCCCAGAGATAGATAAAGTAGGGTACAAGGTACAGGGGTGCTATAGTTACTGACACTGTCCGTTTACGAAATATCTGGTGATGTGGTATCATAGATGGTTGACAAGAAGATGAAACAAAAAATCGTCCAAGATATATCAAACATAAGTCGAGGTTTTGGCCTGGGCTTTTGGTGGAGGAATGGACAGTCGATTATTCCGACGACGGTATCGAACGACCATATAGATGATGCCACCGATGATAACAAGACCAACGACAGTGATGATAACCCCGATGGCGATCTTTGCACCCTTGCGAAGGGGTGGCGCACAATCGTAGACGGGATCGCACGGACGGCCGCTCGGTTTCTTCGATGCATAAGCGCCAGCTTTCAGTGAGGTATAGAACGGGTCGGCAGAATCGTTCAAAACGTGCATCGCGGCGAGAGTGAGAAGAGGTGCGTTGTAATCCATGGCCACCTACGGGCGGGCTTAGTGAACGACGAGCGATAAGTAATGCCGAGAGTAGTCTCACCTCTGTCTGGGGCCAGTCGTCGCGGAGATCGTAGTACTTATCTCCCTTGTCTGGGCCGCCGATCACTGCACCATAGAGCGTGTAGGCCATTGCAGGGGGTGAAGTGTTGATGTTCGTGATATCGTTTCCGCCGCTTGCCATGGCTGAATGCGGGTTCCGTGGAGAGTTCGGGTTCATCCCGACAACGTATGGTACTAAACCGGTATTGGGGAATTGAGGTGGGAGCACGGGAAAATGGGACACACCAGACATCGGGTTCTTGCCGAGGAAGTAGTCAACCTGACCCTTTGCGAATTTCTAAACCTCCGAATAAGCGCCATGGACATTAACGGAAAGAAATGGTGAATCACCTGGTATCTGTTCCTCTTATCCGCGGCTGTCGCAACCACAGCATACCTCTTCAACAACATAGCAGCGTTGAGCGCCGGATTCAAACTCGCCAAATTCGATGCCTGTTTGTAGTAAAGCAGTCCGCCTAGATCGTTCCGTTAGCACCTCATAGGAACCCCGAGAACGATCATACCTTTGGTTAATTTTCCTTCACCCTTTCCTGATACAATCCTGTCGAGATACGCTTCAGCCTCAGGTTGCCAACCGTCTCCGCCCAGTTGAGGATAACTTTGGGATATTTGTGTCGCAAGGATCGGGATGCCCGGGAGGACGGAGTCCCAGTTAAACACAGAATCTGGAAGCTGTTTACCCAGCTGGAACTGATCGAAATATCCTTTAGCCTGTCCGACCAACGAAGAATCGTTCTGAGCTAGACCCAACCACAACGCGGCTATGGCGAGATCGTCTCCGTAACCAGAAGAGGGGTAACTATCCTTGACGGTCGGGACGGAGGTCTGGTACGTCATTTGACCTCCTCGGGCGTTCACCGCAAAGGAGTAGAGCTGTTGAGCATGCTGAAGCAGTGTTGAGGCGTAGGTAGAGTTTTGCAACGAAGCAGGAGAATTGTACGACGTGAAAGAGCGGCCTTCGTAAAGTGAGGAGCAGGAGGCGAATGCAGCAGCAGCCAAAGCAGCGGCGTCAGTTCCCGGGCTGAAGTATTATCAGAGAGCGAAGATCTGGAGAGGAATTTTGGGCTACTTGGTATCGTTGACTTGGTATGAAGGTCTGTTTGTAGGAATTCCTCGATCTCCCCCCCAATAAGCATCGTCGGCAAGACCTATCTTCAAGTTGAGACACAGGATGTTGTTAAATTGGGAGGACAAACCTGAACCGACTTGGACTATTAGGGTATTGGGGGATGGGTGTGCCTAAGAAAGAGGGTGTCAGGGTCTGGGGCAACCAAAGGTGCGCCAGGAAGCCCACCTTGATTAACCACCCAAGACTCCAACGTAGCATATCATCCAGATAAGCCGTCTGATTAGAAACGTCATATCCTGCAAGAGAAACTCGTCATTTTCTGAGCGAAAGAATGGCTAGCTGCTGGGATTACCGTATCCGTGATCGATCGCTCCCCAACATATCTGCATGATAGAAAAACTCTGCCGGATACTTTGAGCACACACGATGTTGCCGAAGCTGACACGACACGTACGAGTGGGAGCGTGGCCTTGATGAAATCTATAGGGAATTAGGTTGGTTGTTAGGCTAGAAGGATCGGTACGCACTTCCAGCATCGTAATAGCCTCCGCTCAGGTCCAAATCCGCGTCCTGTCCGTCATTTATGCAACTATCGTTCCTCCAAGAGACCCTGTTCGTATCAGACAACCTTCCACTCCTCTGCGCCTCATAAAAGAAGAGACCATTTCCAAGAAGCGTCGACCAGTGTGGGTTTGGTGACGAGCCCCCCCTTGAAGGGGTTGCGCCGAAGTCAGGAGGTGGGGGGAGAAAGGGCTTAGTGGGAAGAGGAACTTGCGCTGCTACTCTTACTGCCTGCAGCGAGAGTAGGATCGTGAAAAAAGAGGAGGAGGGCGAAGGGAACACCATCCCAGATTGTGGAGTCTGGAAGAAGATGAACGAGGTTTCCGAGGATGGATTGATCCAGGTAAGGTGTGCGTCACCCGCCTGGGCCGATCATTTCGCTCCGACGCCGCAGCCGCGCGTTGAACAACGCCGTCGCGTTTCAGTCGGCAACGGATGTCCCGAGGACTTGCGCGATGTGTGCTAGCCGGTGGATGTCGAGAACACTCAAATCCACCTATCCCATTGTTACAGAGCTTCTGGCCTGTGGGATGCTCTCTACATCCTAGGACGACTCGGTCTGGCATTTTGTGCTTCCAGTGCTTCCAAACCATGTCGGCTATCATTCGTCGTGCTCAGTTTTTTTTTTTTGGCTGAGTTGGCTGTGTACCTCACGGAGCAGCCTCAGATACATCACTCCATCTGTTTCAGTATCAGCATGGGTTTCGAGCCCCCCCCCCTGTTCTACTTTCTCACTGTTGTACACCCGTTGAACGGATCGCAATTTCCCGCTGAAGAGTGGACTCCTTTTTCCGGAATAAAAACCAAACGAACGGCGAAGGGACCGCTGGAAGTGCTGGTTCATACTTCTTTGTTCAATGGGTAAGTATATCGCCTGCTGCTCGTTGCCTCTCTCCTTGCGGCCATACATTCCATCAGATTATCACGTATATGTCGCTAAACGATGTACAGCGTTACACGAGCCGCCGCAACGGAATGAGTCAATAACTTAAAGGACCGCCGCCACTACCCTGCCGTCGAAAATTGGATCAACAGTGAGTTCGTGGGGTAAAGTTGAACTTCATCTGCCCATTAACGTCGTAGATCCCGTATCCAGGTTCATGGGTATCCGAGTAGATGTGCCAAAACCACCCGACACCACCACCTGGTACAGTCTTGAGGAATTTGCACTTTGAATCCAGGAGCCTGTAATACGCCTGCAGCGGTGCGAAGAGATGATGAGACCGTCACAAAGCAGGAGGAACAATGGACTTACAGCCTCGTTTGGGACATCCGCAACAGCATCAGGACTGTTCGGCTGGACGCCGGGGGATGTCACCGACGGCCACCCGTTCTGGCTGAACCAAATCTTCTTTCCATTCCCCTTTTCAATAAAATAGTCGAGGTCTGCGGAGACGATCGGCCATGCCTTATCGCCTGCCGGTTCACCTGCTCAACAAACTCTCGCCCGCGTAGCAGGAGAAGGGACATACCAGTGGAGGCATTCTGAGAGAAGAACGGTAACATATGGGCATCGATCATGTCAATCGCCTCCATGACATCAGTCGCGTTGTCGTGCGACTGGTATCCCCATGCCATCTCACTGACCGTCACCGGGATGCCCAGTGGTTTCAATTTCTTCTTCGCCAATATCACCTGTTCAGCTAACAGGCTGACGGGATCCAACGCCCCATCAAACAGCGGCTCCGACCCGAACTGTACCACACGGGTAACGTATTTCGCTTTGGGATTGGAGAAGAGCGAGGCGAAGAGGGCATCCCGACGGGTCTTCCAGATATTTGGGTCGTCCCACCCGAACCAGATGAGGGCGTGTACGCCTAATCCGTTGTTCCATGCGGCATCCACGACGTCATCACTACGGTGGCAGCATAATTAGGCGTCGAAGGCAACGTGAATAGGGTGAATTGATGAGTCTCACTAGAAATTTTTGCGGTCGCATACGCCATACAGCCGTACGTAGCGGCCTTTGAAATGCTTCCGGATGTCCCTAAACTCTCGGTTAAGCTGTTCACAGCTCTGGCCTGTGCACGGTCAGCATCAAGAACGGTGCCAACCGTGGTAGACTGGGTCGACTAACAGCCGGTGACTTCGTAGCTGATCCCAACGAAAGCGTACTCCGAACTCATATCGCACCACCAGTCCGTCGTAGTCTCCGGTATACACTTGGGCATCTTGAAGTCCAGGGCGGGAAAGCACGACCTACAGGGGCCGGACTCAACCCCGGACTCACCCGCCGGCGAAGCAAGGAAGAGTCCAACGAAGTTGAGAACAGTGGTCAGCACGAGTAAGAACATTTAGAGCGGGTGAGGGCAAGGTCGGCCTCGTGTGGGGGGGGCTTTTAATATTACTTGAGCTCCCAACTTACCTCATGGGCAACAGCGGCAGAAGCAGCTCGCAATCCCGACACTGCGTAGGGATTGCAACCGAAGCCCAGCGGCAATTACTTCCACTCAGTAACGCTAGCCGCTACAAGGAGAAGTAGCAAACAATTGAAGGCTTGGGCGGGGCTCCGAGGGACCTTTTGATCATAATTGAGTGAAAACGAGCGGCAACAACAGGGGTCGAGTTCCTCCGCGTGACGTGCGAAGCTCACCTATTTGAACTGGGAGAGGGACACCGCCCTTGGTCACCGGCAATCACCGGTAACCGGTAGACGATGGCGGCGCATGGCCGTCGGTGGCCGCATGGTTGACTTGGCCGGTCTCACCACCACCATTCCGCTCTTCCAGCACTCTTCTTCTTGAACGCCATATTGAGGAGGAATCTGATAGAGTTCATACATCATGCATTATGTCCCAAGCTTTTTGACCTTGCAATGAAAAACTGGAAAAGCGTCGTTAACGTCGTGACCACCCAGGAACTTCCTCGTTAGATAGTCTGCTGACACGTTGATCGCTGGCGCCACGTCCTCAGGAGTGAATATGATGTGGTATATCTTGGAATCCTTGGGAACCAATGCGCGCAACCAATCCAGACCGCTCGGTTTTGCGTCATGCTCCTTCTTGTTGATCGTCATCTGAAATGCGAGGACGATGGGGCGTTCTTCGGGATCGGGCCGAACGAGAACCCACGAATCGATCGCGGGGAAGGTTGGGATCCGGGGACGGTAGTAGACCTCAAGTTCGTGCGTAGACTGGGTATCTTTGTCGACGAAGCAAACTTCCAAGTTGGGCAGAGTGAACCGTTGTATGTGCCTTGTGTCGTCAGTGTATTTGTCATAGACATATTTGAGGAGTGTTCTGCCTCGCAGGTTGGGGGAAGCGCGAATAGGGAGGAGGTCGTGTTGAACGGGCGCGAAGCGCCCGGTCGACGGCGTCAACCGGTCCGATAGTGACCATCCGGATCACGCTTATTAGCGACCCGGATACCCGGATTGATGGCGCCTTAATGGCTGCCTCCATTATGTCACCATCAGCAAACGTCCCGATTACTTTATTCACTTTTCCACACTTTTCCCTGACTTATTTTGCGTCCATAGCTTTTTTCCACTTATTTAGACATTCTACTTTTTTCTGAACTTTTCTGGACTTACTCCT
>Ga0307511_10004913_pt1 | contig 13639 bp, 10 predicted proteins | sample 13_EM_MG_FD_200266 | JGI IMG/M metagenome (GOLD analysis project Ga0307511, IMG submission 200266) | Populus trichocarpa ectomycorrhiza microbial communities from riparian zone in the Pacific Northwest, United States - 13_EM | ecosystem: Host-associated > Plants > Roots > Unclassified | place...
AAGGTGGCTGGGGTAGGGAGGGGGAAGGCTGCTGCGGGGGTGGGCAGAGGGGCGAGGGGTGGAGGGCTGAGGTTTGATGGGGTGGCGGGGTATATGGCTAGGGAGAGGGAGGCTTTCGAGGGAGCGGTGCATCCGGAGGGAGATAAGAGTAAGGAGGTAGTGAAGAGGAAGAGAGGAGTGTTTACGGAGAGTGATGGTGAGGATGGGGATTGGGGTGGACGGGAAAGGTAAAAATAGCGGGAGTGCGCTGCGAACTACGGCTACGCCTGAGATGTCTAAGGGGTCACTAGCGAGCGGGGGTAAAGGCGATAGGAGGAGTAGTCTGGGGATGGGGATTGGTGGGGGATTTAGTGGGTTTGGGCTATAATATCGGTGTTTAGTGAGTGGGCTAGTTTTGGAAATTGGAAGGAAAATATATAATAGTTAGCTAGTATCGTAAATGGTTATACATACTTGTGGGACATGGGAATTACACTTGGGCTTCACGGGTGCGGTCAGACTGTACATGCTGTGTTATATATCGTAGCGTGAGGGCTAAATAGTGTGATTTTTTTTGTTTTGAATGTACTGTACATTAGTCCTAGACATCTTATCGGAGTTATTGGATATGCACCATTGCCGTTTATACAATTATTACCACGGGAAAGATTCTCTTCGACCCTTCGACTTTCAGTTGGAAATTCATATATGATTCTCCTGGGTAAGTAGTACCTTTAGAAGTAAATATGTACGTCTGAATATAAAGACTGGTGTATTTGGTTTTTTCGAAAGGAGAACTTTTCTTAGCCTCATATAGGTAGCGCTAGAGTAAATAGACAGGCCAGTAAAATTGAAATAATCAACGGTTTGAGTTGGAAGTATGTGAATACTTGAGAACCGCTAGTCACCTACTAGGTAATTACAATAATCAATCGAAAGAACAAGAAAGTATGGTGTTTGGTGAAGAAATGTTACGCACTAAGGCAGTGGGGGATGGGGGGTGTTGGGAGCTGTTGATTGTGGTTTATATGTAGGGCGTAGAGCACTGTAACTATGCGAGTGGAACGGTAAACTAGACTATTTGCTTAGTTTTGGTAGGGTAAATTAGTCCTCGTAATTAGAAGTTGATAGTAGAATTAGGGCATTGCGCTTACTTAGTCTGCTCTTCGGCTCTCGCTGTATGGTAGCATGTGCCGTATACTGGCGATAATGGTTCAGGGTAAGGGACCAATATGCAATGGGTCAAGTGCCGGACTTAGCCCCCTGCTGGAGATTGACTTATTAAATACGCCCCGGGGCTAAGGGTGCTTATCATTCTACTTGTCAAGTAAATTCCATCGTAGAAACTTATGAAAGAGGCTGTCTTATGGAGAGATGTGCGATCACTCTAAGCCCTCAGCACGGGGTATCTCTATTATAATGATGTCGGATAACCATGTGGAATCTGTTTGCAGTCCGAGTCTGAACCTGTAGGCTATTACATGGGAATATCTGTGGGTGAGGCTCTCCAAAATACACCGGGGCAACAGTAACCCCCCAAAAGGGAAAAAAAAAAAGAAGAGTACCTCGAAATTGCGTGATCCTCTCGACTACCCTGACCTCTAATAAGAAACGAAAGAAAAAAAAACGACAATCGGAATAGAGAGTGGTGGAGGCGTAAAACATAGTGTCCATGAAAACAACTGAAACGACTTTCTCCCCCACACCTCCACCCACAATCGATTTCAGTCGAAATCCAGGACAATTGCACCTAAGTACCCCCCATTCCCCTACCAGCTTGCCCTTGTGTTAGCATACGTAACTTTAGAAAATAAAACGCTAAAAGACGAATATAGTTTTGTACCTATTAAGCTCCAAAGTGAATAAATGGTGCCCAAAACATCGGTTGCAAGGGCTTCTGTTTCATCAATCCCAGAATGGCAGTGCGGTAAGATATTGCCACATCATCCATCCCACGGAGCATAGAATAGAAATCTATTGCCATCTTCTGACAAGCCTCATCTTCTGCTGGCTATAACGTCCCAATGACATGGGAAAATCCCGCAATTTGAAAGGAGCTCACATTATCAGTTATTTCATCAATGAGTTTTGATGAAGTATCCTTAGCGGTACTTAATGCTGGGAGATAGGCTAGCCTCGCTGCCGGTAACTTCAGCGCGGCAATATCCTTGACACAGAGCTTGTCAACCTCTTCGGTACAGAGACCATCATGTGAGATAGATTCCTTAAGAAGTAAAAGATGACTGTTTGCGGGATTCACTAAGGCAACGCCATGGCAAGCAAAGTGAGCAATACTATAACCCGGAAGTACCTGAAGCACACGTTCCGCAGTTGGCCTTTCAATTGTGTCCACGGTACAGGAATCCCGAAAGCTGTATTTGATTTCGCCTGCCTCTTCAGTAGCACTCAAAGGGCTCTCCCCTGGTGTTGTGGGCATAGTTACTATTAGCATCGATGCACTCTGCCGACATTGCAATAGTCGAGACCGTGAATATCGAAGTGCTCTGATAGTAGACTTCCACTACTCAAATTATTAGACTCTATCTGGCATAAGCTTGTGGCAACTCGGTTTAAAAGACCAGCCGCAATATCACCTTTACAACCCCTTACTCCGCATGGATAGGGTTATCTTGTCACTTTTACCCTGTCGCTGTTATCCTGTCGCTATTGTTCTGAGCCCCAGGGCGTTGTAGACATTTGCTTGGACAGGTGGCACAACTTCCCATAGCATGGCCAAGTGACTATTGTGATCTATCGATATATCTATATCGCGAACTATTTGTGCAGCGCTTTTCTGCAACGCTAGCTTCCCTAGTTGTAACCCTAGCTATGAATATGTATGACATGCCCATTGATATTGATGTGGACAATAGGCCTAGGGGTATTCAAAACTAATAGCACTCAATTATAGCTAAAGGTAAAAAAAAAAACATTTATAAAACTCTTTATTCTGAGAATGGTTATCGGAGTTACCCTCAATGAACACGTGCGCATGCGTTCGATTCCAGACTTAAGTTTAAGACTGCTTTCAAAGCCACGAAAAAAGTAATATATATCTCAGCCATTCAGGTATGAGAAATCATCAGAGCTTAGTGCAGGGTGGCCTTCCTGAGTAAGCTGCTCATTGATCAATTCAGTCATCTGCAACTGCCACCATGCCCTGATTTCACAATGCGCCCAAGAATGGGCTCTAGGGCTACCCTCATGGATTGGAAACACATGGTCATTCTGCATGACCAATGCGAATGACCGCTGGCTCCAGCGACCCATCGACCGTGTAGCCAAATGTTGAACAATCCGAAATGCATGAACTAGGTGAAGTTCTTTTGGTGCATTGATAGGGGTGAACTGGTGGTTGGGCGTCTTTGGAGGTGAGATCCGCGCCAAAACTGGATATGAGGTCGACGCTGCTAGCATTGACAGGAAGCTGCTCTGTGCTTTTTGGTGTGGGGAGTCGTCAGCCGTATCCGTATTTAGGTATGAGTAATCGCTAGGGTCTAGTGTCTGGCGACTTTCCCGAGCGAGCCGCTTATTGATCAATTCAATCATCAGCAACCGCCACCATTCCGTGGTTTCACTACACGTCTAAGAATCAACTCTAGGGGTGCCCTCGTTGGACTCAAGCACACTACTGTGCTTTTCTGCGTAGGTATGCTGCAGCTGCGTAACCATTTCGAATGTCTTCACCGTCCAGTGCCGTAAGGCCCTGGATGAGTGTTGCACGATGTTGAACGCATGAGCAAGGTCAAGAGGGGGCCTGTCGTTGACCGCGGCCCATTGCCTTGTCGGATAATAGGTCGATGCTGCTGGCTCTGGCAGTAGGCTGCAGTCGGCTCTGGCAGAGAAATGGTGTACTGGTTCAAGCGGATCAAGAGGGTTTTCCTCTTCCTCTTTATCCTCAATAGCGTTGGCGATAGGGATGTTCCGCGGTGGTGGAGATGACTCCAGGCGGCTATTTAGCAGATCTTGTACAGAGGCTACTGACATCTTTGTTGTTTGTCCTGCTGATTGAGCAATACCGCGGTCGCCTGTTATGGACCCGGCTCTTGTTCCGTCTGTTGTCACTGTATGGGATACATGCACATCTTCTTGGATGGGCACCTCGTTTTCTTGGTGCGTACCCGGCCTACGCGGATCTACGGAATTAGATACTTGTGACTCCCCTGATTCACTTTCCTGTAATGCATATAAATCAGACTGGAAATTCAGTACTATCCGCTCATACTTCTCTTCCGCACCACCATGCAGATATGGAAGCGTAAATAGTGCTAGCTCCTGCATATGATGACCAAGATGCTTCATATATTTATCTGCTGCAATTTCGGCTTCACAAAGGGGACATCTTTCAGGCCCTTTTCTCTCCCGCTCACAGAGACCATTCACAGCCGTTATATCAGCTACGGAGAATATCTGGGGGTGGTGCTCTTGGAGGTGTGTTTTAAATTCGACCAACTCGGGGAACGATATGGTACATTCTGCGCAGAACCACTCTCTTCGGTGGGGTTGAGTCTTATGCTCGTACCATTCGTGTTGGCTTGCAAAGAGTCTATCTGGCTTTATGCAGTCTTCATGTGAGCATACATATGGTTGAAGGTCCCCGAATACATGTCTCCTGGATTTTAATTTCCTGTAAGTGTTTATCGATAACTTAATTCACTTGATTTTGTGTTAGATCAACTTACCTCCAAGCACGGAGATTGCTTACTCTAATGAGCTGAAAGCAGTAAGGACATTCAAATTCTTGACCATCGTACGCTGTATTGAAGTTTGGGGGTGGGGGGATATGTAGTGGGCTGGTTTGCGGGTTTGCGGAAGTGGCAAATGATGTGTTGGAGTAGCCCGCATTAGACCCGGCCTCACTAGTAGGTCCAGTCGCTGGCATGATTGCCGAAACCGTGGTCTGTGATTTCAGGACAGTGGAGGTTGTATCCGGGCCCTTAGCATCACCAAATTCAGGCCCTCCTTCCGTGTCGGCGAAACCCCGTTTCTCAGCCACAGGTTGCGACTGTTTGTTAATAGCACTAAGCTCTATGGCATCCGCAGTTTCCTGCGCCCGAGAAGTTTCATATTGAGCAATTGTATCATGGTGCTTTCTGTAGTACTTCATTATTTGCCTGCGTTTTGTATTCGCTTTCCCTAATCGCTCTTTGAGGAACTTGGGTGCCTCGGGGAACTTGTGAGCAATGTGCTGGATATCCCAGATTTCGAAATGTGACACATTTATAGCGGCAATTTTGTGAAGCCTATCCCTTGGAATGGGATTTCGTATCGCAATGGATAGCTGGTAGAGGGTCGTTACAATGTCTCCAATGTCCAACAGAATATTATCAAATTCACCCATCTCCTCGCCATTCCCCTTCATTTGTCCTGGCGGTGATCCAATGGTATCATTATCTTCTAATGAAATTTTCCAATGGGGCTCGCTTCTCCCACCCATGATGATTCCAACGGCTGTAAATTTTTCTCAGTTTTCGATATTATTTCGCAGGTACCGAAAGATATACATTTATATGGGATTGCCTACCCTCTTCCAGACTATCCTCTAATTCCTTCAAAAGCACTGCAACCTCTTCATAAATACACGAAGCCTCTCGTAAACGATGATCCATGGAAACCCTCCCGGTTCGATGAGCACCAGCATTTCGGGCCCACACTTGAAATCTACCAATCTCATCCACAAGTGTGGGTAACAGTTGTTTCTCGGGGGCCCCACAATCTGAAGCCTTTAGAACGGTGCAAAGTTCATCAAAAGCATTGATGCACGAGAGATAGTGTGACCTGATACTTTTCCTAGGTGGTTGGCGAGTTTCGCTAAGCTGAATGGTTTCCATGTGAGCCTGAGCTGAGGATCGATAGCGTATCACTTGCGCTTTCTGAAATATCGGTGTACGAGGAACGCTAGCCTACAGCTAAGAAGTAGAGATTTAATTTCTGATAATGTTAACGTTGGTTGGAAAACCAGGCTAGGGATTCGGGACTGCGGGTGTGGTACCAAAAGAAATTGGCAGCCATATCTGCACGTGACGCACAAACATCCTTGAAACCTGTAGTCTGCTTCTGCTGTCGCCAATTATGATCCTGGCTAATTTACCCCACCCAGTGGTGGAGATAGAGTATACAGTACGTGATCATACAACTACCCAAGTCCTTGGTCAACCGGAGAACCGCAAAACATATCAAGTTGATCAAGTTGTGGCTTATCACCCAAATGCATCCGAGTCCACCCGAAAGAAGTTGCGGTAGTCTTGTCAACCTAGACTAATCTCATTTGAAAGTCCCGTGTACTTTCAACGGAATAAGATAATTTTGAGGAGGATGGTCACTGGCATCGAAACGGCAGGCCTTGTGCTTGCCGCATTCCCAATTCTTATGGAAGTACTCTCTTCTGCGCACACGGTCAAGGAAATCTGGAGGTATCGAGTCACCCTCAGGATGCTTCGACGTGCAATTAGAGTGGAAAAATGTAAATTTGAAGAGATATGGTATTACCTACTGCAGCTCGCTGGAGAGGATCCAAATGCCGTCGGGGATCCTCCCTGGAGTGACGAGTTTCAAAAAAAATTACTTGCGCATCTAAGAGAGAGCTCTCGGGTGAGCTTTGTTGACGCCTGTGAAGACTTGAACACCATATTAGGTGAATTGAACGAGAAATTAGGGCAAAATGAGAACAACGACATAGTGAGTGGAGGCTATGAGTACCTACTGATATTTATAATTCGGGACGAAACTATTCAAAACAATAGGTTTAGGCCGCTAACACTTTCCCTCCTATTACTAGGCTAGATATAAAAGGATCCTGAAAGCTGTCAGCGTCAGGCTCTCCGCAGAGTACTGCAACACTCGGATTCAACAAATACGTATTTTGAACGAAGATCTCGAAAGGCTAGTGAATGGTTTACGGCGAACAAGGATCACAACTGTCCAGCAAGTAAATTCTAAGGTTAATGTTGCCGGACATTACGAGAGAGTCCGACGACATGCAATGGTTCTATATGGTGCTCTGAAGGAGCAATTGCAGACACCTTGTGCATGCCCGGTGTGTTATATAAGTCTATTCCCCACGATATGATGTCCCACTGACCTTCGAATGTATAGCCCGAGATGCCAGCCCATCGTGCTAATTTACAACTTGAGATGCGAGTTACTAAGGAGAATCTTAAAGGATGTCGTGGTCTTCCTGCGTCCGAGCCGCGACCCCTATTCGATTTCATTTTTCCTGTCGTTTCTAAAGCAGACCCTCGAAGCCAAAATTGGGTATGGCGTCACCTTCAGCTTGAACACTTGGAGGGCGTTGCTGTCACACCCCCGGATACAGGCAGTTCCCAGGCCCCACCAGGTGCATTACCGCACATTGCTTTTACACAGATACCCATTCATCAGACCCAGAACGTTGCTGATAGTGGAACTGTTGTCAGCACATATCATAGCATGTATGACTCTGTGTTTCTGACTGCATACTTTCATGGCTAAGTCTCCATGTTTAGACATCCAACCTTGCCAGCATGTGTATCAGGTCCCTCAACGAGCGAAGCGAACAAGCAAAAACTAGGTTCGGATAATGTTACGATACCGATTTTCTCGATCTCTAGAGCCTCTGCACCAGCATCAACAATGATGAACGCAATCAGATCTGCTTTCCCTAGTTCAAGAAGAAACGCTCAAGCTCGGCGTTCACAGAGCTCGCGAAGTCCTAGTCCCATGCCAGGATCGTCTGCTGGATGCCTACCAAGGCCCGAGCATAGGGCTCCCGCGCGAGTCTCCTTCGACCTGCCATCCGATACTGGGAATTTACAAGCGTCAGTGTGCAACTCCACAGTTGACAAGCCCTGCCTTAGCGAGTGCATCATCGAGTGCTTCTGTTCGACTCTTCAAGAAGCAACGGATGCCGATGGCTATCTTGGAATGATTATATCCAAGGAAAATCTTCAACACCGAGTTTGGGTCCCCAAACAGCCACTTTCTCTCTTGGTATCTCTGAAGACTGTCTCATTGGCTGACATGCTAGCCTTGCGAGCTCCTCAGGGTATTCCTCCGAGAAGCGAGAGACTAAAGTTGGGTGTTAAGCTTGCCTCGTCCGTCATGCAACTTCATCAAACAGAATGGTTAGGGGAGCGATGGAGTAAGCATGATATCTTCTTCATTCAAGAGGAACCGCAGCAGCCTACGAGAGTTATGCCGAGTCTAGAAATCCCTGTGGTGCATCGGGCATTCACTTCTGACACCCCTATGCCGCAAGCTCCCCCGGAGTCCCGCATCGTCCGATGCAACAGCCTTTTCTGTTTGGGAATCACTCTCATCGAGTTATGGTATTGGCAGAACCTGGAATCTTTGCATGCCGTTCATTCCCCACAAAAAAACGTTGACACCTTAGCAGTAGATATTACTGCAGAATATTGCATAGCGGTTACGATGCTAGAGAAGTTGTATGGAGACGCAGGGGAAGATTACGGGAATATTGTGAGATGTTGCATCGCTGAATTTGGCCCCCGGGACACCCCCTTGGAGGAAGCTAAGTTCAAAAACGAGGTGTATGTCAAAGTAATGCAGCCTTTGGAGGAGTATATTAAAAACTTCTGTCGAGAGAGTGACCTTGTCAATATTTTTGGAAACCTAAGGTGTTAGAAAGGTTGAGAAGTACATGGATTTGATATGGGCGCTTGGTTACTTCAATGTGAGAATGGGCGCATTGGTTCTGGTTTTCTTCCTTTATTAGCATAGCGGAACAAGATTATAGAAACTTAGTGGTTAGTGAATATCTACATGGTCATGGATGGCTCTATTCATGAGAGGGCCTATAATATATATATACATCTATATGTATCAGCCTTTACAATCACACTTTAAGAGCCCCAATAGCCTTATTCAAGGAAGTAGTATAGACAATATGCATTCTTTGATGCTCCTGTTATGCTTGGGGTGGGAACACCTCTTCCATTTCGCCTCACACACATCCTTCTTACACATTTAGCAAGCACAAGGGCTACACCACACCAGTGTTTATAAGCTTCCATACGGGCTTGAGCCTAGGTATAGTATTTAGTAGTTAGGAAGATGAGTGAAGTAGTTGTCGTATTTCTATTATATCTAGAAGTGATAGGAATGGCATGTATCTTGACAACCTTGGAGTTCAATACTGTACAAGTATGTTAGCTAATCCTGCCCCTTAACTGTACATGCTCTGACCCTAACCTTACCCCCAATAGCCTGTAAAAATAAAAATAAAAATTACCCTCAATACCCAATCCCAATAAGGATTAACCCTGAATATCACTCTTCATGATCAGCAACCACAACCACATACAAGTATAAAGTGTACAACCAGTCTCATACAAATTGCCACACCAACCACACAAAGTAAGTAACACAACTATTTTCCAATTATAACACCTGTCGCACCGCCACAGCTGTCCAATGATGGTATTATGGCAGAATATTGCGTAGAGCTGTAGTCCAATCCAATATTCTCCCTCCCACATGTACCAAGACCCCTACCATGCTAAGCCAACCAATGAATGCTGAAGTCAATGACCCAATGGCATACTATACATTAGGTACTCATCTTGTACGCATGTTCGGAGAAATCCTATGATGGGCCACCCTTAGTGCAATATCTATACAGTACTACCATTTCGCAATCTCGCATACCCCAGAATTGAATACCGTCGGGTTAGCGGTGAATGGGGTGCACGGCTGGATCACCGCTATTAACTCAACATGCATACCAGTAGTCCCGTACCATTAGTCTTAACCACAAATCACCTCCATCAAGGTTTCCCAATTTCCAAAAGCTAGGTTTCACTTTGTGAAGCTGGAATTCCTTATCTGACGTGCATTTCAGATGCACTTCTACGGGGTAGCCATACCTAGTTGACTGTCATAAAGTAGTTTCGTCCCCATACTAATTTTATATAGTAGCAGTGTGGGATCAGTCAACTTCTTAAGCTGCTGCACATAGCCTTGCTTGTATAGCTATTAGATAGGGCTTAAAAACAGCTTTGGTGGAGGACTAATGTCCTAAAACTATACGAATGGCTAGGTTCTCCCAATCCAAGTCTCACGTCATACATGCACCTATCCGTAGGGATATGGGGTTGCAACGTTCAAGGCAAGTGCTGCGATAGAGCTAAGGCTCCGAGTTCTCCTTCCAACTCCCAAGAGGCTGCTTAATATAGAATGCAGAGGGATATTTGCGCAATTGGAAAAGTATTAACTACCACTATCTTAAAGGCCCCATACGCATAGGTAGGTAGGTAGGTACTCCAGTGCTTCTATATTCATCCGCAGCAGTCAGGAAAAGAATTATTAATATGTACAATACTACGACAAAGTGTTGGCGAGATAGTGTGTGAAACAGCACCCTTCCCTACACAATCTCCAGTTCTACGTCGTAAGTGTTAAGGAGGCTGTTGCTGCACCAAAACTCCCAGATTCCGAAGTGAGAAGCTGACCCCACAGACCCTATCTTTCACATATTCAAGAATAACCATCAAGAGCTAACCATCATCAGGTTGAAGCGACATTGGGTTCACTGGTACGTGCACGGAATTTGCAGAAGGGGGGGGGGGGAGGGGATGTGGCGTTGCCATATAAATACGTATGTCTCACGCTTACCAGGTAAGTTGGGAATACAAGCCACCAAAACCTCATGAGTATGATAAGTATTATTTCTTCTAAAAACTACTAGTAAGTTAATTCGTCGTGGTGGTGATTTTCTATTATTTTTTAAAAGTACGCGTATTTTAGTTTAAAACGACCTTGTGCTAATATTTACGACCGCTGACCTTTTGTGCGTAAGAGATTACTTCAACTCTATAGTACCCCTTACCAGTCGTAAAAATATGGGTTGGCTAGTTGGCGGCCGTGTGCTTTCTAAAGAATTTTTTGATGTAAAAATCAGTTTCTCCCGGGAGTCACGGGGGCAAGACTTTTGTTGTGCAACTGTGAACTGTAGCTCCCTCTATTTTATTGAGCACTAATTAAGGTTCCAGTTAATATTTTCCATTATATCAAATACTTTCATACGGGTGACAGAAGTCCGGGGATTAAGCATAGTGGTGTATACGTGTGCTTGGTGCGGGGGTGGGAAGTTCTATTTCCGAAGCTCATGGCAATCAGAATATTGAATTTTACCCTGGAACAATAGTGCGAACATCATAAGACTATTGGAACCTACCGGTATTCACGCTTAGGAAAGGCACTAGGTTAATTCAAGCGCTATGAAACAAGAACTCTGAGCTAGGTACCTGGTTATTTAGATTATATTATTTGTGTGGTCTTAATTTATATTCTCAGTTCCTCTGCAGCTGGTTGCAACAAAACGAAGCGCACAAGTAACTATCTGTGCTGACACCTGCACGGTAACACTTAAGTACTATGTAAGTAGGCCTCCCGACATAACTATCGGAACACGTGCGGTGAAAGGAAAACAGTAGATGCTTACTTTAGCTCTTACCCATTATCCAGAAGTCTCGATAAGTGTCGCCTATTGTTTCCACTAGCATTTATCCCGACCCGACCCTCCTTGGGAGCAGACAGACATTAGTCTAACCTATATAATAACTTGTAACAATTAACTTAAGCGCTTGTGTAGCGCCTAAAACTATTTTGGCTTTTCTCCATATATGCATACTGGTGAACCAGCAATTGATACTATCTCGACATTGGCTGGCCTAGATAGTCTGCATACAACTAGATAGGATGAGGTCATAAGACCGGTTATACTGTTGTGTCGAACGGTTCCAGAATTACATATAAATGCGCACATCCACATAATACGGGCTGTGAGTGGGAAGGCTGAAAGTAGGTTGATGCCCGGTTTTCGATTCGGGAGTAATTGGGTAGTACTGCAGATAGCCATGCGGGGGGGTTCTACAGGAATTGGTCACACAGCCTCTTATGGATTTCCCTGAGGGATCAGTGTCGGTGATCCCCGAATGCAGCCCAAATGAGAGGTAGGAAAATAGTGTATCAAAAGACCACGAACGCTGTGGTGGGGAGCTATTTAGACTACAGCCGGTGCTAGAGTATTATACGGCTCGCACATGTAGCACCACCCGCGCGCGTAACCAAGTGGGGAAGAGCTGTTGTCATCCATCTAGTCCATAGGTTTTACGCACCGGTTGGATGATTTTTTGCTCTAGACTGGTTCGATCGCTCTTGGGTTACATAAAATTATTAGGATACAGATTGGGCTTCGGGCGCTTGGGCTATGGTGGCTTCCTTAAAGTAAACCAGAGGATCGATGATACATGTATTAGGTTGAGATATGAATGACAAACCAGCTGCTTGTACCTAACAGAGGGCTGCAGCTAGCCCATCGTTTATCGAACTAGGCCCCTGCCATGCATGCGTGGCACAGGTCCAAAATACGGGTTTATGTGAAAAAAATAAAAGAAATGTTGAGAAAAGACACGACGTTGCGCACATGACTTGTTCACCCAGCGTACTGTCTTGACCTAATGTGGTTACTATCCAGTAGACTTGAGTAAGGCAGCATATTAGTAGCCATATAAGACTATTGACAAGGCTGCACATGAGAACATGCTTGTATAGAAACAAGGTATACATACACTCCTTAAACATCAGCAGAAGCAGCTACAGGGACAGGGATAAAGGTAAAGGTGCCCAGAAGGGAGCTTGAGAACCCTCTTTCCATTCCAACCTGCACAGGCAAGTAGGCTGTGTTATTCGAGGTCCAAGATTATTCATTCTATAGAAGCTATGTATACCACCTGTAGGATCTGTATACATGTAAGTTAGTATCTCATACGTATGTAAGTATATCTGGCAGCCTCTGGATAGGACACCTGGGCATCGATGCATCCAGGAGAGCTATCCCGCCAGTTCTGGTTCAAGGCGCCTTCCTTGGGTAATTTTCACCTGCGCGCCACTTGTTCAACATTGGAACCACTGAAGTAAAACATCTCTCACATTGATAACAAGATTGTGCACGCCATGACGTAGATATGTTAGCTATGCATCGAGTCAGAGAAGTCAAGGTGCTGGAGAGCTTCTTTGATAAATATGAGAGCGTAGGGCTATGCAACGCTATGCAACGCCATGCAACCATACCAGTCAAGCTAGTTGGACCAGGTTTGAGTCACACCCCTGATCTGGCTTTGCCAAGCGCCGGACCCGAGATCGCATTCAAGTCGTCTGAGTGGCTGACCCAAAGATCTATGATGCATGCAGTTTTCTCAATTAAGAAGCTGACATGCGCCCCGTTTTCACGCAGGCTGCAAGAGAGAAAGACCAGGCATGCAATGCAGCTGGACAGCCGTACGGGGTAGGTGTTGACGGGGTTATGAAATGCCCGGAAATGGTTGAAAAGCTGGCCATTCACTTGCATGCGGGATTCGAGATTGATTATATTACAGGCCGCTTAAACGAAACTAAACGAAACTACTGTATATGCGATGTGACAGTTTTATGTTATATCGGCGATAGATTTGATTTCTCTACCTTGTCTTCGCACTCATTGATACATATCTATGTACAATGCCTGGGGGAAAGTATTCGCGACCCTCATTTTTATGCAGCGATTGGCTGGTCATTTTCTTAGCACAGCTGTATGTCTCACGCTCAGATTATGCATGGGGGTCGCGGATACTTTCCCTCACGCACTGTATGTGCGCCGTAGACAGAAAGCTGTAGGCTTCCA
>Ga0307511_10004914_pt1 | contig 13638 bp, 16 predicted proteins | sample 13_EM_MG_FD_200266 | JGI IMG/M metagenome (GOLD analysis project Ga0307511, IMG submission 200266) | Populus trichocarpa ectomycorrhiza microbial communities from riparian zone in the Pacific Northwest, United States - 13_EM | ecosystem: Host-associated > Plants > Roots > Unclassified | place...
TACTTTCTTAGCCCAGAGAGATGGATGTCTATTTCCGAAGCCGCGATGGAGACCCCTGGCATCTGGGGGAACCAAATGACGTTTATGGGTGGATCTCGAGGTTGTATTGGGTTTCAGTTCGCTGTTTATGAGTAAGTGGAATGTTTCGATCGCCTTGCAATCCCTGTTTGCCGACCCCGTACTTCTCACAGGATCAAAGCTGTTCTTTACCCCCTTGTCCGGAGGTTCGAGTTTTCGTTGACGACGCCAGCCGATGCAGTGACCTGGTCCAACATCCCTGCCATCCGAAAGGTTTACATCAAGGGGTCTGAAGACAAGGGCCCACGTTGCCCTTGCGCGTAAAGCCTTACGTCGAGGTTCAACGTTTAGCCTTGGCTTTTCGTCTTCCCCCTTGTTCTGCTATTTAATCCCTCCACATTTCGACCCTGCTCTCCTATTTGCTCTATATCCACATAACTTAACTTAGGTTCGCCACATCACGATTTTACGCTATGTTTTTGCTAGTCCGAAACCTATCATTGGTATTATTGCTTTTACACCTACCCCCGTTGTATAGAACGTCCCTCTCTGTTTCTTAGATCATAACCAGTCCCTGCATCCTTTGCCCTCTGTAATTATTGTCGTAACGAGAGGCGCTTGCTTTCGCTGAGAATGACCAAGACATTTAATTTTGCGGACCGTCGGATTTGGATTAGAGTTTCCTGGTTTTACCGGGGGAGGCTTTCAAAAGCACAAACCACCGACACTGACGAGCGGTGACACGTCAAGCCTTCAGCTTCAGGGTGGTTCCGAAACTCCGATCAGATACTTAGCTCTTTCCCCCATCCCCGGTCCGATCCTCCTACCACCCAGAACGTCTCGTCGATGGCGAAGAAGAAAGCACCAGCTTCGAAAGCAAAGGCCAAAGCAGAGAATAAGGCTCGAACGGCCCAGAAGGTCGAGAAGAAGAAGAAAGCAGGAAGGTCGAAAGCGTCGATGAAGAGGATGATAATCAGGATCTGGAAGGCATCCATGACCAAGTGAGTTTCTCGTTGAGGTTTGCTCATGTGTTTGTGTGTGGTAGGAGATGAGAAGAGAGACCGAGGAACTGGTGGAAGAACCACCTAGTAAGCACGAGCACTACGTTTACGGCGTCGCCTGATGGAGTGAGTGCACTACACCCCTCCTAACGTAACTGAATGCTTAATTTAGGGGAACTGGGGTCAGAGTTGCATATGGGCAATCGGGGGTGAATTCTTCAGTGACGACGGAAAGGTGGTGAGTTTGACAATGAAAACTGTGGGGCGCCCACCGGGCAACGTTCACTGCCAATCGTGACCGGTTTTGGCAGTACTTTTACAACGACGTGTTCCGTTATTCCCCTGAGAAGGTGAGATTGCCGGTTCGCCGCCCATAATGGGGTAAGGGAGCTTATAATCGGACAAGGACAAATGGCGGAAGCTCGTCTCACTGACGTGCCCTGGCCCAAGACCTGCTCATGCAGTTGTCGCTACTTCCACAGGGGGCGGGAAACTATTCTTGTTTGGTACGAGTTCCACAAAACCCCCTCTCCGTGAGAGTCAGAAACCCACTCAGTTTTCGTTGCGTCATGTTGCGCGGCTAGGTGGGGAGTTTTCGTCCCTATACCAGAACAATTTATATCATTGTGGAGATTTCTGGTGTTTCGACGTGTCATCTCAGCTGTGGGATCGTATAGATACCAAGATTTGGCCGACTGCCCGGTCCGGACACAGGTACGTTGGCTGCGGCGGGCGGTGTATTCCCTTCTCTGATTGCCGCATAGTAGGATGGCAGTGTGGAAACACTATATTGTCCTTTTTGGTGGCTTCTATGATCCAGGATATACCAGTGCGTTCGTGTGACTCGGTTGGCCGCGCCTGGTCTAACATTTGGTCGGCGAACTACCTAAACGATCTATGGCTATTCGACGTGCAGGAGTACAAGTGGAAGGAGATCGTTTGCGAGGGACAATGACCGTAAACCATTGTCTGTATCCATCATCCCGTCATAGTCCCCTTCGTTTCACTACGATCTATCAGCTCGAGGAGCGGATTCTCCTTTCTTTCAACTCCTGAGGGAATAATTCTCCACGGTATGCGAGCACGCCTTTCTCCGTCTGCCCATCTGAGCGACACCAACCAGGTGGGTACTGCAAGGAATATGCAAGGGAAAACACCCTATCAGCATAATGTTGGAAGACACGTGGTTCTTAAAGTGAGGGGTCTATCTCGAAAGTCTGTTGGACACTCCCCACCCGTCCCTAGAGTGTCTCTAAACCCAGAAGCGGATCCCAAGGCGGACCCTCTCACAGTAAAGTGGGAACAAAGAAAACAGCCCTCCCTCAATGGCGCTTGCCCCATCAGCCCGATCTGGGTGCACGATGACCCTATGAGCGGCGAAAGCCATGGGTATCATGTTCGGTGGTGTCACGGATGAGGATAAACATGAAGAGTCCCTCGAGAGCGTTTTTCATAACGATCTGTATGGATATCAGACGAGTGGGAACGAGAGGTGGGTGAGTGTGCTGTTGAAGAAACCAAAGCAGGAGAAGGGGAGAAAAAGAAGGTGGCCCAGACGGTACTGGTTAAGCAGAAGGCGGAGAGGGAATAAAGCGACTACGAACAGGGCGATGGCGATGACGAGGTGGGTAGTCGTGTTGTGGTGTATTGTTCTGACTGATTAGGGATTCTACATTCGCAGGAGGATGACATTCCATTGAAAAGACAAAAACTTAAAGGAGCTCCCGCAAAGCTGGAGGTCGATCCGACGATCCTATTCTCATGGTACAACGCTATGCTTGCGGTCCTGCAGAACACGTTGTACATGTAACCGCACCTCGTCCTCTTTGGCCTTGAATCGATGCTGAATGCGGCTGGTTGTATAGAATACGGCAGCATTTTTGAGCGGGGGTCGAAAGAATACATCCTCGACGACTTCTAAGCGTTGCAATTGGATATGATGGACAGGTGCCCCTGTTCGAAGAAGAGCGACGTTGTAATTCCAACAGAAGGGGGGGAGGAAAGTAGCAGTGACGAAGACGACGGGAAGGACGAGGGTGAGGACAAGGGTGATGGTGAGGGAGCCTCTGGTGACGATGGGCTGGATCCTCCGAAGCAGGAACCAGCGGAGATCGAGGCCGAGGCCGAGGTTGAAGCGAAGGAAGACGAAGTAAGAGGACTCTCTGACTGCATAGAGCGGGGAGCTCACTTGTGAAATAGGACCTACGTGTTAAAGCCGCACAGTTCTTGGGCGTTTCGAAAGACACCACTCGATTACCGGAAGACGTGATCAGTACTCCACTCCCTGGAGAGACGCTGGCCAAGTTCTACGCCAGATCTCGTAAGTCGCACGCCTTTGGTCCCAGGAGCCTCTGCCTGACGTCGTGTTGGATACTCGGGTGAACGTGACTGGTCCCAGAAAGCGTTCAGTGTAAGCAACAGCCGTTGAAAAGTGCTTCGAAGAGATGTGTTTGCTCTCGCAGAAGAGCGGTACAGTGAGCCCCCTTTTGTTGGTTGCCATTTTCCCTGGTTCGTTGTGTGGGTTGACTTTGGATCTCCTTGTTGAAATGTGTAGCATAATATAAGTCGATCTTGGAGGAAGTCGAGCAGATCCTTATGGAAGCCGGGTTGGATGAAGAGGGGATGAAGAAGTCAGCTGCGGCAGACGGGAAGTCTAACGTTGAGCAGAGTCGTACCTGACGGTGAGGAATTCTTTGCCTCTTGTCACGCAAATCATTGAGTTTTAACGTGTGTGGTGTCGGAAAGGTTCCACGGGTTGCGCATATCCTGCACAGGGACACGAAGCACCTCTTCCGGAGTCCTCACGTACTAGCCAACAGCGCGTTAGCGATTGGAAAATGCTGGTCCGAAAATCACGCTTACTTGACCAAGAACGGTAGTACTACGACGATCTTGGGACTAGGGTCAGTTGAAGTCCAGTAACACGGACTATACAAACCGGTCTGTTGTCCAGGATAAGCGTGAGCCCAAAGGGACTTAACTGGCTGTTTGGAAGGTTATTAGCGATGACCTCCGCGTTGGCCCTCATCCACTCCCAACCACCACAATACGCCATTACCACGGTCGCTGGCAGAAAATACCTCTTGGCTCCCCGAGACCTCCTACCAGTCCCAAGGCTGAACGATGTCGCGGTTGGATATATCCTCGAATTGGACAACGTTCACGAAGACGACCCGGAGGATCTCGGTTCACATTTTCCACATCGGTGGTTGTAAGTGTTCGTCGGCCCTCCTCCCTTGTTACCTGGCCCTTACCGACGTTACTACAGTCCGCTCCGGTACGATAGGACGATCCTGCATGAGCCCGATGGCTATTTCAGCGCCGAGTCTGACGCTATCCCCACTCGAGCAGATCCCCCGTGTTTCTCAACCACAAGTCATGCCATCTCACTTGGAACTTGGAATCCGTGACCATGGAATGGTCAATGTCGGTGCGGTAGCTTGCGGACCCATTTTGCACGTATGTTTTCGAGTTGGCATTTGTTGCGCCTACGAAGCTAACACATCCGCAGCGATGCCAGCTACACTGCAGCCTCCACCAAGGAAACAGTGGTACGATAAACTAGCAGACGCGATCTTAGGTGACGATGACGCAGCCAGGTCCTCCTCTTCCCGATCTGCGCTCATCTGTCAGAAATGTTTTGCACACAACGGACTGGTGAAAGAAAGTGTTTGGCAAGACACCCGTGAGTCTATTTCGCGCAGGGTTACAGGAGTAGGGACACCCTGTTTTTTGTTTCAAGGAAGATTGACTGTTTCTGATTCACACGGCCAATCACCAACACACCCGGTCCACCACCCAAGACCGCGTCAATCTCTCTCTTCCCCCAACCACGACGGTCACCTACCTGGTTACCCCCGCCAAAACCTCAATCAACATCCGTGGGGTTCTTCAGTAACTAGTTCAGCAAGGTACGTCCCCCTCGTCCTATGGTATTGGTCACTTAAGCGCCATCCAGAAGTGTCAGACACGTCTTTCAGAAATCAGACTTCTGGAACGCAGGACGACCCTCAGAGTCACATTTGGTCTGGACCACCGTCGTACAATTCAACCCCATCAAGAACGTGAACAATATTGTTGATGTCCCCAATCATGAAATGGCTATTCAGACCGCCACCAGGGCCAACCTCATCGCCGGTGGTTCTCCTTCTTTAACGGATGATCAATTCACCAAGAAGCACAAGTTTCTGAGACTCCGTCTCGCCCCGTTGTGTGGCATCTAGACCGACCTCGAACGGAGGCCCGGGAGCGGAGCGTCTGAAGACCATGGACGGTTAAATAACGGTCGAGGACAGATCCAGCCCTCCTCGGAGTCCTCTCCAACCAACGTCGACCGTGCATGCATCTTTCTAGACTTTGAGGCGCATTTCAGGGACATTCACAGGAGGCAATCGCGTTCGGACCGCGCCTTCTTTGTTCACGTTACTTCCGTTGTGGTGAGTGGCAGGTTTTTGTCTTCCCGAAGGGGTTGGTTGGACGGCGAGCTCAGTCAACTGCTTTAGCCATCACGCCGGCCATGATGATCACGGCGACACAATGTCGCTCAACACCACTCCGATCCACCTCCAATGCGAGCCCCGACACAACCCCCCATTCTGCAATATTCATTCTCCCGTCAACGCGTTTCCCCGCTGCTGGAACCAAGGTGATGGTTCAACATATAATTCATTGATGTACATATACGAGTGCCTGTCACGGAAACTAATCTGCTGCGTGCCTGATCTTTTCAACCATATCATTAAGTTTTGCTGCATCCACCTCAAGGACACCATCGCGCTGACGGTGGTGGTCCCCCACGAAATAAAATACCCCAGCTCCAATAAGATTGATGACACTGAAGTATGCACTCCTTCGAGAAGGGGGGGAGGTCACCCCACAACCAAAGCTGTGTTGATGACGGGAGTGGCATCTAGGACCTGTTATAGGGGTATGGGTCAACCGATCATTACCATAATCGAATCGAAGTCTGTGCAGTCTTGGTACTGGTCATATAAAACTCTGGTTGGGAGAGGCGGAGATCACGCTGAGAGGGGCGCCATGGCCGAATTCCGAGCCGAGCATCTTGTCACCCAGTCCAGGTCGACTTATCCTTACAACAGAGTAGTCGTTGATCATAGAATCAAGCGAGGGATCATTCCTCGAGTGTTTGGCCCAGGTTGCGCGTCCACCGTTGGCACCGTGTAGAGCGTAGGAAAGCGCGACTGAGCTGACCCTTCCACTGGAATCGCCCCTACAGTGACTGTGTCCATGGTTGCTGCGGTTGCACAGGCCGACGGGAGGGGCACCGACGGTGGAGATAATGATGTCATGATCCCTATGTCCGCGTTGAACCTCCGAGGGCTGTGACCTGAAGTAGAAGTTTGAGGCATCGCTGTCCACACTGCTACGGCGTTTCTGGTACGCGAATGAGAAGGTGTCGTCAACGCTCATAGACATCGAAACGGAAATGTCCTCCGAGGGAGGTCTGCTGTGACCAGATTAACCGGCTGGATCCGGGGTGTCATTGCTGATGACCGAGCTGTGGGGGGACAATGCTGGAGATTGAGCTGGGCTTGTCGTGTTCGCGAGAGGGTGAAGCGGAGTTGATGCTGGTGTCGGTCGGGGACTCGGACTCGGATTCAGATGAGATCCCAGTCAAGGGACTTGATTGTCAAGAATCATCATTATCGGGCTACAAGCATCTGGATCCTTGAGTGAATTGGGAAATACATGAAGCAAATGATGGATTGAAGTAGAGGGCGTAGTATCATGGGCGGTAGGCTCATGGCAGAGGGTAAAGGGGTAATCAAGGGTGGTGGATCGGTTGTTGGCCGCAAGCTCGGACTCAGGATGCGGAACGGTACCAAGCCAGTGAACTTTCGTCCTCTAGATGGGACGCGGCATCATCGGAACCCGTTGAAGTGATGGTGCGATATCGAGGCAAGTCCAATGCCAACGGCTGGCGGAATCTTTGTCGCTAACGTTCGCAACAGCTCCGTCGAACAGGACGAGTAAGGCAGATAGGACCCAAGCGGCACAACCGTTCTCGGCGAGGTTCGGGTTTAATATGGAGCGGAGGTGCTAATAAAGTCTGAGGGATTTGTGCCGAACGCATAGGAAGGGTGTGGGTGGGATGCAGAAGTGGGGCTGGTACGAACGGTTGAGGTCAGTGATCTGTAGTCTTCTCGAGAGGCGAAAGGGTGCTCGCCTTTACTGCGGTGGGGTTCCTTTTCTTGTCCCGGATTCCCTCAAACTTGTTGACGACAATGAAGAGGTAGACCTTCTCGTTGGTAATGGTCCTCAAAAACTCTTGAGCGGAAAGGGCGAAGTGGTTCTCGGTGGAAACTACGAAGACGACGACGACGACGACGATCTCCTCCTGACGGGCAAAGGCAACGGTGGTCTTGACGCCATCCAGGTTGAGGCCAGGGGCATCAATCAGCGATATGTCGATGATGCCGTTGTGAAGGAATGATAGAGTGGGGGGAGTGAAGGTCGGAAAGGTAAACCTTGAGAATTTGTTGGCCACTCATTCGCGGATACGATCTCGTCGGGGTCTGAGAGGCTTGCACGAGCGAAGGTGGATTCGTCGGAAAGGTTGTACACAACACCATCCTCAACCGATAGTCCACCATTCCTGGTTCTCGTCTGGAGGAGACAAAGGTCAGGCCGTGATAGGGTATGGTAGAGAATGATCAGGGAAACACTCATGTTCTGGCTCTGGCTCGGGGGCGCGAGTGACCGGAACGGTCAAGGGGTTGGTGGAGAGAATGCCAATGGTAAGGAGGAGACAAGACGCGAAGAAGTAGGTGGAAGGTTGAGTGCATCCGAACCCGTACAAAAGAGGGCGTGGACTTGCGAGAGCATGCAGAGTGTGATGTGACAGAAATCTTGTGACATATCCTGCTTGTGGCGAACCCTCATAAAACTCGCCTCATTTTTCTTCAAAGGTATCCCCCTTCTTGCCTGGCTGTTATCAGGGGCTTATCTCACTAATAACAGGCAATCTACCAGGAAACCAGTATGGGAGAGCAAGATGGGAGTCATTTAACTCCGATACCTCACCCAAGGTAGAGACACTGATGCTCACTTGCGCCGCACTATCTGAACATTTTCATGGGGATCAGTCCAGTGCAAGATCACCCAACCAGGGGTACCCCAGTACTCCAACTCCCACCCATCCCCAACTGGTGGACGATGGCTCCTAGAACACTTGGTGGTCCCATTCTGCAACCACCACCCACCCCTCAGTGGTTCATCTCTCCACCTTCTTTGGTTGCTACCCCTTGCATTGGGATCACCTGCCACTGTGGCCAGCGCCCTCAGCAATGCCTTGTCCTGGAACAATTCAGCTGTGCCTTTGACCACACTCATGGATATGTCCATTGTGTCATTCATGGGTGCTTGGTTCCTGCCTCTGGCCTCTTCCGCCACCTGTCTTTGCAGCATATTCCAGAGCTCAATTCACTAGCAGGACCAGCCAACCGAATTGTTGAGGAAGTCCAGAGGCACCTTTTTGAGTCATATCACATAGAGAAGGATCAAGGTCCCCCAGATTTGGGCTGGATAATGGAACACCAAATTCCTGGGAACAGAAACATTTCATTTTCTGGGCAAAAACATTGTCCTCACTGCCCAGTTATCTTAACTGAACGTCGGAAAGTCCTGGTCCATTTCCAGAATGCACACCCTGACCTTCCAGAGAGCTCAGAATGGGAGGAGCTTCCTGTGGTCAAAATGGCTCAGATGCCTTTTGAAGGAACAGAACATCTCTGGTATGAGATTCAGGGCCAACACTGCCCTCCTGAGAGGGAAGTTGCAGCCCTCAGCCTTGATGATGTCCAACTGCCTCCAATTCCCTTCACTCCCCTCCCACCACCCAAATTCTGTCAGGAGTTAGGATATATCTCCTGGATCCAGTCTATAGGAGGACCCACAATCCCTGGCCTCTTGGCTATTCCTGGAACCCCTCTCACCAAAATCCTCCTTGGGAAGGATCAGTTATTGGAGAAGACTCTGTTTAGAATCCATACCTTCCTCAAGGAATACTTAGGCTCTGGAGAACGCTGGCTTTTTGCTTACCACCATAGGCTGAGAGAGATCCTCAGAAAAGGGTGTGGCCTTACCTCCCCTACTCTTGTTACCTGCTCACTCTTTTCTCATTAGGTCCAGAGATCCCCATGGAAAAGTTTTATCTTCCCCTGTAAGGTACCGAGCACCACTCTCTATGGTGATATCGTTTTTTATCAGGTTGCATCACCTGCGAGAAACAGGGAGGTGCCCACCTGGATTGGTAATCACCATCACAAAGGCCCAAGATGAAGCCAGAAGGGCGCTTTATACAGCTGCATTCCAGGAACCAGAACTACCTGAGTTGGCTCTAGCCCAGATGGTACATGCTCTATGTGAATCACTCCTCTGTGCCCGGACATCCTCTTTAGAGAAGATCTTTGGACCTATTGAATTCACTTTCTGCCTATACATGCAACGGCCAGATGGAAGATATAGGACAGCAAATAACTTGACCCAATTTTTAGCTGCTATGCAGTGGTGCCTTCGTAATATCCTTGGCCATATCATTCGCCTCCAGGATAGTAGCCTGCCTTCCTATGCTCTATATCATGTCCCAGTGGCCCCTCCCTCCCCCCTTGGCTCTACTTCTCCTGGTTCTGGTGTGTCTCCCTTCATTTCTGTAGAAAAAGTCCAAGACCTAATATGTACCACAGAAGGAACCCCCCCAGAAGACACTCTCAATTGCTCCACATTAGACAAGTGGGCAGAGAATGGGAGCCAAATGGAGGATGACCCAGACTCTGACAACCCTCTTGATGAGCTGGATGATTCTGAGGATGAAGATTATCCAGTTGATGAAGGGTCAGGGGATATTATTGTTAGGGAGAACACAACACTATACCTCCATTCAACCACTCAGGATGATGGTAGAATTATTGCCTTGGATCCTGGCAGCAAAGTATTAGAGGCAGACAAGGTCATTCCACAAGGTCCAGGTGGTCTCTTGCAGTATGTCAGTCTTAACTACCACAGGTCATCAATGCTAAGTTAGCTTACAGAACAGCTTCCTCCTTGAGTGAATGGGTGTCCTTAGAAGGTGGAGACTCCCAAACTACTTTTTCTAGGCTGAAGGCTATCTGGAGCAAGGCAGCAGGTCAGAGTTTCTATGAATATGGCAACTGGGACTCAGCTTGGGTTGAGGATGAAGTGTTGGAATTTTCTCGCCGTGGAAAGAAGGGACCACAGAGGTTGAGGATGGTAGACCTCCAGCAGTGTGTGAAGGACCTTGTCTATGGCCTAAAACATGCCTTGGAGAAATTACTCCCAGGAGGGATGGAACTTCCTGGTTCCCAAGCTCATCACTTTGTGGGTAATATCCATCCAGAGGAGATATTCTTCATGGATTCTCAAATCTCTGTGGATATAATGACCCCCCTATACCAGGCATTCAAAGATGGCCATAACACTACTACTGCATCCCTACCTTCTGCTGTGGCCTGGCTAAAGAATGAGAAGGGGTTCTTAGGGCACCTCCTTGCCACCCTTCTCATTTCTGGGGGAGTATCACCTAGGACAACCTCAGCCCAAGCCTGCCGTATTCGTGGGCTGGGAAGGAATATATTCCATGCCCAGGGCTCCGCCATCTGGATCAATTCAAGGCCTAAGGTGAATTCAGCAACTCGCAGCAGCAATGGACTTTGGGCATTCCCCCCCCAGGTGGCATGGCCCCTGTACTTCTACCTTGGGGTTGTCCGTCCATTTTCAGTATACCTACTTGAGTCAATTGGTCACAAACCTGAGTCGGATATTCTGAAGGACTATCTGTTTGTCTATACTTCAACTTCAACATCCCAATATACTCAAAAGCTGTGGGCAAGGGGAGATACAAAACAAGTAATTGCACAGCACTTTGAAGATCCTTTGGACCTCAAGATGGATTGTTTTGATCTTCGCCAAATACTACAAGCAGTTACTAATCGGCAGCTGGTGGATCTCAATGGTAGTGTAGATTTTGATTAATAATAATGGGCCTCCACTCACTAACAGTACACAGGCCAGAATAACCTCCCCTATTCCTCTCCTGGAGAACTACAGGTAGAAAGGATGATCTTGGTCAGCAGGACATTTCATGTGTGGTGTGGACTCATACCATCCCAGGAGATGCTCTCCAGCTCTCCAGTCTCTCCTGTGGATTCCCATAAATATGCCCGCAACCAAGCTTACCTGTCAATTATCAAGAAATATTCCCTCAATCTAGAAAACAAGGCCCAGCTGAGGAGGCAGATGGAGGAAGTGATTCCACAATGGATTGCCTACTGGTTTGCAGCTGGCAGTAGGGAGTATGGAGGAGTTGGATCTGCTGAGGAGGAGATAGTCATAGAAGTGGTAGGTGCTATTATTTTTGGGGTAACTGACCCAAAATGCCCCCCATCTTCTCCTGAGGGTGAGCTAGATGAAAATCATGTTGTTACTGCCTTGGCAATTGTGAGTTAAGCTTGTCCTTGTGTCTACCCCACTGACAAAGAACAGGTGGTCCAGGTCCTGGAGGCTTTAAAAGCAGAGGGGGGGTTTACCCTTCCTATCCCTTTTGTAACTGTCTCTGAGGGGAACTTGGCTGTCATCAGAAGGCATGTTACCAGCTGGAGGCAGGTTAATGGAGAGGGATGGGCTCAACTCTCCAGAATTGTTTGGTCTAGCAGAAACAGGTAGTTAGAGAGTAATAGGAAGTTTGGCCTCCAATGGTTACCCTAAGCACCCAAACATAGAACTACCAGTGGGCCAGGCAAACTCCATGAGTGGTGGGTATCTAGGGGGCATTTTTACTGCAGGAAAAATGGGACAGCCTCATAAACTTCATTTGGGATTACAATGGGGTACCAAAGTCATAGAATACTAGTGAAAAGCTATGTTCATGGCTGATTTAATCAAAATCAATGGATTACAAAAAACTGACAATGCAGTGGCAATGGAAGGAATCTAAAATATAATTTGAGCTGGCTCACTGTCTCTTCAACAGAAATAGAGGTGCACTTGAGTCCAAAAAAACCTTTCCAGACTTTTCTGCTGTAGCTATGAATGGGTCAGAAATTGCATATCATGGTTCATAAACATTGGAGGTCCAGGGCAAGTTTCTTGGTCCTAGAACCAAAAGTGTATAGATTTGAGAGAACTACAACGCACTACAGGTAAACAGAACCAGAGCTCTGGATGTTGAAGACCAACAATTGGTTTTGGCATTTCAGTTGATCTCATATTTATTCCAACATATGAACTTACCAGTTCTTCATTTGCTGGCACTCCTCAGCTTTGTTCCACACACTTGTCATCACCCTTGCTACTAGAGCAGCTTTCAACTCAACTCTTTCTTTCTCTTAACATACCTTTACTTCCAGTTACCAACCCACATTTCTTTAATTTCTGCACACCTCCAAGACAGACAAGGGTTATATCATTCAAGGGCCTACTTTGGGGTCATGGGCACAAGACAATGTGAGCTATTCTACAGGTTTACCACCTTCCTCCCCAGTTCTTGACAATCACCCTCACTATACCTTCAGTCCCCTCAATGATTGCCTCTCCCTGGCTTGCCACCAAATCCTCCACCATGACCTGAGAATGACTATAAGGATCCAAGATGGCTGCCATGTAAGGGAGTACCCTCCCCAGCCATAAAGTTTGGCTTCCTATTGGAATCAAAATAAGATAAGGAGTGACAGGGGATGGATCAGAAGGACCAGGAATAGGACAGAAGACAAAACTGATGTGGTGTAAACAGAACCACTAACTACATCCAACTCTGGTGACACTGAGAGGTACCTCCCACCCTGAGGAACCATCCTGGCTTCCTTCCTCAACATCCCAGAACACGTGCTGCTCCTGATACACTGACCTTCATGAGGATGATGATGAGATGCTTGCTGCCCATAGGGCACAGACCTGGGACAGGGGTATGAAAAGTATATGGGATGATGCAAGCTCCACTCTCAGAAGATGGCCTTGAAGACCTTGGTGACTTGTTGGACTTGGTACAGAACTCAGATAAGTCATCATCTGGAAGTCAAAAGGGACTCTCTACACTCCCTTCACTCCACATATACTGGCAGTTGTGAACCTATAAGGAGTTAGCATAGGAAAGGCATAATAGCACCCAACAAAGCCCCCCACCTGCTCAGTCAAGTGCCCCAACCTCATCAATAGATGATCCTGGTTCTTCACCATCACCTTCATCTCCTCCATCTGTATTGTTCCTCCTGTCATTGCTGGCGATTTTCAACTTTCTTTTCTTTGACCTTTTTGTCTCAACTCACGTTCATTCCATTCTCTTGTTTTCTTTCAATTCACACATTTCACTCCAAAGACCAAATGAAACACGAGGATCACATTGAAGAAACTACTGGGCTATTCAGAGACTATCCTATTATCGTTATTCCCCTCAAAATCCAAGACGTCATTCCGATCTTCCCCCATCAACTCCAAGTTGTTGTTAAACTGGAACCGCAGAACATCATCTCAGACCAATTGGTTCACCCAATGACCATCTCACTGGGGACAAGGGCCAGTTTACCAGGCCAGTACATTGCAAGTACATCACAAGGAAATGGACAAAGTACCTGGTATATACCCACCC
>Ga0307511_10004915_pt1 | contig 13638 bp, 9 predicted proteins | sample 13_EM_MG_FD_200266 | JGI IMG/M metagenome (GOLD analysis project Ga0307511, IMG submission 200266) | Populus trichocarpa ectomycorrhiza microbial communities from riparian zone in the Pacific Northwest, United States - 13_EM | ecosystem: Host-associated > Plants > Roots > Unclassified | place...
CCTGTGTGTGTGTAGGGGGGGGGGCAAATCAGCTTTGTTACCCTGAAAACCTACAACTAGCGGAGGAAAAACACAAACACAATGACAATGAACGAGACATCCTGCAAATCGTGTGCACCAAAGTCATAATCTGCAAATTTTCATTAGTTAGGATTAATTAGGCGAGGGGGGGGGGGGTATTTCTATATCTGCATAAATCTGTCTTGTTGAAATCACACACTGCACACGCCCAACTGGAGTGCTACCCTCAAAAAGATATAGGTTTTGGATATGTAGAAATCCCGATGGATATGTAGACATGTATTTGTATGGAATCAAAGAGCGCTTAGGAACAAGCTGAAATACAATTGAACCGTTGATGGGGCTACTCAAGTGGGGGAGGGAGCTTGTATTGACTCTAGAGGGAAAAGGCTATAATTCGAGTTAGGCACAGAGTTCTGTACTGGAATTTTGTTGATTTATTCATCTCTGAGACTATTTGTTTTACTTCAAACAGTTTACGAGTCTCATCTGGAGAAATTATGGCTTATGAAATTAGCTTACCAGGAAACGTCTAGGTAGCCTGGCTATCAGCTAAAATACCAGAGCACATCTAGGTGGCGCGGAGGAGCAACGACGCTACTACATTACAAATATAAGTGGATAGTTTTGGAGGTCAGTGAAGCGATTCCCCAAAGGCAAGGACATAGTGACTGGATAGACGCTACCTAGGGCCTTCATGCCACAGCTGAGGCGAGAGAAAGAGACTAATCCAGAATGAGGTGCTCAAAAACACGTTTTCAAGCATTACTCAACAGCCTTTTGCAAAAATGGGCTCAAAAGTTGGGGAAATGTTTATACATATATGGTATTTGCGGTAGGTTAGGTAGGCAAGGGGATCATGTAGCCCTGGAACTATCTTGGGGAGATATATAGCTGGGTAAAAATCCCTTCGACCGGGTGGAAGATGTAGTAAAACCCCGCCCATGCAGTTAGTGCCGGAACAAATAGGAATGGCGCGGTCGCAAAAAAAAAAATTGGTATTTATGCTCTGTGTGGAATTTTTTGCAACGACATTCTCACCAAACTCTGAACACTATACCGGAGAGATTGAGTGTTCTCAAGTCCCTTACACGCCTTTAATTTAGCTACTTCGTGGGGCCATGATGAGATAGCCGAAAGCTCGGCTGGATTGAGGTGACGCCCAAGTTAATCTGGGTCCTTACACGCTTTTTTTCGCCATCAGGTGCATGAAGAGCATCATGGTGAGGCTATGTGTCCTGCCTGACGATACACTCAACCTACTCACCATTTTTTTCCCTATATCTGGAACGAGGGCCTCCTAGCCAGTATATATTTCACAGCAAACCAGTATGCAATCCAGTACTATAATACCCCTCCGGTCTGCACTCACTCCGGCGGAATTGCAAGTCTTTTTTTAAACCTTGATCATCTTGATTGGAACTTAAAATGTCCCTCATCTCCAAGATTTTTGAAACACCAAATTGTACTACAATGAAACTTCTCGACATTTGTCACTTCGTTTTGTGCAGGTTCGGCGATTTTTTTTCATATTTCGGATCCTCGGTACCCTCCTCAACTATAACATTGGTGGAAGAAATTAGAGCCAGCAAATTCCGGCCAGCAACACAAGTCTCAATTGATGAAACTTATGAAATGATGGTTCGCTTTCATAGAGTGGACAGCATACGATGCTCAACAAGCCAATCAAAAACGGTTACATAATTCTTGCCTTGGTTATATATAATGGGATTTATACATCACGAACTCAAAGACTGAGTTAATTCCAAACCTATCATCAACATCTACCACAGTTTTTCAACTAAACTAGCCCCTACTATCAACAAAATACCAATTCCACCTCTATAAACCAGACTACCTCTATATAGACAACTACTTCTCCAATGTTCTGCCATCTCTATAGCAACCTTCAAATTGCAGTATGCGGAGCCCTTAGGAATAAATATATTCCTACACCATTGAAGCCACATTTTGATAAATTACAATTAGGATCTTCTATGGAATCACCTTGCCGCTGTCACTACACAATAATATGGTTAAGCTCCTGACATCGATACATCCGGGAGAATGTACCATCTGAACGCGAAACCTCGTACCACCACTGCCTACAGCAATGCTGCTCTTGCTGCCTTCACCACTGTTGACCCAAGTACACATCGATTACCATTTCAGACCCCAAAAGCAATTGATGATTATAATCACTATATGGGCGGCGTGGATATTGCTGATCAGTATGAATCCTACTATAAAACACAGCGTCGTGAAAGTGGGAACTGGATCGCTTTATTTAATCGGCTCTTTGACATTTCCGTTATCAACAGCTTTTTCTTATACAAACTTGCACACGACCCTGATACCGGCTATGAAATGACTTGGAAGCTACCTCATAGTGCACATGGCCCACATCTTGCCTTCCACGGAGAGCTTGCCAGCCAGTTATTACAACCGAATCCCGAACGACCAAAGCTCAAAAAACTTGGGACCTACATCACGCACTGCAATACCTCCCCTACTATCAGGTCCTAACATAAGCACTCTCCCATGCGAACTGCAGATTGCCGACAATGCATAAATATGCCTACATCCCACCGCTCCTCCAACTACAATCTCTTGGACCCACTAGGTGTGCTCAGCATGCTTAGTTCACCTCTGCCTCACTCGTTTTGGCTTCTACCATCTCGGTAGATCTACCACCTAGTCATTCGCTCTACGCCTCCATTGCTCTGCTGATCTCTATTCTATCACCTATTGTGCACCCTACTGTATTTACATAACCCTCTTGTGTCTTAAAAGTTGAGAATATATGACCTCCATAGATATCTAGGGTTTGACAATTTGATTTGCGCTTGCGAGTGCCTCAAGCAAAAAAATGGTATCGCTCGCGTTTTAAGGGATAGGAGATTGTGGGAGAAATTATATTCATATAAGAAGGTTAGAGGGTCTGTGAATAGCTAGGATTATTGCTTTCAACTAAGCGTATCTAAAATATTTTGTGTGGAAGTACTACTGCTCACGGGTAGGTTTTGGGGGGGGCACAGGTCAGGTATTTCTTGGAATGTTCCTATCAAAGAAGGTAGAAATGTAGCTCCCGATATCTTAAGGCAATGTATATATGCAGGAGAACGTTATTCGCCTATCATATGAAAGTCCAGTGAGATTTGACGGAGGTTATCTTGGAGGGTGAGGGTAAATCTTAGACCTGCTCCGCCCACAGAGATATTCGATAGCTATCAAAAATCTATGTACAGGGTGAACCTTCAAGCACCTCGGCATGTTAATCTGATTAGTAACCCTGCGGTTTCAGTATGAGGAGAACGGGATAGATACGATTAGTTTATACTTCCCATACTAATTTAAAAGCAATAATTCCGGCTATCCACATACCCCTTACATATTTGAATATATTTGCTCCCACAACCTCCTATACCTGGCTACATATTGTCCCTACATAGTTCCAGTATCAGGGCACACGTGCTATTGCCTACTTTATACCATACGTGCGTAATATTCCCCTAATGCTAGAGCCCATTCGGCCCTCAAAACCATTGAATTATGCCTGAAACCCTGGTTGAGCGGAAACCCCACTAGAGTCGGTTGGAAACCTTCACTTAGTGCATGGATCATTTGAAACCGAATTGCTTGATTTGATAAGTAGGGTTACGGAGATCCGGTTCGATACTAAGCGAGCGAGTTTGACAGAATTGAAACGTGCCCCCCGTGGTTTCAGAACCTGTGTGAATTTCAGGGTAACTGTCGTTCTCGTATTCGGCCGAAAGGGTGCCGAGGCTCCCTGAAACGTCTGCATGCTAACACTTGGTTCTAGCACCGAACCGAGAAAACAACGCCAGGTTCTATTAGTGTCGGTTATGTAGGAGACTAAGGAAAAATGGACGGCCAGGACTTACCATCACTTACCTAAGGATGACCGACCATGGTAGGTTGACCGGGGTCAAAACGCTAGCCATCTATGGCAATCCTCTGATGCTAGGCAAGCGGAGTGGTAAGAGGCCATTCCGGCTAAATTGATATCTATGGAAATAACTACGCTCTACAATATGGTAGCCCTCACATCCCGCCAAAATCGATCTAATACCCAATACCTCGAGTTTACGATATGACCTCTTCATCAGCCACCCCCCCCCGCTACCCCACCATATAGGCCGAATATCAGGCAGGTTAGACTATAAGTACTAGGAGGCCTTTATCAAGCATCTATATTCATATTAAAATAGCTATTGTAGCAGCAGCCTACAATATAGTGAAATAGTATACTATCAAAAACAAGCCACTCACCGCTGCAAAATGAGCTACTTTAAGCATTAACTAATTGTCCTTGATTTATACTTCCTGAGCCCCCTCCCCTCAATCCGCTGCAAGCATTCATTCGGAGCGTTCTCAACCACTACGGAGAGCTTTCTAATAACTCTAATACGCTCCCGCATTAAAGATCACCGCTCTTAACCACCCATTTTCCAACATTAACAACCCTCCCTTTACTACCCCCATAGGCCGAATATTGCATGAATATGCCTAAAACTACTTGGAGGCCCTTACCTAACTTCTATATTCATATTAACCTAGTAATGAAGGAGCGGCAACATTGGAGAGCGTTACCTCAGGACACTAGCCTTCCAAATGCACAATCCGAGGGCTCTCATTGAATTGGCCGGATCCACCCCACCTATGCCATCGCCAACTCCCCACCCCCTCTCGGCCCTCCTCTAAAGCATCCACAGTACTGTTAGAGAGCCCCCTAAAGGCTCTAGAAGCCCCAATATACCCCAAATTTGCCCTTCATGCGTCGCATTAGCCGTGGGAATATGCTGTGCTTCCAAGAGCATTCTAATCCCCTGACAGCAACCATGTGCTCTACCCAATACCAGTGGGAGAGATATAGGGTTGGGTGCTAGGTTAGACGCTAGGCTAAGTACTAGGTTGGACAGATTAGACACTAGGTTAGACGCTGGGTTAGATATAGAGCAGGCATTTAGATGCTAAGTTGGGTAATAAAGGTTTATTAGGTAGTCTAGTTGGCCTATAGGCCTATTAGGGTAGTAGAGGGGTATGTGTGTGTGGGGGGGGTTGGAGTGGGTGGTGGTCTTTAATGCGGGGACATATTGGTGCTATCGGAAGCCTCTCTGTGGTGGTTAAGGATACTGTGAATGAGGATTCTACAGCAGTTTGAGAGTAGGAGGTTCAAGATAGCATAAATCAAGGAAAATTGGTGAATTTTCAAAGTAGCTCAGTTTGTAGCCGTGAGTGGCTTGTTTGATAGCATACTGTTTCACCATATTATAGGCTGCTGCTATAATAGCTATTTTAATATGAATATAAATGCTTGATGAAGTCCTCCTAGTGCTAATACCTGATATTCGGCCTATATGGTAGGGTAGCGGGGGGGAGTGGCCGATGAGGAGGTCATATCGTAAACTCCAGGTATTGGATATTAAGTAGATTTTGGCGGGATGTGAGGGCTACCATGTTGTAGAGCGTAGTTGTTTCCATAGATTTCACCACTATAGGCTAGTCTCCTGACCCCGGTCATCCTACCATGGTCGGTCATCCTTAGGTAAGCGATGGTACCTTGAAATATGTGATATGTCAGAAGCTTTGAATTCGCTTAAACCTTCCACTTCCGATTAGGCATGTAAGAATATTCATGCATGACGCTCAAAATTCTAGAGCTTCTAAGCCTTTGTTCCATCACTAAATGAAATTCCACTAGTTCGGGTGAAATTGAAAACGTTAGCCGTTCCATGAAACTAAATTAGTCATTGAGCACGAGACTATTCTTATTATGATCGACTTGGGTCCCCGTACATGTCAATTGCAATTCCAATATTACAGGAATAATGACGTGCGAGTCTAAATAAACTCTATACAGGAGTATCACTTAGCCTACTAAATAGGTGACTAACAAAGTCCTCACCGTGAATGTTCGTGAAAGGCTTCAGGTTGAGCAATACTATACGCATCGAGTATAGTAGTAAGGAGCCCATTCCATAATTCCACCCACTTAATCCCCTCGCAAGCTCAACTTTATAGATCCATCAATTGATAATTGTATTTGGAAATCCAAACTTGTATATTTCAGCACCGCACCGCCCGCATCTCAAGAACAATAAAAAACATGGGGATTGGTGCCAGTAGCGGGAAGGTCGCGGTGTTACCAGGCTTTTTTGCAGATCGTTGTAGTTCTGCCCGGGACAACCAATTTCCGGAGATTCCACTGGGAACACACTAGCACTGCTATTACCGCCACTGCCATTCCACTTCCAGTGTTCGGTTCAAAGAGGATCCAGACTATCCGAGAGGCGCCTGTTTAACTCGCGCTACACTACTTTATACAGCATAAATTGAAGGTTACGACCCCCTTATCTCTCCACCGTAGAAATAGATTTCTATGGAGAGATAGGGGGTCTTAATCACCATTTTATGTGGTATTCACTAGCTAGCCGAGAAAGCCGTTATGCCGTATTCACTGAACCCCGCGAATTGGACCCTGGCTCTACTAGGTATTGATAACTACACTGGGTACTCGTTGTATAAGTACCCTGTTCGTCCCACTGTCTACCTCGGTTTGGCCGAGGCAGGTAGCCCAAAAAACATCCATGGATCCCCTGCCGAAGCCATACAATCATGGGTGAGTCTCGTGACCTTATTATCCGAAATAAAATTTCATATGCATGACCCAGCGTTACATGCAGCACGGTGTTCTCGTGTGAGACTAGCCCAGATTCAATGATTGGGCATGCTAGCGTTCCAATGAGAACAGCAGCACGGTAACTAAGGAAATATTTCTCGAATATGCATTAATATTTGCTTTGCAGTTTGCTCAAGAAAGATCATGACAGCCTAAGCTGAGGCAATATCAGCTGGGATGTGGGCCTGTGCCCCAACCTAGAGAACATGCACCTCTAGCTGAGCTAGTCTGACTACAGCATAGCCTCTCTCGGGAGCTGGGCACGGTTTGGTTTCGGGGAGAGGTGAGACAATCTGACTTCATGATGATAGGTATTGCACACCATGCTACAGATGTTATAAGCTCTGAGGCATTGGTATTTTGATACAATTATCCCTCGCCTGGCCACCAAAGAAACACTCTTCAAACTGGGATCTTTTTGCTCCACAGTGGCCAGCCAGGCTGGAGTACCTGTTTCGACTAGCTCCATGAGCATATACACATTCCCAAATAGCTTCTGAAGAATGTCGATCCTACAGTAACTACTTCGATCTAGATCTTAATGGATGGGTTACAGTGGCGTCAACAATTTTAATTTTTTGCCTTGTTCTGCTAATTGGTGGGTGCATAACGGTACCAAAGCTAGGGGCAAAGTCCCAATGACCTCAAAGAGCAATTGAGGTAGGGTTTGGTGCGCTTGAACGCTGATCTGCAGAAATATTTTTCGGAAGGAATCTGGGCTGAGTGCTGGATGCAAGTCATCTGGTGACCTTTGGTATTAGCGGTGTGAGACCAGACAGCTACTGAATTTACCATTCCCCAATCGGGTGATTTTGGAGAGAATTGCTGGTGGGTCACTTCTAGTCTGATTGCAGGGTTCAGCTCCCATGTCCTTTTACCTTCGCTTTGTACGCGGCCCCAGTTCGTATAGTGGGGCGCGCGCTGATGGTGGCATAGGAAATTCGCAGCCAACTATGATAGGATTTATGCAATATATATAACCACCGTTCCATATATTTAGCTCCTTTCCACGCCTTGCAACTTCAATTACAGATTTTTCACGGGTACACACGTGGGAGAAGTAATGTACTGTCGACGATATCGATATCGATAGCAATGACTATTACGGAGGATCGATCACAAGAGGTTTCTGCCGTTGCCGGCTTCTTTCTCGTCTTGAGTACGATATCAATAGCTTTACGGTGCTACTGTCGGATCAAAGTGGTTAAAAATTTTGGCTGGGATGATTGGTTTGCGGTTCTTGCGTATGTGAGTTTGTACTTCATACATATCATTTCACGGTTTCGATCATTTCGAGTCAGGTCTAACATTGGTAGCATGGCAGCTGTCTTTTGTTTTCTTCTGTGCCTTTGCAATTGCTGGAACACTCTATGGCACGGGGAGACACATGCAGGACATTCCTCCAGCAGACGTCCCAATAGGACTGAAAGTAAGTTATCAAGGAGCAAACGGAATACCAAGGAAATACTTACGAGTTTTGACAGTGGTGGTGGGCATGCGAGCCTGTGTACGTCATATCTAACATGTCTCTCAAAATGAGTATTGGGCTGTTCTTGCTCCGAATTGTCGTCGAACCAATTCACAAATACACCATCTTATTAGTCCTGGTTGTCACAGAGCTGTTCGGCACCGCCTTTCTCTCCCTTTTCATCTTCCAGTGTCGACCATCGTCGTATTTTTGGAATCGGTTTGCAGGAAATGGAGCTACTGGAAAATGTATGGATAATATGATTATTGTTAATGCAACATACGCATACTCAGCCGTCAGTTGCTGGGGCGATTGGATTTTCAGTATTGTCCCGATATTCATTATTCGGAACCTACAGATGACTCCAAGAACGAAGCTTGTGGTAGGCGGTATTTTAGCATTGGGTGGAATGTAAGTATCTCCGGCAGTTGCAAATTTCAGCACTACGAACAATATATCCCTTTCACAGAGTCGCAACTACAGGAACTAACCACAGTGATTTCTACAGCGCCTCCACTGCAACAATTATCCGATTCCCCTATCTCCACAACATGGCCGACATTGCCGACTTCCTCTACGTGACCACCGACGTCGCAATCTGGTCAACCGCTGAAACTGGCATCGGCATCACTGCTTCCGCGTTTGCCACTCTCCGCCCCCTCTTCCGAAGGTATCTCAACGGAAGTCGCCTCTCCGGAACCCCACTCTCAAAACCAACCGGTGGCACACCACGTCAGCGGAGTAACGGTGGTCCTGCACGTGCTGGGTATATCCGATCTGGCTCTAAAAAGCATACCCTCGAGGAATTCGACCTACGTAGTGATGTAGGGAGAAACAGTGGTGTAACTACCGTAATCAAGAGTGAATGGAGCCCAACGAACGGGGATGCGGATGTGGAGCGTGGGTCAATTAAAGGGGTCGCAAAGGGAGGGAAAAAGGACCGATGGAACAAGAATACTATGTGGAGTACGAGTGAAACCCGACTAGCAGATGATAGTGGCAGTGAGGAAGTAGATCACATAACTGCCGGCTGGGGATCAGGGGGGTCAGGAAGAGGGCATGAGATTAGGATCGAGGTGAATAGTACAGTGGTTCAATCTTCAGCAGTCAGTTTACCGGAGGAATCACCAACGACGCCAGAGCTGCCATCGAATCCATTCCCGAGTGCACCACGGTCGCCACCGGTGGCAGCAACACAGAATGGCGATCGCCGGGATCGAACATAAATAAGCAAGCTGCATTGGTGGTTAAAAGGGGGATTTGATTGATTACGGCCAATATTCGAAGGCCAAGCTCTTCATCCAGTCAGGGAAGAGCAAAAGCAAGCAGTTCCAGCGTTTATTGAACCAGAATTTATTAGATATGGGAGGATCAGCAACACTAGAATTCTTGGGTCAGAATATGACTGTAGATATGGATGCCGGGCTTGCCCGCGGGTGGCGCACACGAGGCTATGATTGGGGGGCAAATTCTCTTTCTGTACACAGGAATTTCCTTATTTGCATTGTCAATAGGTTGCTTTTTTTCCCCTAACTGTTATTGTTAATATTAATTGATTTCTAAGGTATCGGTGTTTGTTGGGAATAGATTGAGAATTGATATCTTGGTTTTTGATTTGCTACATAGGAATTATGGCGTCACTTTAAAATTTCCAATGGTCTACTTACCGAGGCACCTGTCACATACCCTGTAAGGATCGGGGAAGTTACCTACTATTGGTCGGCAGCTACACAATCACATTGTGATATCGATATGAACTCCTGAAGAAACTATATACTTTTACGTGTTGGTTATGCTGCTATTACTACAGTACCTAGGAACGTAATATGGGAAGTGGGATCCAACAAGCTATAGGTGTACACGAGGATCTCCAACAAAAACTCATGTACATCAAGTCATATCCATTCAACTAGGAATAAAAGTCCTCAAAGTTACATAATATTGAGACCGTAATGCCAGGATCAATTGCACATCTAAAGCATATTTCAAGGGGCTGCAATGCACAGCCCTGCAGATCTCAATCCCACAAGGGTTCAATTTTGGGTGTTTTGCCTATTTTGGCTTAGTCTGGTTTGGAACACTACCAGTATATCTCACGTACTATATTGTCGCCTCAGATTCGAAGGCTTTTTTATGAGTGTTGTGATTGTCTGATGATTGGATACATACCGTGCAAGAGACTTGAATGATAAGCCACAACGAGAAATGGGGTCCTCCCCATGTCCCCGCCCTTCGTCTATCCGCCCCTCAGCTACCTAGCTTTCCAAGTACAGCCGTTTCGAGCTTCAAGAAACTTGTAGATACATGTAGAGGAGGTATTTCTGACTGATAGGGAAGTGCTCCCACAACGGGAGTTCATTCCAGGACCAATCACCAGGTTTGGTACCCAGAACACACCTGGAAAAAAATATCAAGACTGAGATTAGCATGAAATAAGAGCCAGTGGTTCTTGTCATACAATTTTAGTTTTCAATACCGCATGCTGGATTTCAAGGGGAGGGGATCTATTTAATCTTCCTGGCAGAGATATGGCCTAGGGGTCGATGTTGTTTAGATCCCGAAACATCTGTTAACATTGGTTAGCAATATTGTATGTGGGCATTGTCATGCATGTCGCTCTCTAACATTAATATTAAATATTTCGGAGGCCTAGTGTCATTCTCAGGGTTCTTTCTGACTTGAACCGAGCGTGTAAATTAACATGAGGCCGGATTGGTATCTACGCTGCCTATGCTAATGACGGGATTTTTCTTTCCAACTCAATCAACGTCATTTAGTAACTTGAAAATTCTAAAACCGCGAATACCTATTAATATTGTAACACCCTCGGGGATAACTGAGTCGCAGATTTTTAACCTCAAATGCAGTATGCAATTCCGCGGTTATCGGATATAAACTATGTCTTCCCGGATATGTACAATCGATATATCAAATGGTGCGAACATTTTTAGTGTTTTATTTCTATGAAAAAACCATGGCGTCTTTATATACCTATGTTACGCTGTGCAACGGCGTAGTGTTCTTAATGCACGCGCATGCTGCAGATCAGGCCACCCGGCCCGGGCCGTAGCCCATGTAGTGTGAAGCCACCTAGGGCGGCTGGCCTTGCATGGGCCTGTCTGAATAGCCCAAATCACTTGGTCCTCGCTTAACTTTCGTTGGTCAAGGCCGGCTCCCCGCCTGTGTACGGTCCCGCGCGTCCTTGAGAACACTATGTGCAGGAGATTCGATAGCAGCATGCCATTGAGCTGTCGGCCCTCTTCTTACTACAAATATCTATATTCTTGTATTTGGTGTGCTTGTGTTGAGGTTCTACTGTATGTAGCCTGCAGCTGGACCATGCTGAGCTCCGGTTGGGGGCTATCAATTGTTCCGTGCATTATGCGAATATTGATGCGGTGGATGCCGGGACTTGGTGGCATAGAAGAGCCACACATGTATAACCGGCCCAAGTGATGCCTGGGAGGCCTAGGAAGTGTGGAGGTTGCGTGCTCAACTTGCAACTTCTGGTAGTTCCGTGCACCCACCGAGCTGGAACGTCATGACGTCAGTAAGTACCATCTAGATGGTAATCTTAATCATGGTCGATCATTAGAAGGGTACTATGTTGAGAGGAAGGACTACAGAATGGTGATATATTATGTAGTTTGGCAAATGATGTCCCTTCTTTCTAGAATACCTCTATATGGTGATTTCGCCGAAAATGCAGACAAACCTCCATAATTGCACCCTCTATAAATACATAGGCACGCTCGGGGCCATGGTATCCCCTTCATACATAGCGTCTGGCGTCTGGCCATTACAACTAGCAGTTATCCTGCAGTTTTCGTGCAATATCCAAGCAATTGATCTTAAATTTGGAGAATCTTTGTAGATGTATGGTAGCTTTCTAATCAAAGGCCAAGGTGCGTTACTTATCGAACGATCCGGGAAAAATGCAGGGTCATGGAATAGATCGGTTTGGGTGTGTAATAGGTGAATAGATGAGCGCAATGGAGGAAACGGTAACTATGCATAGAATATGTCTATATAGATATACTGGTCCATAATTAAGGTGGTACACAGATGAGGTATAGTAACTTATACCTAGTTCTATTCCATAGACCGCCACATATATAATCCCCCCTAAATGTACCATTCTAACTTTTCAACTTGCATTCAAGCTTGTATATAAAAATATCCTGCTAACCCATACAACTTATTTACCCTGTCAAATTATGCCTTTTCTTTGTACACTTGTACACTTGTATTTTTAACCTTATTGGTGCGCACCCAAATATTAATAACTGCTTCCACCAAGGTTAGTACTACGATCCTCTCGAAGAAATCAGTGCGCGTCTCAATAATGAGGAGAGAAGTAGACTGCTGGTAGGGAAGAGAGCCCGTTATAGATACCTATCAACTGGGTCGATTATTCCGACAATCCCAAAGTCTAACGCTCTTTCAATTTGTAGGCCCTTCCATTCCTCCAGCCCTATCCCTCCAACCGAGATGTCCTAGGTGGGGGGTCAGGCAAGTTAGCCTGCCAGCCTGCGCTGAATACAAATATCAAGAGATATGAAAAAATGAAATTCATGGGGTTCAGTAGAAAAATTAGAAACCTCGGATAACTCGCACTCCTGTGAAACACCACCAGATACGACATTACATAAATACCACTCTCGCTACTAGAGTTGTTCCTCGCTACCACACTTTCTGCCCGCTCTTGGCGTTACACGCTCCTCCAGCCGTAGGCTCCGTAGCTCCGATTGGCTCTGCGCTTCCGGGAGAATTGTAGGCTGTATGAACTTCTATTGCCTCTGTTTACTCCTTTAGATCCAAGTCACGCTCCTTATTGGCTCTCCTATAGGTTGTAGTCGCTCTTTATTGCCTTGCATCTTGAGGCTCTACGCGCTTCAGGGTAAGCTCTTGGCTCTGGCATTTTCCAATAGAGCACTTCCTAATATAGTAGACTAATGCATGGAATATGTGTGATATTGCTATGAAGTTATCACCAAAATCTACAGGCAGGCCACAGTTACTTATAGGGCTCTTTTTTTTTAAATTTATTTGGTAATAAGGTTTCTACTTGTATCTTTTACACATACAAGCAGTCTAAGACTAGACTATGCTCTACATTAATTGAAATGTATAAGAATTAATCATTTCAGAAACCTATAAGAGCGGTCGCAAGAAATAGTTGCATGAAGCTTCCCCTGAAGGTGGAATCCAATTCGAAGCAGGGCTTAACCTCAGAGCAGGAAAAAAAAAAAAAAAAACTATATAGCTTAACAGTATCAATATTTGCCTTTCCGTTAGTTAGATAGATGTCTAGGCCGCCAGCTTCTTTAAGAACACCAACTGAGCATGCATGTATTGATGATCTGTGAATAGATGAGACCTGAAACTACATGACCTCGCTAGTATGCGTGCGATCGAGCAAAAATGTAGGCCTAAGTATACAGGG
>Ga0307511_10004916_pt1 | contig 13636 bp, 7 predicted proteins | sample 13_EM_MG_FD_200266 | JGI IMG/M metagenome (GOLD analysis project Ga0307511, IMG submission 200266) | Populus trichocarpa ectomycorrhiza microbial communities from riparian zone in the Pacific Northwest, United States - 13_EM | ecosystem: Host-associated > Plants > Roots > Unclassified | place...
TTAGCAATTAAAAAAATAATAAAAATTCCCATCTAACTTTATATAATTTATGAAAAAGTAAATTTTTAGTTTTTGGGTACAAAATCTACGATTTTTCTTTCCAAATTTGATATCAACAAACTCTTGATGATCATACTTTTCATTGGATAGTGATCCAAAAACGGTAGGGTTAAACATTTTTTATTCGGTCCGTTTGGATCAAAATATTTTAAAGTTTTTTAACGGAACTAAAAACCAATTCAAATCGATTAGTTTTTTATTTTTGGATTAATTTGGGTGTCCGATCTAGATTGCACGTACCTCGATTAATCTCATGGGCCCGAAGTTAACGACAATGTAAGTCTTCAGTAGCCATCATATTAGCAACCACAGAGTTCAAACCTGAGACCACAAGGAATCTGAGAGGAAGTTTTTGATCTATGAATCATGTTGTATTTTAAAAAATCCCATAAAAAATCAATTCCAAATAAATTAAACGTTGAAGGATAAAATTAAAATAAATCAATTTTAAAAAAGATAAAAAAAAATAAAAGTCAACCTATGTTAATCTTTGAGCTAGTGACTTTGGTCATGAACTCGAGAATAACACCATAGAAGACAAACCATAAAAAATAACAAAGCAAAAATCTTTAAAAAAACAGCTAAAAAATAAAAAAAACACCAACTTAAAACAAGGAAAAAAAAAACATGCAAACTCAGGCAAACCTCTTAAACCTGGTATGATATCTAAAACTTGCAACTCGTGAAATCCTAAACTTAGGTTCAATTAAGAAGCTTAATTTCTAACTAATTTAATTTTCAAGGATGAAATCGTGAAAAAAAAATCAATTTTAAAAACTTGATAAAGCATAAAAGATAGCCATAAAAAAATGAGGATGAAATTTAATAAAAAAAACCATGAAGGATGAAATTGTAAGAAAAAAAACAATCTAAAAAATGACCCCAAATAAAATAAATAACAATAACAAAAATATGACCAAATTTAAAAGATTAAAAAATTGAAGGGGGTGAAATAAAAAACATTTTAAATTTCATAAATTATTCAAAATAAAAAATAGTAATAAAAAAATAAGGACCAAATGTGAAGGAAAACGAAATTGAAGGGGTTGGTTTTAAATTTCGAAGAAGTTGGTGCTAGATTCAAGGAGAGAGAAGAAGAAGAAAGAAATGTTCATCGGTGCCAAACTAGTGGTGCGTTTGGAACACGCTTCTTTTCATCGTGTAGGGGGCGCTGCGATCTTTCAAACGCTGCCTTGCAGATGGTCAAAAAACCTCGTACGTGCTTCCTAAAAGGTGCGAGGGTTGTCTACTCATTGATGTGTGTTACACAAGTGCCTACATGTTTTTTTAATAATATTTAATATATGGTCAATTATAATAATGCTCGTGAATAACCTTTAAATTAACAATAAAACCAATATAAAAGGAGAAAGAGTTGTGTTGATTTTGTCTCTAAAGACATTAAAGTAATTATACTATTTTGAAAAAAAGTAAAAGACCAAAACACCCATGAGTGACAATCATTATATTTTTTTTATTCTAGGGTTAAATTAATAATTTTACTATGCAATAAAAAAACAAAATAACTAATCTAACTCTATCCAATTTATAAAAGATATTTATGTCATGATGAAATGATTACCTTACCTTTAATATCTAGTTCAAATGTTTTCCGAGGCAAAATTCATCATTATACTATCATAAAAAATATTCCTTCTTGCTCCATTAAAATATCCCATTTATCCACTCTTATTCTTTTTTCTATTTCTCAAAAAAGGAAGAAGGAAAAAATATAAAATTGAGGAAAGGACTGTTAAAATAGATTTAAAAATAATAAGGTTAACTATGTAATCTTATAAAGCTATGAATTCTAGTATTAACTCTTTTCTTAGTCATATATTGAAATATAAAGTTTGTTTAATTTCAATTTTATTTTAAGGCAATTAAAATAGGGGAAAAATTAGCAAAATTTTGAAAGTTAGTGACTAATATGTTAGTTATCCCAGCTAAATATCAGCTTTGACGTCAAGTGTAGAAAAGCAACAAAAGCATACACATGAATAAAGAAGCCAAGACAACCTCAACGTGTCCTTAAAAGAAAGAGAGTAGATAAATTATTTACAGACGGGAGAATATGTGACATTGGTGTTGAAACGGACTAAATTATAAATTAGCTGTCCTAGCAAAATAAATTAATAGTCCTTCTAATTTAAAAATTAATTAATCAGTCCTTTTTATCCATTTGATGTCCCTTTCCAATTTTTTTTCAGAGAAATAAAAAAAGAAAAAATAGAAATTATGAAAAGATCCATCAGAGAAAAATATTTTTAAACAAAAATAATATTAAATTAAACATGGTCAATGCTAATTAAGGAATTCCAAAAGGTTAAGGAGGCTTGCTCATTTTATTAATTTTCTAGGTTCAAACTTCATATCAGCATCTTGAAAAATTTATTAAATTCTTCTAAATGCATTACACTAGTATATAGACTGTGCATCTATATGATTACTTGCTCAGGGAGAGATTTAATTTTTTTTATTAATATGGTGTTCGGACCAGTTTGCGTGTATCTCGACTAATTCCACGGGTCTTGAAGTTAATGACCATGTAAACCTTCAGTGACCATCATATTAGCAACCACAGGGCTCGAACCTGAGACCACAGGGAGAGTAAACCTCTTAGTCTCAAACTCTTACCACTGGGCCACCTACTAGATGGTTAGGAGAGACTTAATCTTTGTTGACGTGTAACGTGTTATGATATCTTTATTGCTAAATAAAAAAAAGAAAAAGAAAAAAAAGACAAAACTGATAAGGACTAGTTAATTAGATTCTGAAACTATAGGGACTATGCAATTCATTTTAGAAGACTAAAGGGACTAATTTGTAATTTATCATGTAAGAACGCGGGTAAAGAAGGAAAAGAAAAAAGAAAAGCGAGAAAGAAAGGGAGGAGTGTCTCTGTTTGGATTGTTTGTTGGTTGGTTTTTATTCTTCCGTGAGTTTTTGTGGAGAGGAGGACACTACGCCCTCTTTTTCTCTCTTTCTCCTCCTCTCTAAAAAATAAATAAACAAAGAAAAAAAAGAAAACAACTAAGCATACTCTCTCTTTCTCCCTCTAAAACACTCTCCCCTTCACTTAAAAAACACAAATTCTTGGTTTTTTGGAGGGTTTGATAGAGTGACAGCTTTTGTGTATTTGTTGGAATGGGGATTCTGGAAAAGAATGGTAAAGTGTCAGTTTCGTAATATACAGAACGATCAGAGTAAGAAATGGATTTTGATGCCGGAATTCCGATGTCTCGTAGTGGTGTTGGTCTACCAGCTGTAACCGAGGGAACTTCTATGTCACCGTCTTTAAGCGAAGGTTCTCGTTTTCTTTCTTTTCTTTCTCTCTGTTTTTTTTTAATAATAATAATAATAATAGTAGTAGTAGTAGTAAAAAAAATATATATTAGGAATTAGGTTTGTGTGGTATTTCATTGAAAATAAAATTCATGCAGAAAAGAAGAGAGAGAAAAAAAATGCAATTCACGTGTTGCTTGCCTTGGTGGTGCTAGTTGGGAATTCTCTGTTTTACCCTCTGTCTGTCGTAGATTTTGCTTGATCGTGTCTGAATTTGTTCAATTTCCAGCTTGTTTCTGTATAAAAACATAGGTTTCGTTTTTTTTTTATTTTAAATCTTGTAGGTAGGAAGAAATTCTGGTTTTTGTCGGTGCTTTTACTTTGTTTGGTTAAACGGTCGGAATTCTTACCTCTGTTTTAATCACTGTAACATTTTTTTTTTAATGTTTTGCATGTAATGAATGACAACAATTTCAACTTTTCAAGAATCTAACAAGTTTGTTTTTCTTTATTATGCAAAATCCCAAGTATTTATCCGTCACTGAAAACTTTTCTCAATTTTTGGACCCTTTACTTTCTAATTGAAGCAACTCTACTTATTAGAGACAGCGAAAACAGAATTCTAGAGATTATAGGAGGAGATTATGGAGAAAATGATTGTTGGGAAATTATTCTCCGTTTCTCCTTGATTGATATTTCTCATAGATGTTTGAACTCAGTTATCCAGTTTCATTTTCAGATGCAATGTGGCAAATGAACCTGAGATCGAGTGAAACAATGGAAGCTGGGCCATATCCTGAGCGTCCTGGAGAGCCAGATTGTTCATATTATATAAGAACAGGCCTCTGTAGATTTGGGGCTACATGCCGATTTAATCACCCCCCTAATCGGAAGCTGGTATGAGCTGCAGTGTTCTTGGAACACAAACACTACTGTAATTTTACTACATTTTCAATTAGATTCTTAGCTTGAATCAATGAAGGCAATTGAACTGAGCACCTGAGTCTTTGCAGATTGTGATTTCTGGCTTATTTTTATAGAAATGTTATACAATTATTACATAAATTTCTATTTGGTTGTTTACAATCAGCATTAACAATTATATATACTTAACTGTACTTATGTACTAGATTTCAGTGGTTCTATTATCAAATAATGTTTCTGAATGTAGTCTGCTTGTAAAAGATAATTTACTGGTAAGTTAAAGCAAAATGCATTGAACTCCCCTATTAGGGAAGTATAGTCAACATCCTAGAGAAAGCTTTCTGAATTTTCTATTTTCCTTTGGGGTGTATTTGTTTGCTTTTCCCTTGTCAGTCTATCACACATCCACACACCTAGCTGTGCATGTGTTTCTTTGTCTGATTGAATGCAGACATATCCAATAATGAATGGTTGGATGTGGGAATGGGGGGATTTTTTGTATTGACAATTGTTTTCCATATGCATATATATTGGTGAGAATGTAAATGGTGACCTGCATGGAGATGCACAATCGCAATGCATGTTTTGGCATGCTCATTTTCACTTAGCATTTTTAATATTTACGTTTCCTTGTTATACAAAAAAAATCACATAAGATTGATATTTTGAACTATGATCTGTTGAGTTCCAGGCAATTGCAGCAGCCAGGATGAAGGGGGAATTTCCAGAAAGAATAGGACAACCAGAATGCCAGGTATATTCTGTGTCAACTGTTTATTAGCTTGTTTTATGTAGACTTCATTTTCAAATTTACCATCTTCAAGAACTGTGTCACTTACTTTACCACGAGGAATTAATATCAGAAAACTGTGTTTCTTCCTTTCGTTATTGTAAAGGAAAAGGGAATTGATCTGAATCCTACCATTGTATCAGTGGGAATGATAGTTGTCTCAGTGGGAAACTACTATTTAGTATTCTTTAGTTCTCTCTTCATAAAAACTAGCTGTTTGGTAGATCTTATTCAATGTAGTTATCACAATACTCATCATAATTGCAAAACTGAGGGACTGGGCCAAACGAGTTTGACTTTACCTTTTTGTTCAAAGTAACTTTCATCAGTTCACTTTACTCTGATGTGAATGTTTTGAAGCAATTCATCAGGTGTGGCCCCCATACCCTCCTCACATGTTTTTGAAGTTTTGTAATTAACAGTAAATGAGGACATGAATTTTTTTGTGTGAAGCTTTTCATTTGTATTTGCTGTGGCGAAACCTGTATTTTGTTTTAAGGATTAGGTTTCCATAAGCCCTTGAGAGATGCTATTTATCTCACATGGATATTTAACTTCTCTTTTGTATGGTTCTAAAGTCTTCCGATGTATGACCATGAGCTGGTTTACCTAACATGTTCTGTTGTCCAAAATCCCCTGGTTTTCTAGTTGTTTGGGTTGTGTCTTGGAGAATTGTTTCGTCAAGTTTGGGATTTCGAAGTGTCTTTATAGGAAGCTTAATTCTTTGACTGTTTACAGTGTAATAGTTGTGTCAAATGACTCAATATGAATGTACATATTCTAGTTGATTTTTAAACCTTCTCTCTTACAAATGTCCTGGCTGGGTCCTTGTCTGATTCCTGACCATTCTGCCACTTAGATCTTATCCCACCATGCAAGACTTTTTCATGACATATTTTTCCTTCATAAATTATCTGGAAAGATATGGTTAGTTGAAGCTTTTGGAAGGTTTAAAAAGATTATGGGAATGCCTACCACCTACTAATTGCTGGACATCTCCTAAGTGATATATGTTAGATGACATATTAGACGGAAATTATAGAATTAGAAAGGTTGATGGCCTGAAAATATATGCAAATAAAGAAGATTAACTGGTACTCTCCATTTCCTTTATGCTTTCACAATAGAGATGGACTAATTTCCAACAATCACAATGAAAGACCAAAAATGATGTTGATGACTGAGTCAATATTTGTTAGTTGTATAATTGCAAACCATGATCTTTTACTTACCGATAGTTATCAGGATTCACACTTTATTTCGAGTACTGAGTTGGTCAGGTAATTGAAAATTTATGATAAATCATTAATTCACTATTTTTTTCAGAATGAGTGATAGAAGATTGTGGTACAAGTTAAATTCAGCCTGTGGTGCTTGAAGTTCTAGTTCATAGATCTGATATGGTGATGTTGAACCAATCAAAATTTAGGACTATTATTCACTTATTTGATATTTTTTTTTTGATCAGTTAGAATTTTTAGTTGTTCTTATCTAATCATTTGAGGACTTAGGTGTTAACTAGAAGTTCATTTCATTTTCTTACTAGTAGAGTTTTGTTGTGAGTTTGGGAAGTCCTATTCCTAATGGTTAAAGGGTGTTGTCTGAGTTCTTGGTGTTTTCTAAGAGACTAAGAGCTCTGATTTTATATTTTAGATAGCCTTGTTGATGATTCAGAATTGATGTCAAGATCTCTTTCTCTTCTCTCTACTACAATTCTTGTTGGTTTCTCTCCTTTCTCTTGTTTTGTGTCCTCTCTCCTCTCCTTCCTAATGTCCACTATCTTGTTTTATGCCATCAGGGATTTTTTTATCCCTTTTTTTTGGGTATCTTGTAAGTCATAGCAATTTCGTTTTCTTGTAATTTTTTGTTTGTAAAACTAATTTTGTACTTCAATTGCTCTCCAGTACTACTTGAAGACAGGAACTTGCAAGTTTGGGGCCACGTGCAAGTTTCATCACCCTAGAGACAAGGCTGGGATTTCTGGAAGAGTGTCTTTAAATATTTTGGGCTATCCACTCCAACCGGTATGGGCCTTTTACTTTTTAACTCAATTAAATAATTGTATGTTTTTTGTTACTTGATGTATTTGATTGATCTTCTATCTCCATTTCTATTCACTCTTGTTGATGATTCTTTGAGTAGAACTATTTGTAAAGGCACATAGAGGAATCTTGTGAAGGCTTTTCATGCTGGCATTTGTACTATGGCATTTCATTAGCAGTTTCCAATTTTCCTATATGATCATTCAGATGGTTTCTTGAATATGTTTTCCCTGCCACAAATCTTTGAGAAAGTTTCTAGAGTGAAGAATAACACATGCAAAAAATGTTTAACAGGCATTCACCTATTGTCAATGTCTCCCTCAATTTTATTTATCTGCTTGATGTGTCATTTGAAGATGGCGTTTAGATCATTTAAGGGGTCCTCTGCATCTTTGTTTTTTGGATTCTGTGGTTGAAGAGGTCCTTGAACCTTGTCTTTAGCCAGTCAAATTTGGAAAGTTTGATACTCTCTATGATCAATGTACTTGGGCCGGAGGTATTTTCTTAGGAGCTTTAGAGGAATTTCTAGCTGACATTTAGAGAGAATGGAGTGGTGTTTTTGATAGTGCCTTTTATTGTTGTGGAGAATCCCTTATAATCATAATGTATATCATTTTCTTTTCTTTACGAATAAAACTTATTCTAAACAAACAAACAATCAAATAATTATGATAACATTTTGACATTATAGTCTAACATACGTTTGTTTGCTTCCTAGCTTCTTTTCTTTTCTCTTTTTTTTTTTTTCACTTTTGTGGGCATAAAAGACTAGGAATCTCATTTTGACGTTTTTATCCTGAAGAAATTAGGACACATGCATTGCTGTGTAGACATTCAATAATTATCATGTAGCATATAATTGATGAGAAGTGCAAAATTTTGACCAAATTATCTAGATACAATTTTAACATAAATTATTGCAGTCCATTCAATAGGGCTGACAATGTGAAAACAAAAGTGAGAGGTAAATTGGAAGCTAATTGCAAGAGTAAAAAGAAATTAAGATACGAAGAATCTATAAATTTATGGAGAAAAGCCAAAGAAATGTCTAGGAGAGCTTGGTGGACTCTTAGGTGTCAATTTTCTTGTTTTTACTTTTAAGACTTTCAAATTTACTAATCTCCGTACTTCTTCCATTAGTTTTATATTTTTGCACTATCTATGTCCAAGGGCTTTCTTGGAAATGAATGGGAGATATTTCATGTTGAAAACTGTTTGAGGGTTCCTTATACAAACCTATAGATTGGAGTAGTGAATGCCCGTCGGGTCAAACACCTAGAAACTTGTCTGATCTAACAGGGGGTTACTTAAGTGGGCCAACAGGTGAAATATATGATCGTTACTGCCTGTTAAGTACCGGTGACATCAATAATTTTTATATTGATATTTCCAAAGAGCATGAGTACAAGAATCTTTGTCGTGTAATGAACAAGCTGCAGTGTCAGGCCTTTAAAATCAACTGTGATTGGTTGAAATATATTTTAGATTATGAGAACTCATTAGTTTCATATGGTTATCTCATGCCTCGAACTAAGATTAAAGATTTGGCTTGTTTTAAGTTTGTAGCATTCAAATCTGCAATGCTTCTGTTGGAATAAATAATGTCTTTGTTCATTTGTGGGATGTGTTTGCCTTGCAAATCTCCTGTCTCCCCACTTCTATATTGTGTGTTCTTCCTAGGATGAATTGCATTTTTTTTCTTCATTTCTCTTTTCTTTTATTTCCTGCAGAATGAGATCGAGTGTGCTTATTACTTAAGAACAGGACAGTGCAAGTTTGGTAGCACTTGTAAATTTCACCATCCTCAGCCAACTAATATGATGGTTCCACTGCGTGGCTCTCCTATTTACCCTACTGTCAGCTCTCCAACTACCCCTGGTCAACAATCCTATCCAGGAGGACTTGCAACAACCTGGTCAAGGGCATCTTTTATTACTAGCCCACGCTGGCAAGCTCCTTCAAGTTATACACCTTTGATTCTACCTCAGGGAGTCGTGTCAGTCCCTGGCTGGAATGCATACAGTGTAAGCTGCTCTTTATCTTTTGTCAGAGAATGCAATTAAGAACAGTTTTTGGGTTAAATTGGAGGCTATTGGGCGTAGACCACACAATGAGGCACCTCCCTTAATCTCTCAAATCCCGGGCATGGACTGGTTTTTATCCTAGGTCACTTGGTATGCTACCTGATGATTTTGCCAGGAAGAAAATTTTGCCTCCCCTTTTAATATTATGGTAAATTCAGTCTCTTGAAAAAGATTTCAATCTGATGCATAAAATTTTCCTTCTATCCCCAAAGATTCTGAAACATATTTTAGCCCTCAAGGATGCAAAGTTTTTTCCTTCCTTAAAAAGATTATAGTTTCATCCCTAAGAAGGAAAGTTTTGTTTGTTCCATCCCTAAAAGAGATATTTATTAACATTTTTAAGTGCTTTCTTCTACTACCCAACAACTACAACAAAGTCTCAATCCCAAACTAGTCGGGGTTGGCTTTATGTATCCTCCTGCACCATTTCACTTGATCACAAACCAAATCCACCTCAATATTAAATGAAATTTCTTTGCCCCTCCAAGTCTTAAATCTTGGGTCCACAGTTGTTTCCACTAACAAATATTGCTGACTTCATAAGCTCATGTCTTTTGCATATGTCAAAAAGGTCCTTCAGTCATGGTACTTAGTTTTTGATGTTGCTCAGGTTGCACATTGATTTCTTTTTGGGACTTAATTTTCTTTTCCTTTTCTTTTCATACATTAAATTTATTCAACTCTTTGTACAAGTTGCTAGTTGTATATAAATAGTGATTAGAGGCTTTACTTCCAATTATGATTGGAATAATGTTTTGGTAGCCTTATACAGATATTTTCTTTGTTCTGCTGAAAATTCTGGTAATTTTATTTTCTGGGTCAAAATGCCATTCAACCTTTTGGCATGTAAGAATCAGCTGCCCAGTAGTTTGCACTAGGGGATGAGTCTGGAGCTGAAGCTTAGTCAAAGTTGATTGGAGTTGGCTGGTGATGATGGCTGCATGGCTACTCATTGTGGTGATGGAGTGACTCTGCTTATTTGGGGTAAAAGGTGCTGGTGTTTGTTTTGGGGTAATGGTGATCTTGGACTTGGAGGTGGGTGTTTTTGGTAATTTTAATGATAGATGTTATGACAGAGTGCTGAAAACAATAGGAAAGTTGATTGAGTGAAATTTCAATATTTCACGTGCACAGAGGCGACACTTAGGTCATTCATAAGAGCACCATGCCCCCAAGCTCATTGTAGTCCCTGAAAGTTGTTATATTTTTCACACCCTGTAATTTTCTAATTTGCCCCCTCCTAAAATTGTAGTTCTTTTCTTATGTCCTAACATATCTAATTCCTCTGACCACCAACAATTTCCCAACAATTTTTACTCACGCACCGGCACTGCTTGTGCGATTAATTTGTGTTATTTTAGAGGTGTTTAGTGGTGTGCTATGCTTTCAGAATGAAATAGCCAAACAGGGGCACAGTTTTTCTGCTTCAAGAGGAAATCTTGCATTTTAATGCATGACATAGTCCAATTTTGGGATTACAAATTGCAGGGAAGTTTCTAATATATGCAGCCATAGCTGTGAATGTATGAAAGTGTCAAGATTTCCAAAGAACAAAATAAAATGGCAAAGTAAATGTTTCCAAAAAAGTGTGACCAATCTTTTAGCTAATGCATTTGAACTAAGCTTCCTCTGAAAATTTTGGTACCTGTGTGTGGAGTTGAAACAAGGCCTGCAAATACACCATCCATCCTGATCTCTAAGGTTGGTTGTGTTCAATAAGTACATTTCCAGATGTTTCTAATTTTATTTTGGGCTGTGCTCCAACGAATGGATTGGTGGTAGGCTCTGACATCTGCATTTATGGCTGCATCAAAGGCATAATGAATTTTTCTCAATGCACTTTTGTTTTGCAGTTGATATGTAAGCTTTCTGCATGCATGAGTTGAGTATCAAGAAATGTGACTTGCTTGTTGGTCAATTTCCAGGGTCAGCTTGGGTCGGTATCATCTCCAGAGAGTCAGCAACAAACAGGAAACAGTCAGATATATGGAACCTCACGCCACAGTGAATCAGTTAATGCAGGATCTCAAGGGACATTTTCCCCATACCGTTCTGGCTCTGCCCCCTTGGGATTTTATGCCTTGCAAAGAGAGAGTGTTTTTCCTGAGAGACCTGGTCAGCCTGAATGCCAGTTTTACATGAAGACTGGAGACTGTAAGTTCGGTGCAGTTTGTAGATTCCATCATCCAAGGGAGAGACTAATTCCTGCTCCAGACTGTGTCTTGAGTCCAATTGGGCTGCCTTTACGTCCAGTGAGTTCATTTTTCATCATCCCTTTTTTCTTACCATCTAATTATCTCCATTTAGTTTATGTGAAGTGCTTTTACCAAAACCTGAGCTTAGGAGGAGGAAAAACTGAGCTTCAAAATCGTAGGAGTCACACTTAAGAGAGATTGTGTTTCAATTGCAAAACAAAATTGCTTCCTAGAAGAAAGACTTAGATTCCTATATAAGAAAATAATAGTAATCCTATTTAGAATAGAAAAACCTTAATAGAGCTAATTACATTAGCACTAATAAATATTAAATAGAAAATAAAACCTAGAGCTATAACATTACAAATTTTCCAGCAAACCTGGAAATTACCAAAATACCTTTGCATTCTATAATTTAAATAAAAACATATTAATTTATTTTTCTGTTGCGTGCATCTTAAAAAGCAAATGGTAACAAATCAAATTCTTTTATCAAAATGGAGTTTTAATTCCCACTCAATATGTAAACAATATGATTGAAATTGCACTTCTGCTCACCCTACAAATAGGGTCTCCAATAAAAAGACCAAAAAAATCTAGGACAATATGGTGAGGTAGTGACACACTCTAGGTTCTGTAAAGAGAAATGAAGTGTCAAAAATCAGCTAAGCACATTTAAAAAAAGAAAGAAAGAACGAAAGGAAAACATAAACCACCTTATTAGATCAATTTTTCCCACACAAATCAATGACAGAAGTAAAAGTTTTTCTTTGTAGTGGTTGGAGTCGACAGAATTGAAAGTCTTAAAAGCACCTAAGACAATTGAAAGTCTTAAAAGCACCTAAGATGAGGTTGCATTAGAAGCTTAATTGAAGCTTTGGTATCTTAAAGTTTTTGATTCTTTAACACTTCAAAATGATGAAACAAAGATTCAATATGAGAGCGCACAAAGTAAAAGAGATAGATATTAGGAGAGACACTAAATTTATAGTGGTTCAGCCAATCTTTCCTACTCCACTTTTTAAATCACCGTTCAAGTATTCACTAACAATTCAAGGTTTTTTTACGGGTGAGATCTTACCGATACACTAATTTTTTTCACAGGTTCAAGATTAAAAACCCCTTCAATCTCAATCTTTTTCAAGGATCAAGATCTTAACTTTTCAATAGCTCACAAACGAAGTTTTCCAAGTGATTCAAGTGCCACTTATGCTTTCACAATGAATAATCTCTCACAAATATTTGTCACACCTCACAATAAAAAGAGGATTACAATGAATTAAACTCAAGTTTCTATAAAAAGTAATCTAGCTTAAGAATGTAAAAGAGATGATTGATGCAAATAAATTTCAAAGCTTTAAAAGGATTATGGAAGTGATGAAAGTTTTTTAGATTAAAGAGTTGGCTAGCATTAAACATATATTCAGTAGTATTTATAGGCAAAAATGGTGTTCTTAGTCGTTACTCACTAATCAAAATTTGGAGTTCAACATTTTGAATTTTTAAGGTATTCCATCTTTTTAAAAATGGTCAGGTAACATTTTGAATAGGAGAAGGGTTTTTCTTGTAAATGAACCAAGTACAAAGAAAGTAGTTAAAGACAGAGAATGCTATTTGGAAATCAGTTTATTGACTTGATTCGAAATAGTATGTACAAGGTTCCTATTTAAAAGAGAATACAAGGCATGAAATCAAGAACCAAATCAAATCATATATTCTAATTAGAAGTGACCTTTAATTTATAGGAGTTAATTAATATCAAATCCATTTCTTAATTTATAGACAACCTAATATAAAATCTTCTATTTTATAACGCTCCTCCTCAAGCTGACTTTAAGACATCTTCCATTGCTAGCTTGTCGATCAAGTAGTCAAATTGAATCATGTGAAGCCCTATTTGTAAGTGCATCAACAACTTGCTCGGTAGTTGGAACATATAGCATGCAAATCATTCTACTATCAATTTTTTCTTTGATAAAGTGTTTATCAACTTCCATGTGCTTGTGCTTTGTTCTATCATGAAGATATAGATTATAAGCAATTGAGATGACCGACTTATTGTCGCAACATACCTTTATGGGCGAGGAGTTAAGAATTTTCAAGTATTCTAACAACCTTTTAATCCACACTAACTTCACAAATTCCTTGTGCAATTGCTCTAAACTCAGCTTATGCACTACTCCTTGCCACAACATTTTGTTTTTTGCTTTGCAAAGTCACTAAATTCCCTCTAACATAGGTACGATAACTGGAAGT
>Ga0307511_10004917_pt1 | contig 13636 bp, 9 predicted proteins | sample 13_EM_MG_FD_200266 | JGI IMG/M metagenome (GOLD analysis project Ga0307511, IMG submission 200266) | Populus trichocarpa ectomycorrhiza microbial communities from riparian zone in the Pacific Northwest, United States - 13_EM | ecosystem: Host-associated > Plants > Roots > Unclassified | place...
CGAGGTCGATCGACACCCGTCCCATCAGGCGACCGTGGTCGGTGACATGACTGGCCCGCACGCCGGCATAACCGGTGTGGAGAGCGTCGGCGATCAAAGCTGTTATTCGGTCGACCGGATCCTCGCCCGCCCAGTCGGTGCCGACGGCGAGAAAAATCGTCGCGGAGTTCGCACCGCTGACCACAAGGGCATCGTCGTACGTTCGCGTTGTGCCGCCGTCGGTGACGACCTCGGCACGGATCTCCACCCTGGCACCCTGATGGCCATCGCTGTGCAGCGACTCGACGGCTCGCCCGCTGAACCGCACACCGGTGGCGTCCGTGGTGGTGCGGCCGGGAATGATGGCTTCGGCGAACCCCAGCGTGAAGCTGATCGCCGCGCGCCGGCTCGCGGTGAGTCGCAGGGCAATGACGCCGTGCGGGTTCGAGGCGAAGACCTCCTGTCCGAAGTGGATGCCGTCCCGCTCGTACTCGACCGAGACGACTGCGGTGTCCAGGTCGAGCTGCCGGTGGTAGTTCCGGGCCGCGCCGTCCCTGGCGAAGTCGAGAACCAGGTGCGGCAACGGAAGATTGGTGCCGAACGAACCGCCTCGCCCCAGGAGGTGTTCGCTCGCGGCCTGCTGAGCCTGCGCATGCTGGCCGGCGAAGAGCAGCTCCCGGATGCGGGGAAGTTCGCGCCGCGCCGTCGCGGACACATCGTCGGTTCCCGGCGCGCCGGACCAGGCGGTCGACTCCGACAGCCGCAGCCGTTCCCGCTCGACCCCACCGTCCACCATGGCGCCGAGCCGGCCGTTGCCGATCGGCAGGGCCTCGAACCAGCGCGTCGCCGGCCGATTGTGCCAGAGGACGCCGGCCGGCGTCGGCGTGGCCGGCGCGTCGACCGGGCGAGAGACGGTGAGCATCGGTCGGACTGTCCTTTCGGGATCTACTTCTGGTCCGCCAGCAGCGTTTTGCTCTGTTGCTGCAACGACGTCCAGATGCTGTTGTCGCTCTTGTTGGTGAAGTAGGACTGGATCAGGGGCACCAGCGTGTCGGTGATCTTCGCGCCGTTGTTGTAGTCGGGCGTGGGGAACAGCTCGCTGTTCTTGACGTAGTCGGCGAAGACCGAGAAGTCGACCCCCTTGGCCTGTTGCTGCTGGGCCAGGGCGTCCGTCGAGGCCTTGATCGACGGCAGGAACGACCCGTTGAAGGTCGCGGCCTTGGTCTGGCAGGCCTGGCCCTCCTGGTAGGAGATCCACTTCCAGGCCTGCTCGGTGTTCTTGCCGCCGGCCCAGATGTTGTTGCCGTTGGAGTTGGTGATCAGCGCCCGCTTGCCGTCGGGGCCGGCGACCATCGGCGCGGTGCCGATCTTGATGCCGGGCAGCCGGGAGTACGCGGTCGCCGACCAGGTCCCGTCGACGGCCATCGCGGCCTTGCCCGAGCCGAGCTGCTCGCTCTCCGCCGTGGTGAACTCGTTCATCGCCGGCGAGAAGCCGTTGTTGGACAGGGCCCGGATCCGAGACACGCCCTTGACCAGGTCAGGGTTGGCGTAGTTGAACTGGGTCGGCCAGTTGGGCTTGTTCTGGATCTTGACCCCGGCGGTCGCCAGCAGCGCTCCCCAGTTGCTCTGGCCGAGGGCGTCGCTGGACAGCTCCAGATTGCCGACCCCGTAGGTGGCGATGCTGTTCCGGTCGAAGCCCGGCTGGTCACCGCGGCGGCCGTTCTTGTCCACGGTGAGGTGCTTGACCATCTGCTCGAACGTGCCGCCGTCATTGACGTTCCAGGTCAGGTTGTCCACGTCCTGGTCGGTGTACCCGGCCGCCTGGAGATCGGCTTCGTTGTAGTAGATCGCCGCGGTCGCCCAGTCCATCGGCAGCGCGTACTGCTTGCCGTCGGTGTAGTTCCAGGCGGCCGTGCCGATCGAGTACTGCTTCATGTCGATGTTGTCCTGCTTGATGTGGTCGTCCAGCGCCAGCAGTTGGCCCTGGCTGGCGTAGGACTGCAGGTACGTCACGCTGTCCATGAAGGCGTCGGGAGCGTCGCCGGCCACGAAACCCGCCGTCAGCTTGGTGAAGTAGTCGCTGACGTTGTACTGGCTGACCTTCACCGTGATGTCCGGATTGGCCTTCTCGAAGTCCGGTATGCACTGCTGGTAGGCGGCGGCCTGGTTCGGGTCCCACGTCCACCAGTTGACGGTGACCTTCTGGCCGGACGAGCCCGCGCTGGAGCAGGCGGCCGCGGCAGCGAGCGTGGCGACGCCCACGGCCAGGGAAAGGAGTCTCTTGCTTCTCACGACGCGCCTCTTTCACGTGGGGCCAAGGGGTTCTACTTGATGCCGGTGAAGCCGATCGAGTTGACGACGCGTTTGCCGAAGACCATGAACACCAGGAGCATCGGCAGGGCCGCGACCAGCGCGGCCGCCATCAGGCCGGCGAAGTCCGGCTCGGTCTGCCGGGAGGCCTGCTGGAACACGCCGAGCGCGACGGTCAGCGGCCGCACGCTCGGATCGTTCGCGATCATCAGCGGCCAGAAGTAGTCGTTCCAGGCGTTGATGAAGTTCAACAGGGACAGCGTGACCAGTGGTCCGGACGCCATCGGCACGGTGATCCGGAACAGCATCATGAACGGCCCCAGCCCGTCGATGAGCGCCGCGTCCTCGATCTCGCTGGGCAGGCCGAGCAGGAACTGCCGCAGGAAGAAGATGCTGAACGCGGAGAACAGCGCGCCGGGCAGCACGAGCCCGGCGAACGTGTTGGTCAGGCCCAGGTCGTGGACCAGCACGAAGTTGGGCAGCAGGGTCATGATGCCGGGGATCATGAGCGCGCCGAGGAACAGCGAGAACACCAGGTTGCGGCCCCGCCAGTGCAGGCGGGCGAAGGCGTACGCGGCCAGCAGCGAGCAGAAGACCACCAGGACGGTGAGGACGCTCGCGTAGATGACCGAGTTCCTGATGTAGAGCCACAGATCGATCGCGGCGCCTGAGCCGCCCTGGGCGATGGCCTCCGCCGGGGTCGCCAGCCCGAGCACCCGTTCGAACGCGCCGAGGGTGAGCCCGACCGGCAGCAGGGACGAGGGGTCCCGGATGAGCGAGTAGTTGTTGGACAGCGCGGTCCGCAGGATCCAGTAGAACGGGAAGAGCGTGATCCCTAAGAACACCACCAGATACGTCCAGGAGACGGCCCGGCCAACGGAGAACCGGGCACTCCGGCGGCGGGGCTCTTCGTTGATCAGTGTGCTGGTCACGGCGCCCTCAGTTGGTGTCGGAGTCGTTGGCGCGCATCAGGCGCAGCTGGATGAAGGTGATCGCCAGCAGGAGCACGAACAGGGCCATCGACATGGTCACCGCGTAGCCGAAGTCGAACTCGCTGAAGCCCGTCTTGTAGATGTAGAGCGGCAGCACGTTCGACGCGTCGGCCGGCTGGCCGTTGGTGGTCACGGCGACGAGGTCGAAGACCTGGAACGAGCCGATGACGGTGAGCACGACGACCATCGCCATGATGGGCCGCAGCAGCGGCAGGGTGAGCCCGGTGAACATCCTGATCTCGCCGGCGCCGTCCAGCCGGCCGGCCTCGTAGATCTCGCCCGGGATCGTCTGCAGGCCGGCGAAGATGAGAATCGCGTTGTAGCCCATCGACTTCCAGACGCTGATCAGCGCCAGTGACGGGATCACCCAGTTCTGCGAGTAGAGGAACAGGATGGGATGGCCGGTCAGCGCCTTGACCACGACGTTGAGGATGCCGACGCCGGGGTCGAGGATCAGCTGCCAGACCAGTGCGGCGACCACGCCGGAGATCAGGAACGGCAGCAGGACGAGGCCGCGGATCACGGTCGATTTTGTCAGCCGCTGCAGGATCACCGCCGTGACCAGCGAGACCGCCAGTCCGATGCCGACCGACAGCAGCACGAAGTAGACGGTCACCCGCAACGAGCTCCAGAACTTGCTGTCCGCCAGCAGTTGCTCGTAGTTCGCGAGGCCGGCCCAGGTCGGCGGGGTCAGGATGTGGAAGGTGGTGAAGCTCAGGTAGATCCCGCGCAGCGTCGGATACACCGCGAAGACGGCGAAGCCGATCGCCGCGGGCAGGATGAGCAGCAGGGCCAGTCGCCCGTGCCGGCGATGGCGCGACGAGGTCGGCCGGGGGCTGCCTGCCTCGGGCGGCTTGGTGATCTTCGCGGCGGTGACGACCACGGTGTGCTCTCCCTTGAACAACCGTCCGCCGGCCCGGTGCGCGGGCCCGGTAGTGGGCCCGGGTGGAGTGGGCGCTGCCTCGTCTGGTGCTCCGCGGCGAGGCTCAGCGGGTTGGCCGCGACCCTAGCCCGAGTTATATTCCGCCGGCAAGTAATTCCTCTTCTTACTCCCAGGCTCCTGGTGGCGGGCCCCGCTTCATGGTTAACTGCGTCAAGTAAGGCCTGCGGCGCGGGGCCCACGTCGCGGTGCGCTGGGCGGATGCCGAATCGGCAGCGAGGGCAGTGGTGCGTGATGACGGTGAACGACAAGCCGAACGGCGAGGAGCCGCTGCCGGCCGACCTGCCGCTGCACACGCCGGCCGTCGTCGACGTCTTCGCCGAAGTCCTCAAGCGCGGGCCGATCGCGCGGATCGACATCGCGCGCCGGACCGGCCTGTCCCAGGCGGCCGTGACGAAGGCGGTCGCCCCGCTGATCGGCCAGGGTCTGCTCGCCACCCACGACTTCCAGCGCGGTGACACGCCGGGACGCCCGGTCCAACCGATCAGCGTCAACGAAGAGGCGCAGCTGGCGATCGGTGTCACCGTGCGCGTCAACGAGGTGTTCGGCGTGGCGACAACCATGCGCGCCAACGTTCTGCACGCGGTGCACGCCAGCCTGGGCAGCCCGTCGGTGGCGACGGTCGTCGACGTCGTCGCCGACACCGTCGAGTCGTTGAAGGCCCGGCTCGGCAGTGCGGCCCGGAAGGTCATGCGCATCGGCGTGGCCGTCTCCGGGGACGTCGACAAGAAGAACGGCGTCGTCCGCGACTCGCCGCGAATGAACTGGACGGCCGTGCCGCTCGGTGAACTGCTGGAGTCGCGGCTCGGCGCCGCCGTCACCCTCGACAACGACGTGCGCGCGCTGTCCATCGCCGAGGAGTGGTTCGGCATCGGCCTGGACGCGACGTCGTTCGCCATCGTCACCATCGGCGCCGGCATCGGCTGCGGGCTCTACGTCAACGGCGACGTCGTCGAGGGCGACCACGGGGTCGCCGGCGAACTGGGGCATCTGCCGCTGGCCCCGGCCGGTGGCCGGTGCTCGTGCGGACGTCGGGGCTGCGTGGAGACGGTGGCGTCGTCGGGCGCGATCCTGGAATCGGTCCGCGAGGCCAAGGGCGATCCGCTGCTGACCATGCGGGAGGTCGTGCGACTGGCCCGGGACGGCGATCCGGACGCCCGCGCCGCGCTGGAACGGGCCGCCTCGACCATCGGGCTGGCACTGGCGACGATGGCCAACCTCGTCGGTCCGAGCGTCATCCTGGTCGCGGGCGAGTCCGTCACCGACTTCGACCTCTACGAGCAGCGGATCCGGGAGAGCTTCGAGGAGCACACCTTCGGCTCCGCGGCCAAGTGCCGCATCCTGACCCGTTCCCACACCTTCGAGGACTGGGCCCGCGGCGCGGCGGCCGCCGCCATCCGCGCGGCCGTCCACGACGACCGAAACCCGGCCAAGGGAGGTGGCGAGTGATCGACTGGCGGCGGACCGTCCGGGTCGGCAGCACCGATCTGGCCGTGCCCCGGATCGGTCTCGGCACGGCGTCACTCGGCAACTTCCTCGCGCCGATCACGGACACGGATGCCGTCGCGGTGATCCGCCGGGCGCTGGAGGCCGGTGTCCGGTACATCGACACGGCTCCCCTGTACGGCCACGGCCTGGCCGAGGCCCGGGTGCGCCAGGCGATCGCCGGCTGGCCGCGGGCGGAACTGGTGCTGTCCACGAAGGTCGGCCGGCTGCTGCGCGAGGGAGCGCCCCGCGACGAGAGCCAGTACCACAACGGTGAGCCCTTCTACGTCGACGTGCCGTCGGCCGGCCCGGTCTGGGACTTCAGCGAGGACGGCGTCCGGACTTCGGTCGTGGAGAGCTGCCGGCGGACGGGGGTCGACCGGTTCGACATCCTGCACCTGCACGACCCCGACGACCACTACGCCGAGGCCAGCACCACCGGCTATCGGGCACTGGACTCGTTGCGCGCGCAGGGAAAGGTGACCGCGATCGGCGCGGGCATGAACCGCACGCGGGTGCAGACCGAGCTGGTGCGCCAGTGCCATCTGGACGTGGTCCTCATCGCCGGCCGGTACACCTTGCTCGACCAGACGGCCATGGACGACCTGCTGCCGGCCCTGGCCGAGCGTGGCGCGTCCGCGGTGGTCGGCGGCGTGTTCAACAGCGGTGTGCTCATCGATCCGGCGCCGGGCGCGCGCTTCGACTACGTGCCGGCCGCCGACGACGTGCTGGCGCGGGCCAGGCTCATCCAGGCGGTATGCGCCGCCCACGGCGTGCCGATGGCTGCCGCGGCGGTCCAGTTCCCGTTGGCCAACCCACTTGTGTGCACGGTGCTGCTCGGACCGCGCTCCACCCGGGAGCTGGACATGGACCTGGGGCTGCTGGACGTGGACGTGCCGAAGCGGCTGTGGCGGGACCTCGTGGCCGACGGCCTGCTGCGGGATGACGCGCCGATTCCGGAATAGTCCACTGTGGACTCGAATGTGGTTGGAAGTGAGGACTGCCCATGACCGTCCCCGGCGGGCGCATCGACGCGCACCACCACTTCTGGGATCCGGCTTGGTACGAGTACCCCTGGATGGCCGGCGCTGTGATGGACCCGGTCCGTCGGGTGTTCGGCCCCGCCGACCTGGCCGTCGAACTCGGTCCGGCCGGCGTGGCCGGCACGGTGCTGGTCCAGACCGTCTCGGACACCGCCGAGACCCGGCGGTTCCTCGACATCGCCGCCGACAGCGACTATGTCCGGGGTGTCGTCGGGTGGGTCGATCTGACCGCGCGTTCCGTCGGCGACGATCTGGACGCGCTGCTCGACGGACCCGGCGGGGACCGTCTGGTCGGCATCCGGCACCAGGTGCACGACGAGGCCGACCCGCGATGGCTGTGCCGTGACGACGTCCGGCGCGGCTTGGCCGCAGTCCAGGCCCGCGGTCTCACCTACGACCTCCTGGTGCGCGCGCGAGAGTTGTCCGCGGCCACCGCGACGGTAGCGGCGCTGCCGGAACTGCGGTTCGTGCTCGACCACATCGCCAAGCCGCGGATCGCCGAGGGGCACGACGAGCTGTGGCAAGCCCGTCTGCCGGCGCTGGCGGCGCGGCCGAATGTGAGCGTCAAGCTGTCCGGCCTGGTGACCGAGGCCGACTGGGCGAACTGGACCGCCGAGGACCTGCGTCCGTTCGTCCGCTTCGTGGTCGACCGGTTCGGCGTCGAGCGCGTGATGTTCGGCTCCGACTGGCCGGTCTGCCTGCTGGCCGGTTCCTACCGGTCGGTGTCGGCCGGACTGGCCGACGCGCTCGGCCCGCTGAGCCCGGGCGAGCAGGCGCGGATCTACCGGGACAACGCCATTTCCGCGTACCGGCTGCGCGCCGCGAGCTGACCCTGCCGTTCGCCGAAACTCGTTCTGGAGGTGCGGTCCCATGCCGTCGCCCGATTCCGCCCGATCCCCGTTACCCAGCCGTCGGAACTTCCTGGCGTTGACCGGAGCTGCCGCCGTGGGCACGGTCGCCGCCGGGCTTCCCACGTTCAGCGCCGCGGCGGCGGAACCGAATCGGCCCGCCGTCGACCCGAGGGTGGCCGATCGCGACGCGGTGCGCCTGTGGTACCCGACGCCAGCGGCCCCGGACGCGATGATCCAACAGGGCCTGCCGATCGGCAACGGACGGCTGGGCGGCCTGGTGGGAGGCGATCCCGGCAACGACCTCCTGTGCGTCACCGACGGCACGATGTGGACCGGCGGCCGCAATGACGAGCTCTCCGGCGACGGTCAGTTCCCTTATGACACCACGGGTTTCGGCTCGCTCACCCAACTCGCCCGACTCACGGTGGAAATCCCCGACCACGCGCTCGCCTCGGTCACCGGCTACCAGCGCGCCCTCGACCTCAACAACGGTCTGGTCACTGCTTCCTACGTCCGGCGGGGTGTCACCTATCGGCGTGAGGTCTACGCCAGCCATCCCGATGACGCCGTGGTGCTGTCCTTCACCAACAGCGGTGGCGGCGCGTACACCGGACGGATCGTCCTGGCCGGCACCCACGGCGAGACCGTGATCGCCGATCCCGCCGGCAAGTCGGTGTCCTTCGGCGGTTCCCTGGCCAACAACCGGCGTTACGGCGCCGCCGTCATCGCGGTGACCAGTCGCGGCACGATCAAGGTCGGCAGCGCCGGCATCGACTTCACCGACTGCGCCGACCTGACCGTCGTCCTCAGCGGTGGCACCGACTACGTGCCCGACTTCGCCAAGGGTTTCCACGATTCCACCATCGACCCGCGGTCGCTGGCCCGCGCCAAGGCCGTCGCCGCCGGTCGGCTCGCCGCGACCGTGCTGAGAAACACCCACGTCGCCGACTACCGTCAATTGTTCGACCGGATGTCGTTGTCGCTGGGCCCATCGACCCCGACCCAGCGGCAGGCCGACACGTGGACCAGGCTCCAGAGCCGTTCCCAGTCCGGCGCCGCACCCGACCCCGAGCTGGAGGCGTCCTACCTCCAGTTCGGGCGGTACCTGATGATCTGTGGCTCCCGGGACGGTGTAGCCATGGGCCTGCAGGGCTCCTGGCTCGACACGAACACCCCGGGCTGGATGGGCGACTACCACACCGACGTCAACATCCAGATGAACTACTGGCTGCCCGACCGCGCGGGGCTGGCCGGCTGCTTCGACACCCTCACCGACTACTGCCTGTCCCAGCTGCCGTCGTGGACCGACATCACGCTGCGACGGTTCAACGATCCACGCAATCGCTTCCGAAACTCCTCGGGCAAGGTCGCCGGCTGGACCGTGGGGATCTCCACCAACCTCGACGGCGGCTCCGGCTGGCAGTGGCATCCGGCGGGCAGCGCCTGGCTGGCCAACACGATATTCGAGCACTACCAACACACTCAGGATCCCAAGCTGCTGGACCGCATTTATCCGCTGCTCAAGGGCGCGTGCGAGTTCTGGGAGGCGCGGCTGGTCCCGATGAGCGTGCCCGGGCAGGCCGCAACAGTGCTGGTGGACGACAAGGACTGGTCGCCCGAACAGGGTCCGCAGGACGCCATGGGAATCACCTACGCGCAGGAACTGGTGTGGGCGCTGTTCACCAACTACCACACGGCGAGCCAGACCCTGGGCCGGGACGCGGCCTATCGGCGGACCATCGACGGACTGCGCGACCGCCTCTACCTGCCCGTGGTCAGCCCGGTCACCGGCTGGCTCGAGGAATGGATGACGCCGGACAATCTCGGCGAGGTCGAGCACCGCCATCTCTCGCCGCTCATCGGATTCTTTCCCGGCGACCGCATTCGCCTCGACTCGTCGCCGGCCGACCTGCTCGCCGGCGCGCGGAAGCTGCTCACCGCCCGAGGCACAGGCCTCTACGGCTGGGCCAACGCGTGGCGGGCCGCGTGCTGGGCCCGGTTCAAGGAGGCCGAGACGGCATACCAGATGATCGTGGTCAACCTGCGGCCGTCCACCGGGAGCGCGAACGGCACGGCGGTCAACTTCTTCGACGTCTGGCCGCTGGACAGCACCAGCAGTATCTTCCAGGTCGACTCGAACCTCGGCACGCCCGCCGCGATGATCGAGATGCTGGTCTACTCCCGTCCCGGCCACATCGAGCTGCTGCCGGCGCTGCCCGCGGCCTGGGCCCAGCAGGGACATGTCACCGGTGTGGGCGCGCGCGGCGGCTTCACCGTCGACGTGACGTGGCTTGACGGCAAGGTGGAGCAGGCCGTGATCCACAGCGTCGGCGGTCGCAGCACCGAGGTGGTCGCGGGCGGCGAAACCCGTGCCGTGCGGCTCTCGCCCGGCCAGTCGACCACGCTTCGGTGGCAGTAGCCGGCCCCCGCCACCAACCGTGACCGGGCCAACCAGCTTCTGACAACACCACTACACAAGGCCCAAGCACGACTTAGCCGGCCCCCGGATCAGGGGCCGGCCAGTGCTCAGCCGAACAGCTCAGCGATGCCGCCGGGTTCGCGGCGCTCCTGGCCGTTGATCCGATGCCGGGCGATGGACGACTGCCGGTACACCTCGCGACGCACCTCCATGATCTCGCCGAGCGGCCGGTGCTCCTCGGTCACCCGCCACGGCGTGATGGAGACGCCGTCGGCGGCCTCCAGGTTGGCCTCGGACGAGATGTCCTGCCGGGGAATGTCGATCCGCGCCACGGTCACGAACGGCGAGAGGGCCTCCGGCCAGTCGCGGGAGGTGTTCTCCACGGGCATGCGCTCCAGGTCGGCGCACAGCTGCACCTGGAGGTCGAAGCTGTGGTCACGCTCGCCGAGCTCGGCGACCAGCGCGGTGCGGTACGCGTTGGGGTCGGCGCTCACGTCGATCGTGGTGTGGCTGACCGGCGTGGTCGGCGTGGTCCGGACCTTGGCGATGTAGTCGCCGTGCCGCAGCGCCCCCATGCTCCAGTACGAGCTGCTGAGCAGGTTGCTGCGACCGATGGAGGTGAACGACAGCATCGAGGTCAGCTCGTCCCACAGCCATTCCTCCGGCGGCAGCTTCCCGGCCCCGGTGAGGAAGTCGTGCAGCCACTGCTTGCGGCCGGCCTCCTGCGCCATCGCCGCCGGCAGCGCCGCGAACAGCGGCTCGATGGTCACGTAGTCCCGCACGGTGTTGCAGAAGAACGTGGAGTTGTTGATCAGGTTGTAGTCGAACGTGCCGGCGTCGGGCTCGTCGTCGAGCAGCGACCGGCCGGGCAGGCCGAAGATCTTGAACGCCATGCCGCAGGCCGCGCCCAGGTAGGCGTCGGGCAGCACGTGGGCCAGGCCGTTGGAGTAGCGGATCGCCGCGTCGTAGGTGCCGGGCGTGGCGTAGATGCCCTGCGCGTACTCGGCGGGCAGGTCGGCCAGCACGGTCACCGACGCGCGTACCAGGCCGTAGGCCTTGGCGTGCGCCGATCGGACCGCACGCCTGGTGGGCTCCCGCTCGGCCGACTTCTCGGTGTGGTCGACCACACCGGCGATGATCTGGTCCAGCTCGGCCTGGAAGTTCGGGCGAACAACCGGCGTGTAATCCTCGAATGCGACAAAGGCCATGGGCACTGCCTACCGCCTCGGCCGCATCGCCGGCAACCGGAAGGTACGGTCAGTCGATCCAATGTGGATGAATGAACACTTTATGGTGACAACGTCCGGCCTCATGTGCCGAAACCCGGCTCAGCCCGGCATGCGGCGGCGTCCAGTACGGGTCGTTTCGGGCGTCTCCTCGGGTCGGTCGGAAACCAGTCATGAGACATCATTCCCGATCGCAACCGATCATGGGTAGGGTACGAGCTGTGCTGGCCGACACCGACACCGCGGTCCCCCGCCATGACGAGTTCTGACGCGCCGACGGTCACCGAGCTGCTGCTGGCCAGGGCGGCCGATGATCGACCGGGCCTGCGGTTCGAGGATGCCACCTGGTCCTGGGCCGGTCATATGCGGTGCGCGGCCGCGTATGCGGCGGCCTTCAACGCGTTGCGGCAGCCCGGGACACCGTTCCACGTGGGCATTCTGGCCGACAACGTGCCGGAGTTCTCCTTCGCGCTCGCGGGCGCGGCGCTGGCCGGCGCGGTGCTGGTGGGGCTGAATCCGACGCGGCGCGGACCGGCGCTGGCCCGGGACGTCCGGCTGGCGGACTGCCAACTGGTTCTCACCGAGTCCCGGCACGCGGACCTGTTGGCCGGGCTGGATCTCGGCATGGGCCCGGACCGGATCATCGACGTGCACTCCCCTGCCTGGCAGGAGATCGTGGCCGCGGACGCGCCGCTGGACCCGGTGCCGGCCACCCCGGACGACCTGCTGATGCTGATCTTCACCTCCGGCACCAGCGGCGATCCCAAGGCGGTGCGCTGCACGCACGGCAAGATCGCGTTTCCTGGCCGGATGCTCGCCGACCGATTCGGACTGTCCACATCGGACACCGTCTACCTGTCGATGCCGATGTTCCACTCCAACGCGATCATGGCCGGCTGGTCGGTCGGTCTCGCCGCCGGCGCGACACTGGCGCTGCGCCGCCGGTTCTCGGCATCGGGCTTCCTACCCGACGTGCGCGCCTTCGGCGCCACGTATGCCAATTATGTCGGCCGGCCGCTGTCCTACGTGCTGGCGACGCCGGAAGCCGAGGATGACGCGGACAATCCCCTGCGCATCGTGTACGGCAACGAGGGCGCGGAGGCGGACCTCACTCGGTTCGCCGAACGGTTCGGCTGCCGGGTGGTCGACGGGTTCGGCTCAACCGAGGGCGGCGTGGCGATCGCCAGAGACCCGGACACGCCGCCGGGAGCGCTCGGCAAGCTCGCCGACGGCACCGTGGTGCTCGACCTGACCACCGGAAAACCCTGTCCACCGGCCGAATTCGGCCCGGACGGCCGGTTACGCAACGCCGAACAGGCCATCGGCGAGTTGGTCAACACCTCCGGGGCGGGCTGGTTCGCCGGCTACTACGGCGATCCCGAGGCGGACGCGTCCCGGCTGCGCGACGGCTGGTATCACAGCGGGGATCTCGGCTACGTAGACCAGCAGGGCTACTGCCATTTCGTCGGTCGCACCGGCGACTGGCTGCGGGTCGACGGCGAGAACCTCGGCACCGCGCCGATCGAGCGGATCATCGCCCGGCATCCGGATGTCGCCGAGATCGCCGTGTACGGGGTGCCCGATCCCACCGTCGGCGATCAGGTGATGGCGGCGGTGGTTCCTCGGCCCGGGGCGGTGCTCGATCCGGCCGGCTTCGCCACGTTTCTGGCCGCGCAGCCCGACCTCGGCCCCAAGCAACTGCCCCGCTATGTCCGGATTGCCACCGCATTGCCGCGCACTGCGACGTACAAGGTCGTGAAGCGCACGCTCGCCGCCCAGGGGGTCGACTGCGGCGATCCGGTCTGGCACCGACCTGGCCCCGACACGACGTTCCAACCATGGCCATGACGGACGCTATTTACCCGGCGGAACCGGGCGAATGGTGCTCTGCACGAAGTCGTAGCCCAGGTCGGGTCGAATGCCGTCGGGGTTGGGCCGCCGCACATCGCTGTACCACGAGGACGTCGCCTCAGGATGCGGCCCGACCACCCCGACCTGGCCTTTGCCGTACGGGGCCACCAGCGCGGCGACGGTGTCGTTGGCGTAGCGGGCCAGCACGGTCGCGGGCGCGCCGGGATCGAGCACGAAGTTCGGGCCGTCCTGGAAGAACATGTGCCGTTCCTGGCCCCGCCAGGTGACCTTGACGATGGTGTCCCGGGTGGTGCGGGTGTCGGCGTCGGGGGTGCTGACGTACTGGGACGTGTCCCCCGGCAGCAGCTTGAATCCGGGGGTGGCCCCGGCGAGGTAGCCGCCGAGGCAGAATCCGAGGTAGTGGCCGCCGCCCCGGACGAAGTTGGTGATCACGTCCGCGTACGCCCGCATCTGACGCCAGCCGTCGTCGAGCGTTCCGCCGCCGGGCTGGGCGTAGACCATCGCCGGGGCCAGGGCCGC
>Ga0307511_10004919_pt1 | contig 13630 bp, 16 predicted proteins | sample 13_EM_MG_FD_200266 | JGI IMG/M metagenome (GOLD analysis project Ga0307511, IMG submission 200266) | Populus trichocarpa ectomycorrhiza microbial communities from riparian zone in the Pacific Northwest, United States - 13_EM | ecosystem: Host-associated > Plants > Roots > Unclassified | place...
CACAAGGAGGTAATGCGGCGTTGATGGAGTTTCGTTGTATCAGAGTTCATCTGTTTGGGAATACGGCAGGGGAACGGGACGACGGAGGAGAATGTTATGACGACGAGCTGAAGGATACGTTAATTGAATGCTGATTTTCCATGGGCGAGGCTGGGGAGCGTGCTTACAGGTGTGAACTCTCCACAGGTCAAGAACATGAGCGCGAAGAGTGGTATCCGTCGGGAGTCATGTCGGGTACGCCTATGTCCATAATTAGTATCTCAATTCATTACCCTCTCGTTCATCCGAGGACTCACATCACAAACTGGAACTCCCCCCTTGTAATCTTCCCTTGGTCAACCAGCTCCGTTATAGACCCTTTTCCTTCGTTATCTATTTTCTTCTGCAGGTCCCTCGAAGCTACAAAGTTCCTATACACATTCTTGAGTCCCGTTTTGTAGAAAGAGAGCTACATCTTGTTCGCAAAGTAAGTTATCATCTCCAACACCACGCTGCCCCCACCACTCACAACAGCGAATGAAAACACAACGAGTAATTGGTAACGTACATATCCCTTTCCGACCTTAAAGTAATACCCAATCATTGAATCATCTTTTAACCGTTCCGGAATCTCGAGGTCTCCAGGTAGAGTCGTCCGTGGAGCTGCTAACTTCCCGGTAGTGATTTCGACTGGCGCTGATGGGGAGCTTGTGGGCTGAGGTGAGAGTGATTGAAAGGTGGGACCAGTTGTAGAAAATGTTCGGGGGTAGATACTATGGCTGTGTATCCTGGTGCGCATATATAGCTGGGACTTGAACTGAACTGGAGCTCGACATGGCGCGGCGAGGTTCAGTTGCTGCAGAGTGCGTAGTGGAACGGCGCGAAGAGCGTGCATTGGGTGGATCATAGAGCTGGAGTAGATGTGTAGAATTGTGGGGTATGGGATGGAGATTGATTGTTTGTCGTAATTGGGGTTTTGGCTTTGGAATCTTTTGAAAATATAATTTTTTTTCCACCTATGACGGAGCTTTAGATGAGATGAGCAGGGATTAGGCAGGCGGTCGCTAGGCTTCATGCGGTAATCGCATCCGCATGGCTCAGGGTAACAGTGATGCCGAGATGCCCTTAGCAGAGTATGTAAAGTACTTTTATGCTACCTGTACCTGATATCCTATTACCCCCTGACTTGCGTGAAGTTCTTGGGCCTCCTGATTTACTCTCACAGCAACTGCACGTACGCCTAGGTGCTGATAGAATATTTCTCTTCTAGTCAAAGGCATCGATATTATAACTAAACGTTTAGAAAGTGCAATGTGTAAACATGGCTCTGAATTACCGCGGGAACGAGAATCATGGATGGCCTTCACAAAGGCGCACAAACGTCTAGGGGAGTTTTACCAGAGGCCAGGGTACAGGTATTCTATGTTTGCTCCGACAGCCTTCCATTTTTACTCTTCTAACTACGCCGGGAATAAACTCGAAATTACGGTATATTAAGAAATGTGGTGACTGACGGAGATAGCTCTTCCCTTGTCACGACAGATTGATATTTTGTTCAAGCTTGGAAGCCAGTAACGGGTCCCGGGATATTTCACAATTTTCCAAGCCCAGTTAATTATCTAGACCGGATTACTTTGAGTATTATGCATACTTAAGTATGTTGGATAAGTATTTTGTTTTTTTTTAGAAAAAAAAGAGGCGTATTTTAGTTTAAAGAAATAAATCGTAAAGAGATAGAACCACCTAAAAAGTAAAATCTGTACTTATTTCAATAAATGGGGACTAGGGTTTCCCTACATAAATACCTAATTGTCCTTGTTCCAAAGCTAAGTAACTCTCTCCCTTTCCCCATCAACCAGAAAGCCAACGTGGTACAGTGGTAAACACAACAGCGCTGAGGTAAAATGTTTGCATCGTATGCCAACTCCTATTCGCTAGGGCGGGTAGTAGAGATAGCTCCTTTGTTGCATTTTTTGTTGCCTGGAATACTATTATTACTATGCCTTGGAACAGGCCGGCTGGTATGACTGTCACTTGCGGGGGGCGTGATTCAATGTCGTTAATTCAGGGTATACTAAGTAATAGACACTTACCTTCAGTCACAACATCACACCCGAAACCGACCATCACATCTTAATGGAATAATCTAATGAAGTGAGAGCATCATTCTGTATATTCAAACACCCAATCCACTGTCTAGATCTGCGCCCATGGCGATGAACTCTGATCTCTCACATCGAGCCCTACTTAGCTACTACTTAGCTACCTCATAATGACCAAAGTTGCAATATCCAAGCTACAAGTACTAAAAATATAAGTACGCAAGCCCCGCAAAGTAAGAAGCAGACAAAAAACATAATACAGTATTTTCCGCAAAAGAAGTGTAAAGGGAAAAGGCCTAATTAAACCAACAGAATAGGTAAGAAAAAGGAAAGGGCCCACATACCCACCCATATGAGCCCGTGAGAAGCACCTCCCCCAAACTTCCACATACCGTACGCAGCCCAAGGTAGAATTTGACAAGAAAAAAGAGGAGACATCAAAGTAAGGAGAGCTCATAAACCTTCATATAATCATGCAACCAAGTACGCAAGCAGCAAGTCATTTTCTTCATAATCAAGCCATAAATAAAACAGAGAAACCTAAACACGGGGAATCGGAAAAGAATCCAGTCAGTCAAAACCCTCCATCAATGTTTATACCTCCCTAGCGTCTCCAGTATATTCTGTAGCTGTTGCGGTTGCTGCCCTTGTTGATGCTGGGGGTGCTGTTGCGGTTGCCCCAATTGCTGCCCATACATACCTGCTAAATTCATTCCAGGGGCTCCGTACGCTCCTTGGGCCTGCTGCGGTGTTGCACCGTTGGTTCGCCCAGCTAACAACGCTGCTAAGTCTGGCGTTATTTGGGGTTGTGCCTGTGACATATGTGATTGCTGATACTGCTGTACCTGGGGTGGTGCTAGAGGGTTGGGTTGTTGTTGTTGTTGTAAGGTAGCTAATAGCTTTTGAAGGGTTGGTGCATCAAGTGAACTTATCAAACTCATGAGATTGCTGTTACCGCCGGGTTGTTGCTGGGCGGCAAGTGCCTGGGCTAGTAGGGCTGCGGTGGGGTTGGGTGCTTGGGGTGAGATAGGTGTCTGGACAGGTGCTGTGCTATAGCCGTAGGTGTACTGAGGCTGTGCAGGAGGGGCTGCGTGGGTTTGGCGGGCCCGGATGACAAGTTCGCAGGCAACTTGCGGATCGAGGGCGGTGTACTCTGTAATCATAAAATTAGGTTAAAGATGTAAGTAATAAAATAAGGTATTCCAGTAGGGCAGCACGAACCATCAAATCGGACATTAGCCTCCCCTTGCCGTCGATCAAATACTTGCAAATTTATCTTCCCATCCAACTGCATTTTCTTATTCAAGAACACCACGGCTTGAACCCCCTCAAGTATTTGCCGGCGAACGACAGCTCCTATGTCTAGGCGTGGATTGAGGAAAAGGGTATCGACACGCACCATACGATCCCGAAACGCCTTTTCAACAAACCATAGGAAATTCCTGGAGAATATGATATCAGCTAGTTGTTCTTAAGGTCGAAGGGCTGCTCAAAACAGACCTGTCAAGCTCATCTGTCACTATCACTTGGACTTCTGGTACTTCCGCAGGTGTTCGTCTAGGTAAAGGTATGTCCTCAGGCGTCCGGCTCCGGTATCTCGCAGGTGGCGTTCGTGAACGATCACGAGTTGGTCGATAGTCATCTCTTCCCCTGGGGTACCTCCCAGGCGGGCTACGCCTACCTTCGAAGTCGTCCCAATCTCGATCTCTGTCCCGGTCTCGGTGATCTCGCCCATCTCTTCCCGGACGGTAACTCCTGTCGTTCCCACCACTGTAATGTGATCCACCTCTTGGAGAGCTGTCCCTCGCATTACCTCTCCGCGGTGATCCTCCTTGTCGGTAATCCGGAGACCGTGAGCGTCGAGCTTGTCGCTGACTTTGATTATCCCGCGACTTCCCTTGCGGTTTAGAAACCTCAAGATCTGTAAAGGCCGGTTGTTAATTCACCTGTGTGACATGGGGTTTCATTGTTGACCTACGCATCTTGCGCCCCTTGCAGCTAGCCCCCTGTTCATCTCGGAGAGCGGATACACAAGAAGATACATCCAGGAACTGAACGAAACCATACGCTTGCTTAATGGATATCTGGGCTAATCTTCCATGCCGGCTGAATATGCGGAATATGTCACGTTTTGTCACCTTTTCACTCGGTAGGTTACCTTCACCTAAAATGTAAGCATTTGAACAACCAAATGGGTATGAGCAATAGGCAATTGTATATTGAACACAGCTGGATTGGACTGGATCATTTCTATGGCATACCAATGAATAAACGGGACCCGATGGGGAATCTGTCCCATTGGCCCTTTGAAACGTATTCACGCTCGTCACGTTCAAAACGTTCCCATGCCTCTTCTTCCTCAACTGAGAACGGCCGCTCATCAGAGTCCTCTGATGTACTGTGCGGTGAGCTTGGTACGGGATGCTTAGGTTGCTGGAATGTGGCAGGGTTTGGTAGAGATGGAGGCAAACCACTTCGAACTAGTGGGTTTTTTACAGCAGTGGCCGGTACATGCACTGGGGCAGGCAGAGGATGTGTTGTTGGGATTGGCGGCTTTGGCAGAGAGGGAGGGGGGGATGGGAGAGAGCTAGTAGTGGGTGTTGTTGAAGTTAACGAGGAGTTCAATTCCTTCGATGGAGCTGTTGATGAAGACGGTGGCTGCTGTGCTGTAGTGGGAGACAACCGTGCTAATAAACCTTGAAGGTCGATATTGGGCATGGACGGCTTTGGCTTATCGTCAGTGGATGAAGCTGCGTTGAGCTCCATGTTACTCGGTGCTCCGTTCGAAGGCTCAACAGACGGGTTCGTTTTCAGACGGGGCAGACTGGTGGACCCAGGGGCGACTGTGACAAGGCCATTGGGAGGGTGTGAGACTGCATTGGGAGAGTTGATCGTGGGACCTTCAGTGCGAGGTGGAAGTGGAGCTTGAAAGCTATCCTGTACTGCAACGGACTCGGGGTCGTAACTCCCCTCCCTATCATCACTCTCATCTTCACTATCGTCATCATCCTGAGAGAATGGTCCAAGGGAAGTGGTATTTAGCCCGGGATCCATTTGATTTTTTAGTACGGGAATAGTAGATGCATCAGTTACATGTAACGGGGCGGGGGAGACGGGCGTCAGTTCTTCGCGCTTTTCTATACCCGCTCCGTTTGTGGGTAATTGGGTTTGGGAGCCGTTCGTAAGGAAGCTGAAATCAGTCGCTTGCGGTTGTGGTTGCAGTTGCAGAGGTTCAGACATATTCATCTACCTGCTCAGAGAGCCTGATGGGAAGGGCCGACGTGCTTCTTTCCTTTTCTTCCTCTATTCGCTCTATGCGAGATGGGAATAGAAAGAGGATTGGGAAATGGAGAAGGGAAGTTAATGCAGCTGGTGACAATTCTGATACTTTTTGATGGATGATTGGATTGAAAGGCGACGAAGTATAATGGAGAGGAACGGGTAGATTCTTCTGGATGCAAAGAAAGTCTCTTTCTACCGCGTTATTTAACAGTAAGAAATAAAATTGTACTGCCGACGGGATAAGCGGAACGACGTGAACCTTGTAGAGGTGTTAGAGGAAGTACCTGGTGGTGAGCGAGATTGAGATGGAGCAATGGGCTGAGTGGGGTGCGTGGGGGGGAGAACGGACTATAGAAGAAAATTACAGGAGGAATGATGTCGTGAAGCTGAGGAGATGAGAAGACTGTTGTGCTGTGAATGACTAATTATTGCCAAGACATACAGTTCAAACTCTTGTGTGCGGTCAGCGGACGCTTTTAATTAACGGACGCAAAAAGAGCTCACAGCTACGTTATAGGGGGTGCATATGGCAATGGAGCTCATGTACGCGAGGGGTCTGCTATATAGGGGCCTTGTGAGATGTATTCCATTGCGTGTCAACACCATTCCTAGTGCACTCGGAGCCCAGAGATCCTTTGCGAGCAACACACAAGATCAGGGCTTTGATGAGGAAGGCCTAAAGGAGGCTCGGGAATGGCTGTCTTCATTCACTCGAGATTCGATACCTCGGGAATACTGTGATGTATCCTTTTCACGCTCATCAGGGCCTGGTAAGTCTTGTGTATTTTTTTGGGTACTTTCCTGGGCTTCTCGAGTCTGGTCCTGTGAATAGGAAGGCATCAAGACAAAGTTTCTGATGGGCAATATATGCGCAACAGGTGGCCAGAATGTCAATAAACTGAATACCAAGGCAACCCTGCGGTTTGATCTCACCAAAGCCAGCAATTACATTCCCAGCTTGATTATGGCTAGGATACGGTCAGATCCTAATATTGGAAGATACCTCACAAAGTATGACGAGCTGTTAATACAATCTGATACGCATCGAAAGCAACCCGACAATGAGTTGGATTGCTTCAAAAAGTTGTACCAGTCCATTGTAGAGGCAGCAGCACTTCCAGGAGAGACCAGTGCCGAGCAGAAGGACCATGTATCAGAGCTGTAAGCCCAGCGAATATCTGTTTGCCTAGAATACCTAATTCTGATAGGAGATCACAGAAAACGGGATGAGAAGGAACGCAGAATGAAGATGAAGAAGCAGCACAGTAATAAGAAAAGTTCAAGAAGGTCAAAGAGCGACTATTAAGCCAGGGAAATTGACGATATAATAATGTATATAAAACACTCTTTCCAAACGAAGCATCCCTAAACGCCCTTATTCGTACAGGAAGGAAGAAATAAATGGCCCCGTTACTTTAACACAATTGCGTTATTCGGAAATGCCTCGCGTCCTCTTCTGAGAACAAGTTGCGCGGCTTTTGGTTTCCTACTAGACTCAAGAACTTTGGCCCAGGCGTGGTACATATTTGCGTCAATATCACCCCCGGTCTCTGCCTTCTTGAAATATTTGTCCAAGGCACTTTTGATGACGGTATCTACCGCAGGATCTAGATTTTCAGTGTCCAGGATTTCCTGGAGAGACGATGTGACAAGCTGATAGAGCTTGACCCGGGGAGAAGCTTCGCCGATGTGAGATGCGATTTTTGAGAGCATAGCGCCAACCTTGGAGGGGAAAGAGGGGCTGGTAGGTTCAGCGCCGAGAATGGGGGCCTTGACATCCATGAAAAGTGCCAGAGGAGAGGTTGGATAGGTGGACAGGGCGTGGCTGATGACGTGATCCAGAAGCCTGGATAGGCAAGGCAAGTTTGGGAAGGTGCCGAAAAGATTGAAGAATGAGAAGACAAACCCAACATCGTTGGAAATCTCCTGAATCGCTGCATCGAACACAGCGAGAGGTATGGTGCCATTAAGTGCAGAATTATTCTCGATATTGTTGAGCGGTGAATTGACAATATCACTCCCATCCTCTGTTAGCCCTGGGTTAGCTTCCTCAGCGGTGATTGTTGGAAGCCCCATCATATTCTCGTCTTCATTACTCTGCTGCTGGGTCTCCACAAGTCCATCAATTCCCAACAGCCGGCGTCGTGTAATGATCTTGGCGATGTATACGAGCTCTAACTTGGTATACTCGAGCCACAATTGTCTAGAGCCCTTGTTAAACCTCAGCCCCCTCTGCATGAAGCTTCTTGCCTCCGTTATATCACTATTCTCGTCCACGGCATGTCGAGCTGCGTATATCCACAACTCCGTTCTCATTGGGTGTAATTTCAGGGCTCTGTTTTAAAGTTAAGACAAGCCGTTATCAGAAAGAGAACAACGAGATATTAACGTACGAAGCGAAAACCTTCAGAAGGACCTTTGAAGCACCCTCTTTCTTTGCGAACTCGATGTACTGCATCCATAATCCAATGTCGCCATGGAATTTACGTGTTGCTCTATCGAGAACAAAGAAGATTTTTCGTTGACCGAGATGCGACTTCGATTTTATCCCCAGTCGCTGCACTCGCTTCCTCCGGAGGGCTTCGAGATTCATTTCGTACCTACTTCACTATGAGCCGCTGTATGGATACCATATTCACACATTTTGACCCACTCAGCATATCGTGCGTAGTCTATCGACTTGCATCCTAGGGCATTGACCTTGTGCTCGAACTCGGATCGCTTCTTTGTGATGGCAGATATTTCCTCCTGCTGAATGTTCAGTAATAGTCCTGCTTTACAAGTTCTGGCCACGGACCTTCGTAAATATCTTCTTCTTCTCAAATTCCTTCAGCTCAGGGATAGACTGCTCAAGATAGTATCGTGCTTTGTCTGCCATGGCTGTACTGGGTCGAGTAACTGTGCACGAGTTGAGAAGTTTCGCAGTAACAGTTGGGCTCTAAGCTTTTTTCGACGGAGGCTTGACAACGTTTTGCCAAGAATTCACCCCGAATTAAACTATGCACCTATGGAGTACATATGCATACGTCCCAATACGAATAGGTTTTTAGACGCAAATTGTGGATACTAGGTAAAGAGATTGCTAACTCAACCGAGTTACAAGTTCCAGCTATAGAAACAATCCTCGTTGATAGTCAGCAAGACTTCCCGATGGTTGACAGCGAAGAGAAATTGAACTGGAGTAGGGAACAGGCAGCTGTTATCTACACTCAATAGTATACGGGTTCACTTAGGATACATAGTCTGGTTGACAATCGGAGAAGTCTCGGACTGGCAGCTAGATTAGGTACATATGTATTAATGTTTCGGTAATGCTCAACTAAAGAGAGGGAATAAGGAGGATGGTTGGTTGTTGGGTGGTAGGTAGAAGGAGTCAACTTGACTGCCTAGGCTGAACTTGCTTTTTTTGACGAGACGTTCGACGACGCCCATGTGCATTCGAGTACCGTAGGTACTGTACATACCTTTGCTGGAAAGTATTTTCCTCCTTCCTTTTTGGGAAACGGGGGTGGTCTGCATATGCAGGGGCATGCAGGCATATACAGCCTGGTGGCAAAATTTTGATGCCCCCTGCATAAGAGCAGCATATCTGATACCGGTATAAATAACAGTCATTACTTACAGTACCACGTTAACCCAGGCTGTAGGTAGTGCATAAGCCGCGCATATGTCAAGTTTATACAGCTGGCAAAAAGAATCATACGCTGCATACAGATGCAATGTACCTGCCAAGCCCGTTTCCCAAATACCGTGGTATTTCGAAAACAAGAACCCCCAGAATAGGTTTATGTAATGTATATGCACAAGTTAAGCTAGTCCTCTTGAGAAGTATGGTTCTTGTTTTCGAAATACCACGGTAGGAGACTTTTCCTCCGTAGCCATGAGACTAGCGACATTCTGGTTAGCTAGTCTGGTTACCGAGAGGTATTGCAACCAGACTAGATGCTTTTGATACCCTAATTCGGTGTTGTAAATATCAAACTAAAACACAGAGACTGATAGGAACAAAACAGGGGAGGAAGCGACAGTAAGACATAGAATGGACAATAAGAAGCAAGACCAAGAGCACAGTGACCGACATCATAGAGGCCGACACTATATAAGGTGAAATGTTGCTTACAGTTTAAATGACACCGATATCTGTAAAGTGCGATTAAGTTGCAAAGCTCAAACTGTTTATCATAACCAAGCAAACACTCTCCCTTGAAATCGGCCTGGTAGCCGGGTTTTTGGACAATAGTGTGAACCTCCTTCGAAAGCTTTCGATACTACTTAACCTCACATGTGTGTTTGGGTCAATTCTGGCATCCCATATTGCCCACTCCTCCCATTCCGGCCCAAAGGCCTGCTACTGGTCATCAACTGTCTGGCAAAAATTCCCACCACATCCTTGTCTACGTCACCGTTAGCTGTTGCTACCGTGGCCGGCCGTTGGGTGCGTCAACCTCGGAGCAGAAACCAGATGTCCGGATCATTGATGGAAAAGTAAGTTGACCCGGTGTCGGCAAGTGCCCACAGTACTTCTTGGTGGGATTGTTAAACAGCTATAGGTTCGTTAGTAACGTAGCATGCGTAATGATTGTTTTGCCTAACCCGAACTCCTAAGTATATCTTATAGAATGTTAGCAGAGATAGCTTGTATATGTGATTAAAACCCATGAGCAAATGCTTTAATTACACACATCCCAGATTGTTGGGCAACTAACTGGCGATTGTGCCATTTGAATATGCACCTTGTCACTGTCACCAACCTGATATATTGCCCGTTAGACAGTATTGATGGGATAGGAAGGTTAGGGGAGTTATACTATCCATTGCATATATGGTGTTCTTGATTCATCATTCCGGTCGCCGACAAAGCTCTCCCCAGGGCAAGCCTAGCGGCGGGCTTGCCTCCTGTGAACACCAGGCTCTCCCCTTCAGCAGCATCTACCATCCCACCTTCCTCGTACATTTTCAGCAGTTCCTCATAATCCCCCATAATGTTTAATGGGCACCCCTCGGTTTGCAGCCCCTTAATAAATCCCATTAGCAGCTTTGGGGGACTGGTATTGCCTGCCCTCTCAGGGCTACTGCTACTGGAGAGCGGAAATTTCAGCAAAGCTTATCAAGATTTGATATGAGTACAAGATCATTGGGACTCACCCTGAATCAACCCCCTCCGTCGCCACCTCAGCCTGGCGGATACTCTTGAGGATGCACGCTTGGGCCTATTGTATGGGACCGCTGTCTCCGCCCACCGCCTCGACCTGCTGTAGAAGCTTCTCGATGTAGGCCTCATCTCCATCTCCACACCCTACCTCCTCTCATTTCTTCTCTGCTCTAGCCATTGCCCTTTCTATGGCTTCTGAGTTCGCCATGGCTTCTGAGTTCGCCATGGCTTCTGAGTTCGCCATGGCTTCTGAGTTCGCCATGGCTTATCGAGTGAAATCAAAGTTGAGTGGAGTGAATATGATTGCTTAATACCTGTGTCTATTGCGTTATTTCAGTCCCATGATCACGAGAGCTCGAGGTAGTAGTGGCACTGTATACGTAGTCTTAGTCTTAGAACCATTGGTACCAGAAAGTGTAGGGGCCAAATCGGGACTCCTTGTGTGACTTCCCAAAACGGCCCTCGATACAGATTACCTGTTTACGGTAGTGCTACTTAACGGATGTGCCTCTAGGAGAGCGGCTTGTGCCAACCAGACTACGGATGTGCGTTATTTTCGTTCTTATTTGGGAATATGGGGCTTGGCAAAATATGCATCATCACTTATGTATGTACAGTCAGGTGGCAAAAAGAATTGGACACCCCCACTGCATAAAGAGGCCCAAACACTGCATATTTGAGACTTTTGTATGGGTTTGGGTTGGATGATATACATTGCATATGTATGCAGCGTCCAATTCTTTTTGCCACCTAGCTGTACATACAGCTAGGTGGCAAAAATTTCAAACACTGCATAAGGATGTCTTATCCTCTTCTCATCTGTACAAATCCCAAAATATGTAGCGTTGGCCACTTTATGCAGGGGGCTTTGAAACCTTTTGCCACCTAGCTGTATCATGCAAAATGTTACTGCTTCCTGGTTGCTTGCTATCCCTCCGGGCAACCAGGGCACAGGAACTAGGCTAAGTACCGGTATAGTCTCTGTGCCAACCGACTAAGCTATCAATACCTAGTACCTCTACGCTCTAGGAGAGCGGCTTGTGCCAACCAGACTATCTCAACTGCCAAGCCCTGTATTCCTAAATAGGAATGAGAAATGACCGATTCTTACTAATAAGGAGCTTGGTAACCTCAGGAATGCTAAGGGCATCGGTTGTTGACTTTAGGCGTACGTTAAATAAGACTACACGTTGATGCCTTTCTTTTTTGTTTCTGCAACCAAATCACCACAGCATTTCGGTCGACCTTTTGATTTAGCCCTTTCCAACCGGTGCAATTGCTGTGATGGTGAAAGATAGGGACGGCACTGTCGTCTTTTCGGTAAGTTATCACTTCGTGAATTCGACCTGCGAGTCTTGGTCAGAAGCTAAGCGTCCTCAAAACAGCTGTCCGGAAAATGGGTATCATGGTCCCATACGGTGGTCGCATACAGTTCGTCGCTTCTTAGTCTGTTCTTGTGCATGGGCAATGATATTAACAGAGAATAGGTGCATTTTTGGGCGCTTTGATTGTGGGGATGTAGGTGCTCAGGCATTTCAACAACGTGTTTTCTTGTTATTTGTGCTTAACGTCTCTACAGGAATCTGCATTTTCATAAAATTGTAAAAAATGAACATTATGTGAGCAAACCCTAAACCTCCATATTGGAACTCCAAATTGACTCTTTCATAAAGGGATACCCAGATGAATGGTTTCCATCAGTGTCCGCAACAATTGGCGACCGACACCCAGAACGATCGTTATTTCAGTTTCTCATTGCCATTACCTCAGGTATATCTCATTATGGCAAGCAGAGGGGGGGAAATATTAATCGATGCATCCAGGCCCACGCTTCGCCTTGCTCTTTTTTTGGTACTTCCTCACTGCCCGACCAAACAGCTTTCTTCCGAAATTCACCTTGATCGTGGGCTTAATCAGGACCATACTATGTGGTGGATGGGTTTATGTTACATCTACAGATGATCATCAGTGGCATGACATCTTCATGATTTCTTACCTACTGTTCACCTTGCCATGGACATTGGGATGCCTTGCATCATCCCCTAACAATGCACGAGCCATAAAATACCGGAAGTGCATTGCTGGAGCTTTCTTTGGTACCCTTGTGCCTTTGATTTATTTCTTCATCCAACATAAGGTGCACAAGGTCCCTGGAGGTGAGTCAATCCTAAATAGACATGCTTACTGTATGTTAACAACAGATGCCCAGCATATACCATCTATGCCTTCTTCGAATGGTCTCTTATTCTCTTTGATGTTGGATTTGATGCTGTCACGGCTTTGGATTTCGCAGGGCTCGATTTGAGAGTCGTAGACGTCAAGGGTGTTAGCAAAGGGTATGTTTGGCTTCCGATGTAGATAGCATACATGGGAATACCCTAATAAGAATAATCTTGGAATTCAATAGGCAATTTGGTGGGGTGGCTGATTCTGTAGCGGAGAAGACGAAGTGAGTTCCATTCCTCGTCTTGTAATCAGTGAACAGTATCCTAATTTTCAAAGAAATGACAACAATCTAAAGGCATTAGTTTCTGGGAAGTTCTCTTGGGTTGGCATGATTGATGCCATTGCGGACGCCTATACAGGAGTGAGCATCAATCAACTCTCCACGTTTAAAGTCTCCCTTGACTAACGGCGTCCTTAAAATAGTTCATGTTCTGGACTATTTTAACTTCACTCGGAGTCACAATTTGGTGTAAGTGCACCAGCAGGAATCTTGTGTTATTCATTTGACTAATCCAGGCAGACTTCCCTCTATGGCATATGGGTCTTTCCGGATACGAAGTTCTCGTCATGACTTCCATTGCTCCATATATCCTTGGGATTAGACCTCTGCGCCGTTTCCTTACCAAAAACATGATGATTACCTCAATCCTGTCTCTGACCGGATTGGTTGCCTTTTATTATCCAAAGCCGAGCACACGCCTGTTTGTGACTGGAGCAGGGGTTTTCTTTTCATGCCTCGCTTTGACCGCTGGGTTCTTCGCTGAATGACACAACTCAGCGCGCTTGGAGGGAAAGATCTCGGCATTCTCTATTGGTCTCATTGCCTCTAGCATTGCGAAATTTGCATGCTACAGTAATAATCCAATGTGGCCCATTATGGGCGCTGAAA
>Ga0307511_10004920_pt1 | contig 13629 bp, 15 predicted proteins | sample 13_EM_MG_FD_200266 | JGI IMG/M metagenome (GOLD analysis project Ga0307511, IMG submission 200266) | Populus trichocarpa ectomycorrhiza microbial communities from riparian zone in the Pacific Northwest, United States - 13_EM | ecosystem: Host-associated > Plants > Roots > Unclassified | place...
TAAACGAGGAGAGAAGTCTAACAAAGAAAATCAGCCTAAACAAGAGAAGCTATGAAATAGCTTGCGTGGCACGGTTAATATCGATGAGCTCACAAAAAGGACATTGGACGCACCGGTACCAGGAGTTACTGTTCGAGACCTGCTTTCTATCTCACCAGAAATGATTCAACAATGGTTTGGCGTTAAGCGAGTTCCGCCGATCAAGGAACAAGAGGCTCAGGAGGAAGATAAGCCAGATGCAATGGCCTTCACTGTGTGGTGGAAGGAAGCTCTCAGGAAGTTGTATGCTTGCGCTTTACCCAAGTGCAAAGGTCGTGTTGAAGAAACTGAATTTGAGATGCTTATAGACTCTGGAGCAGAGCTATGTTTAATGTCGAAAGAGGTGTTCGAGGAATTAGACTTGCTTATCGATCTCACTGTGGACTGTTCAGTAGGAGCAGCAAATAACCAAAGGACGAAGGCTTATGGCATTTGCCATGACGTTGAAGTCACTATTGGAGGAATTGTAATGAGATGTAGGTTCTTTGTCCTAGAGAACCTCTCTCAGGACATAATCCTAGGAAGGCCGTAGGAAAGACTAGTTAGAGCGAAGCATGATAATAGGGATGATGGGAGTTGTTATACTACCATTCATGATGAGCGAGGGAATTCAGTCACTTTTTGTTTAGTTCCAGCACATCACGAGAGGAATAGGAGTGAGGCTAGACCGACAAAAGTATATGGGAAGTTAGAAGGAAAAGACAAGAAAGAAGGAAGATCTCATCACTAGCATAATGGTAAAGAAAAAGTCTACGCGAGTGATGCTTGGGAGGAAGTGCATGTTGATGATCAGGGAGAAGTTTTTACCCTGAAAGCAATTCCAGAGAAACTTGATGTCTGAATGATTGAAGGCAGGATCACTCGCGTAGGATTTGAGCCGAAAAGCTGCGCGAGTGATAGGGATCGAACTCAGAGGAAATTTCTAGAAGCTCGAACCTTGTACAAGCACAAAAAGGACAAAATTCGCCCAGCAAATTAGCAACATACAGGAGGTATTAAGCTGGAAGGAAGTGAGAATTGGAAGAAGCTGTTAATAGGTCTTCCATGTCCAGAGAATAAGAAATATCCATGGTTAATTCCTAAGTTTTTGGATATCGAGCGTGGATCTAGACTGACTCCAGAATGCATCGAGAAGTTGAAAATATGGAAGGGTATTATGAAGGAAGAGCGAGAGGTCTTGATGGACGTTTTGTTTAGTAGAGAGAAGGGTATCGCATTCGATCTCACTGAGAAAGGAGTGTTTAAGCCGGAAGTTGAACCTTCGCATGTTATTCCGACTATTGCGCATGAACCCTGGCAAGTAGCCAATTTTAGAGTTCCGAAAGCTTTAGAATGAGAGGTTATCGAGATCATTCGGAAAAAGTTGGAATACGGAGCATTAGAGAGATGTTGTGGCCCGTACCGCAACCCTTGGTTTCTGGTACCTAAGAAAGATAAGGGATATCGATTGATTAACGCAGTCCAAAGGTTGAACGCTGTTACTATCAAAGATGCGAGTCTACCTCCATCGGCGGAAGAATATGGTGAAGACTTTGCAGGATTTCCGGTATTATTCTTACTAGATTTATTCTCAGGGTATGACCAGATGGCATTAGCTGAGATCTGCAGAGATTTGACAGCCTTCCAAACTCCGTTAGTGCTATTAAGAATGACAACTTTACCTCAAGGATACACGAACGGAGTACAAGTCTTTGACAGGGTAATGAAGAAGATTTTGAAGGATCAAATCTTAGCCAAGCGAGGAAAGCCATTCATCGATGACGTAGGAGACAAGCCACCTACCAGAAGCTTGTTTCTAGACTCAAGCGGGAAGCCTATTGAGGTCGCGCCAGGAATAAGAAGATACATTCTCGAAGCTATCATCTCAATTGATAAGGTGATGGCTGATATCGAAAGAGCTGGAGGAACCATATCGGGAGCAAATAGTGAGTTTTTAATTCAACAGTTGAAGATTGTTGTGTATGTATGCGGAATGGATGGGAGATTCCCGGAAGGAACGAAAACTCGAAAAATTACCAATTGGCCTCCTTGTATCGATCTTTCTGATGTTAGGGCGTTCCTAGGCTTATGCGTATATTATAGGATATGGATTAAGGACTTCTCGATGATTGCTGAACCCCTCTTTCGCTTGAGTAGAAAGGATGTGGAATTTTATTGGTTGGAAGAACAACAGATAGCGATGGATGAATTAAGGAAGTCATTAACTAGTGCTCCAGCCTTGAACCCTATTGACTACGAGTTAGAAGGAAAAATTGTGTTATCCGTGGACTCCTCATTAGCAGGATGGGGGGCAATCTTACAGCAGGAGGAGCCAAAAACAGGGAAACGACATCCGGCACACTTTGAATCGGGTATTTAGACAGAAGCCGAAAAGAAATATGATACTGGCAAGCTAGAATACCGCGGGTTATTGAAGGCATGCAAGAAGCTGAGAATGTACCTCTACGAAGTCAGATTTTTATTGGTTATTGACGCCAAGACCCTAGTTCACCAGCTGAATCAACCAGCTTCAGACTTACCAGGCTCGGTAGTGAACAGATGGCTAGCTTGGATCAGGATGTTTTCTTTTGAAATTAAGCACGTTGCGGGAAAAAGGCATGGAGGCCCGGATGGACTATCTAGAAGAAGAAGATCAGTTGAAGACTCAGACGAAGAAGAAGGAGTTGAAGAACTAGAAGAAGAAATGGATGCTGATCTGGCAGTGAATGAGGTTGATTCGGAAGAAGAATGGGATAATGAGGATGAGATCGAGGATGATGACGATCAGGCAATGCCGGATGAGATTAAAAAGGTTACCAGATATTTAACAACTCTCCAACTACCAGCGAATATGACGGACAAGCAATTCGATTCATTCAGGCAATATGCCCTACGATTTTTAGTAGAGGAAGGACAATTATTTCAAAGGGCTAAGCCGGGCATGCCTCCAAGGAGAGTCATTTGGGATCAAAATGAACAGAAGGACATTATGAGTCAGCTTCATAATGAGAGTGGTCATAGAGGGAAAAAGGGGTCCTACGAGAAGGTTGCCTTAAGATGTTGGTGGAAAGGCCTCTACAGGGATGTTGAAAAGTGGGTGAAGACATGCGAGGAATATCAGAAACAATCACCAATTCGAGTAATGGAGGAACTACACCCAACATTAGACAATCCACTATGGCAAAGAGTAGGACTAGATGTGGTATATATGTCATTAAATGAAGGATTTTCTAAGATAGTAGTAATGCGAGAATACCTATCTGGATGGATAGAGGCAAAGGCATTAAGGAATGTGGACTCCAAGAGTGTAGTGGCGTTTGTACAAGAATGGATTGTCACATTCGGAATCCCAGGGATGATTATCCATGATTATGGTCCAGAAAACAAAAAGATAACAAAGATATTGATAGATAGGTATCGTGTCCGGAATGTTTGTGTCGCTCCTTATCATCCCTAGTCGAACACGGTAATAGAGAGAGGACATTAACAGATCGTGGATGGTTTAGCCAAACTTGGACCAAAATGGATAAAGAACCTACCTTTCGTTATGTGGGCTGATAGGATCACTACAAGAGTTTCAACTGGATTCACCCCATACAGGCTAGTATTTGGACAAGACTGTGTTCTTCCCATAGAACTCTGTGCATCGAGTTGGACCATAATTGAGTGGAGAAAAGTGAAAACCACTGCGGAGTTACTAGTGGCGAGAGCAAGACAACTTGAGAGGAGGGAAGAAGACATAGAAGAAGCTCAAGAGAATGTCCGCAAGAGCCGTTTACGTAACAAGGCCTATTTTGACAAGAACTACTGGAAGAGAGTCCAGACTATAGAAATAGGGGATATGGTGCTTCTGTACAACAGCTCGCTCGATAAGCAATGGTCTCAGAAACTAAAGAACAAGTGGTTAGGGCCATATAAGATAAGGGAGATAGGGGAGACGGGAACGTGTCTCCTGAATGAACTGGATGGAACGGAGCTTCAAGGGATGTTCGCAGGAGATCAGATTAAGAAGTTTTTTGCAAGGTACGAGGTAGAAGACGATAAAGAAGAGGTAGAAGAATTAGATGAGAGGCAATACGAGATGGTAGATACAGAGCTGGATACGGGAATGGTATGGTAGAGATGTTGAGGATATACCATACGTCAGTGAAAGGCGGGTGTAAGGAATAAAAATGATTGAAGGCAGGATCACTCGCATAGTATTTCAGCAAAATAGCTATGCAAGTGATAGACTAAAGAGGACAAGTAAGAGAATGAGAGAATAGAGGGGAGGCTAACGAAATATATTGGCAAAGCGGGTCAAGTATAGTAATTAGGCCATGATGAACCTAAGATCTGAAGGTCAGGATTTGAGATTGAGATAGTTGAGGTTAAGAGAACCCAATGGAATATTGTTTCGAGGGGTTCGAAATTTTTAGAGGGTGGTGGAATGTTAATGGAATGTTATTGAGTTTAGGGTAATCCGTGGGATTCTTGTGGAACCTTGGCTGAATCGAAACGAACTCAACAGAATCAGAATCGAAGACAATCTATGGAATTCTAGAATACTATGCTATACTGAGATCCGGACTATAGAACAAATGTAAAGTAATACGTTGTCGCATGGATAGGTTTACCAGACTGCGCTAGAGCCTGTAAACCTGAGAATCCGCTGATAGTAATAAATAATTTTCCTAGTAACTATAGCACGCTGCCATAGTTATTACTTGTCAACAGGTGGCCCTGCCCACTAGGGGCTTGAATTAATAGGTTAGACCCTAAGGTCTTATAAATTCTCTAACTGTGTCTAATTACAGTTCTTCGGCTCTGCCGCCTCCCACACTGGTGGCAGACCAGCAGCCCTTATATATTTCGCACCCAAGGAAATAGTGAGTCAGTAGGGAGGCTGTGCACCAGCCTCTAACTCATACATGAAATGAAATCCATCTCTGACTCATACCTGCGTGACTCACCATTGAGTCACGCACTCAATTATACAAATGAAATACATGAGTCATAATTCTGTTACGTGGCTATGCTTTTGCATGAGTCACCTTCTGAGTCATAATCCGCCAACTACCTGTTAGTATCCACTGGTTCCTACTAGTTGTGGAAGGTGGTTATATTATGCCGGTGCATATATATAACTTCCTTACATATTTCCCCCTTTCAGAATGGCTTTCGGCCTTCGAAAGGTAGTGTTCTTTATTATCAGCAGTTGCTGAATCCCAGTTGAAGCTATCCTCCCCACTTGTCTATACTTTATTCCTTTGTGGCCAAAACTTAGTTGAGGTACCAAACTCACACTAGTATCCATTGCGCCAGGTATATGAAAACAACCAAAATATACCATACTTGGGTCCCAAACCAAGTATTCTTTGAAAGTAGTAACAAGTGGTGACCAATTAACTGTCTGATTCGGAACTGAACTTGAATTATATATGCTTGCGCCATATATATCTCTAATAAACATTTTTTGTAGTAGGTAGGTGTGTTGACGATTATACTCCAACTAGTAGCTATAGTTTCCCTTTCGAGCTCAGGTTTACTATAGCACCTTGTATTATGTAGTAGGGGTATAGACGCCTAATACACAATAATAAAGGTTTACTAGTTGCCTATAACCATAGGGGTCTGTCTTGTATTAAAACAATGTAAAGTAATACGTTGTCACATGGATAGGTTTACCAGACTGCGCTACAGCCTGTAAACCTGAGAATCCGCTGATAGTAATAAATAATTTTCCTAGTAACTATAGCACGCTGTCATAGTTATTACTTGTCAACAGGTGGCCCTGCCCACTAGGGGCTTGAATTAATAGGTTAGACCCTCAGGTCTTATAAATTCTCTAACTGTGTCTAATTACAGTTCTTCAGCTCTGCCGCCTCCCACACTGGTGGCGGACCAGCAGCCCTTATATATTTCGCACCCAAGGAAATAGTGAGTCAGTAGGGAGGCTGTGCGCCAGCCTCTAACTCATACATGAAATGAAATCCATCTCTGACTCATACCTGCGTGACTTACCATTGAGTCACGCACTCAATTATACAAATGAAATACATGAGTCATAATTCTGTTACGTGGCTATGCTTTCGCATGAGTCACCTTCTGAGTCATAATCCGCCAACTACCTGTTAGTATCCACTGGTTCCTACTAGTTGTGGAAGGTGGTTATATTATGCCGGTGCATATATATAACTTCCTTACAACAAACTTCAAGCACACCTTTTCTCCATCTCCTCTACAACCACGAACAACAACAAACTTCAACCACATCAACCATCAACTTCGACAAAAATGACGACACAAATCACTAGCACCGCTATTAAGATCATTAAGAAAAGCCAGGGCCTATGAGAAAGGTACCGGGCGGAGATGGATAAGTTGGAAGGGAGAGAGAAGTATGAGTTAGCCGTGGAGGTAGCCAGGCTAACTCAGGAACAGGCAGAACAGATCTCGTTCACAGCACTAGTCCAGAAAGAGGTGATAGAGGGCTGGACGGACGCCGACTACGCTGAGATGGAGGTGTATAGGGCTGCAGCGGACGCCGAGTTCAGCTTCACCACGACTATCATCCCCTTAGCCGACGTTCACACTGAATCGGAGCGGAGGAAGTCCAAGGCTAAGGAAAGGTTAGAAGCGGCCTGGGGCGAGAGTTGGGAAGATCTGGTGGAAGACCTGAAGCCTCCGTGGCCGGCTGAAGAGTTTCTAAAGAGCCTCGCGGTATTCTCGAAGAATCACGCAGAGTGGGCAGCAGCAGAGGAGTTATTAGAGAAGAGGATTGCTGAGAGGTTGGCAGCAAAGAAGACAAAGAAGGTCCCCTGGTTGACATCGAGGGATGTAACCGGCAAGGATATCAAGAAGCTGAAGGAAGCTGCTGGTAAGCAGACTTCTAAAGAGGAGGGATCTGGGAGGGTTGGTCCTGCTGGTCAGGTAACCAATGTGGAGGCCCAGACTGCTGGTCAGACTGCGGTTGACACCCCTGTGGTGCCTTCTTCGTCCTCGGGGGATGGGGAAACTACTGCTCACTCTGATGACGTGGTCTAAGAGAATATTGTAAGGGTAACTCTTGGCTTTGAAGAAGCCACGGAAGAGCAGGGGTCCATCTCTCTCGGATCTTCTGCAACTCCCCCAAGTCTAGTTAATAACCTTTCGGGCTCCGAAGACCCCTCTGCCTGCAAGGAAGGTATAAATGTAAGCAAGGAGGAAGAAGTCGCCGATGGTGAAGAGAGTAAGAAAGATGCTGTGGTCTCCCCTACCACTACAAGGAAGCGTAGGAGGGGTGCTGCGAATGAGGTCGAGAGTAAGAAGAGGAAATACAGGGTGGATATCCCAGTCATCAACTTAGACGTTGATGAGGGGGTTGAGAAGCTCAAGCGAGCTGTACGGAGGGAGGAAGAGAAGGATGATACGTTGGCGGTGGAGGAGGCTATGAAGGTATTGTTTGGAGGAGAGAGGCTGGGGAAGGAGTATGCAACTAGGTTGCTGGGGAAAATTATGAAGGTGTTGAAGGCGGAGGTGGTGGAAGTTGAGGAAGAGGAGGAATGATCGCTCGTGTAGAACTAGGATATTGGTAGCTACGTGAGTGATGAGAAAGAATGGAATATGTTGTTTTCTTGTTATTCTGAAAAGTCCATATTCGCATATGAATTTTGGAACTTCAAGTGCTCATTTTTGATCATAATAACGATCCATTGCCCATGTTTTGTCACAAGGGGTCTGCGAAGTATAAAAAGGGGGGTAGGATGTGGTGAGGCTCAGTATAATGCGGCAATCAGGGTAACTTGGTATATGCACGCCGAACAGCCAAAACCAGCAAAAGTCGAGTGAATTTTAGTTTCTTTGTTAGGATTGTTTTTGTTAGGAAGGATCGTTCGTGAGATTCTAACCCATCATCCGACAACTATCAGACCTCGCAGAGAATCTTCATGCAACTCTGGCAAGTCTGCCAATTTCGCATGCTCTAGCAAGCTTCTTTTTCATGTATTTTACGTTTTGCAACAATAAACGTTTCTTTTCTACTTCTACAGAATTCTAGACAATAGGTAGAGACTTCCAGATCTCCATCACTCGCGTAATATACGTCAGTAAAAGCTACGCGTGTGATATGAATTCTGAAACTATTACTCGATTTTTCCTCCGTTTGTCCCAGTTTCCCGCCATGATTCGGTTATTCCGCTAGTTCTCGACTCTCTGGCTCTACACTTAGTTACTATAGTATCCCTATACAAATGGCGGCTTCATCATAGCGGGACATGATAGAACGCAGTCAGATTGACCTGACGCACATGACGTACCAGACGCACTCTAGTGTCAGAACATTTTTTTTTTTTTGCTGATGAAAGAGGTACCACGGACTAGTAACAGGATTCTTGAATGCATTATTTACACTTAGGGGGTCAAATGGAGAGTTGTACAAGTTAGCACATGTGACACTGCTGCAGTCGGCAGGGAATCCGACACCTCACGGCCCTGAAGGTATGTCAGAGGTGAAAGAATTCTTGAACGGGGGAGGGCAAACGGTGGTATGGCTATGTGCGATTGAGGGGGCAGCACATTTGGTACTACGGGAGCTGGAAAGGAATTGGATAGTGAATAACAGAGTAGATTATCATGTGTGGAATGAAATGAATGATGAATAGTAGGATGAATTAAATGGAGGGATGCGGCGGAAAGAAAAAGAGACGTGAGATGAATGTAATCGGACTCGTAAGCATATAGAGAGAGAAGTAAGAGACAATAGAATTAGGAATGTATGCGAGACGGGATGCGCAAGTGCATGTCGTAATATGGAAATACAAGTATGGGGCAGTTGGGAAGGCACATCACACGCAACAAGCGGGGATGAGCTTGGCAGTGCATACAATGTGTGTAACGTAAAATATTGTTGTAACGCCAAGTGAAGAATTGTAATGCAGAATTTTTTTTGCTGATGACTATCGGAACAGTTAAAGATTACTCACGACGCTAGAAGAGGGAAAGGATCAAACTGGAGTCTAGACCAATCGGCAAGGATTAAGAAGTAGAAGACAGAGAAGGATAAGATGAGAAGGTTGGTAAGGGAGAAAAAGAAGGAATGTTGGCAAACATTCTATGAAGAGAATAGGAAAAAAGATCCATGAAAAATTGTCAAGTGGGCTAAGGACCCGTGGCATCTCAAAGCCACAATGGGAGACCTTATAGACACAACAGGAGTACCTCTTAAAATGGATAATGAAAAGAAAAACAGCCTAATTAGAGACCACTTCGGATGGAGAAAGAAAGCAGGAAAGTGGATGAACAAGAGAAAAAAAGGGAAAGATACCTAGGAGTGACGGGTATCAGTCAAGAAAATATGGAGGAGCTGGTGAGGAAAGCCTTAGCTGGAATGTCTAATAAGTCAGCACCAGGACTAGACGGAATCGGGTATAAATTAATCAAGCCAGTACTCGACCTCAAATTAGGGAGGGAGCTCATTCGGAAAGTAGCAGGAAACCTGATTAATGGAAAGATACTGAAGGAATAGCAACACTCTAAGGTAGTGATGATCCCGAAACCAGGAAAGAACCACAGTAAAACCAAAGGCTGGCGACCCATCAACCTAATCAACTGCATCGGTAAATTAGTAGAAAAGGTGGTAGTAGACAGACTCTAAAAGTCAGGTCTACTACACCGAGACCAATTCGGATCGGTTAAAGGCAGGTCGGCCACAGAAGCAGCACTAAGGTTGGTTACAAGGGCTCAGAGATGCATGGCGGCGGAAGGGGCAGTGGGATGGAACTTCTGGAATGTAAAGAGAGTGTTCCAGAATGTTAGAGAGGAAGATGTGATCAGAGAATTGGAGAAGTCGGAAGAAAGTAGGAAGTAGATACCGTGGGTAAACAAGTTCTTCCGAGTAAGAGAGTTTAAGCTGGAATAGGACGTAAAGGTATGAAGTAAAGGGAAAACAAATATCAAGGCACCACAAGGATCACCCCTCTCATCGGTGATCTTCTTTATCTAGAAAGCCTTGATTATCACTAAAATGGAGGAAGCGTTGAAATCCCAATGGCCATGTCTCGACCTAGAACTCTCTTCCTATGTGGACGACCTTCATCTGGGAGTCTCAATCTGGAAAAGGGAGATGGTGCAGGGAATAAAAATGGATGGAATATTAAAGAAGACAGATGAAATAGTAAATAGGATAGCAGCAGAGAACCACCTCCGCCTTGAGGATTCAAAGTACGAATGGCTAGTCCTACAAAGAAAGAGAAGGAAAAAGAACAAAGATATGAAGTGGATGAACTGGTTAGGAATAATCATGGGCGAAAGTTTGACATTTAAGGAACACTGGAAAGCCCGAATTAAGAAGGCACAAGCTATACTCACACAATTCAATAGGTTAGAAAATTCCCAGTGGAGGATTAGTGCTACCAGCTGGAGGCAGATCTACACGAGGATGATTTAAGCAATAGGCTTGTAGGGTTAGAGCTAGGATGGTGAGGGCAGAGAGATTGAGAGAAGGAGTTCAAACAACTGTAGTATCAGGCTCTCAAAAAATGCGTCAATGTGATATATAGATCCAAAATAGAGCTGGTCAGTCAGATCGCGGGGGTAGAGTCTCTGAGGATGGCGCTGGACGCAGCACAAGCCAGACTCATGGGAAAAATAATGCGGGACACTACCGCGTTAGGGGACTTGATCTTTGATGATGGAAGTAGAAGAAACAAGGAAGCAGGAAAGGAATGGGACGACTTCAGATAAGAGTATACTATTGGTGCAGATGGATTCACCTCCGTCTTGACAGCGATCTAAAGCAAGATAGGAGTATTGAAAGTGGAGAGACACGAAAAGATGAGCTATGGAGGAAAAGTAGAAAAGGTGGAAGTACTGGAGGTCAAACTCTAGGCACAAGCAGACTCTAAGGCAAAGGTATGGACGAAAGCCATCAACCAAGCCAGAGAACACTGCGAAGCCACAGGAGTCTACACTGACGGCAGTATGAATGAGGATGGTATAGTGGGGGGGGGTTGGTATTTGGAGGGTGGAATGAGACTTAAAGAGGCCACATTAGGCAAGTTGGCAACAGTGTGGGATGGAGAGGTATATGGCATAAGAGGGGTATTAGAGGACACACTAAGCGAAACCAACGTATTAATCCTTTCCGACTCACAAGGAGCAATTGCGGCGGTGAAGAAGGCAGGTTGTATAGGAAAAGCAAGGACTCGTGACCTCAAGTTTGTGATGGAAGGGATAAGAGAGAGGCAATCCAGGCTGGGTCCCAACGTAGTGTTATTCGGGTGGATCAAGGCCCATAACGAGCTGCACAGCAACGAAGAAGCCAACTGACTGGCCAAAGAAGCTACAAACATATATCCTGAAGATCCCCAGATTACGGAGGGAGGGTTGAAGCAGGCGTGGAGAAAGATGAGGGAAGAAGAAAGAAGAGTGAAGGGAGCTGGAATAGGAAGAGTAGTGAAGTGGAATAGGAAGGCAAGAGTCGCATTCGTCCAATGTCACACCGGAAAAGGCAACCTACAAGCCTGACACCACAAGATTGGAAAACCTGATGACTCCGAATGCTAGAAATGTGGGAGATATGCAGAGACAGGCAAGCACGTAGCCTTGGTCTGTACGCACGGAGAGTATATAGGGCGGAGGTGGAGCACGTGGGAAGATATGAATCATAGGGCGAGGTGGGCCAGGAAGGAAAAGGACAAGAAGGGATTTTACACAGTGGATCTAGTGGAGACGTTTTTCTCTAAGATTGACCTGCTTTGATTTCTTACTTTGTTTCGCGAATTATTTTCTCAGGGGAGGGCCGGATGGGGCGTGGTGGTGGAAGATTCATACATGTATGGGGAGGGCCGGAAGGGGCGTGGAGGTGGAGGCATACTTTCATCGGGGACGGACCGGTAGCGGGTGTGGCGGCGGAAGGGGGTATTTCCTTAAAAACATTTCTTTGGTTTAGAAGGTTGGACGTTTATGTAGCTCGTTTTCCCGTGGATGTACCGAACCTTTTAAGGGGAGGGAACGGGGGCGCCGCATAGCCCTAGGCTGATTAGGCGTATAGACTCCAAAAAAAAAAAAAAAAATTGCTCTCTGAAACATACGCTGGCTACAGATTCTTTGGTCACATCGAGATAGCTTCCAACAACTACCGAGTCTCCTCCGAGCTATTGAAGACAGCAACCCCAATATCTATATTCATCTTGCGATACATAATGATCGATTACAGCGACTCTTTATTTGTCCAGCAGTATCTCGTAGAAGTCCAGCAACGGACATGTCAAGGAATTGGTCATAAGACACACACTTGTCGTAATCCTCATATTGTTTTATGAGAAAAGGTTTGAATTGCCACTGGAATAACACGGACTTCCCTGAAATGCCACTCGCTTCGTGGAACATGTATCCCTTGGCCCTGCTAACTCAAATCCCTCAAGTAATTGTTTCATCGCTGCCACACGTTCTACACGCTCTTACTTTGCTTTACACACTCTCGCAGCCGCTGGGTCAATTTACTTGTCAAGCGCTCCATGCTCCTATTGGCTTTGGATATTACAGTATAGGCTGTATCCATTCCCATTGGCTCTGCTTGTAGAGCGATACTTCTATTGATTCCGGCCGTGTTCCTTATTGGATTGGCTCTACTACTGTATACCTGGCTTCAGTCGCGCTCCTTACCTCCGGTCGGTCGCGCTGCTTGCCTCTTGAGGCTCTACCTACGCGTGTCTATGGCTACTGTATATTCTACTATAATCATTAGTTTGGTAGGCATGCTCAACGTGCTGTAATAACTCTTATACCAAGGCTCTACTTGCCTCCATAACTACAGTAGACTTGCCCCTATACATAGGGTCGCGTCGCAGGGTCGGGAAGCTCCGCGCTTGTGGGTAACCTTTGGTTCGACGCGCTCCTATAGCTCTTATACATAGGCTCTATTTGCCTCCATAGTTATAAGGTTAGTTTGCAGGGTAAGCTTTGCTCTGATCGCGCTCCAGGTTTCGCTCCTAGAGTGGATCTCCTTCAAATTTGATTACTTCGACCGGAAGTAAGTCGTGCGTCGCGCCGCCACTTCTCATGATTGCTCTTATAGGCTGTTGAGATAATTAATTCTATACACCCCAATTAATGTAGAGCATAGCCTCGGACCATTTGTAAGTGTATGACACAAGACCTTCATAGCAATTATATATATATTTATAAGGAGCATATCGAGTACTTTGCAGTGAGCAGAAGAACGGCAGCAAGTGTACAAATTGAGTTTTATATCAAGAATAGAGAATACACATGTTTATTAGGATACTTATAGGTAAAGTACATACTATAAATATCTCAAAATATGTCTGTGAATTACATATCAGTATAAAGTACAGTGTTTGTTTTATTCGTAGATTATTCTATATATTATACTAGATTAGGCAATGTACATTGGGAACGCAACTACCGGTACCTACAAGGTGCGAATGCTTGATCGCGAGTCAAGAGCTGGAGCACAGACCAGAGCAAAGGTTACCCTCAAGCGCGGAGCCTCCCGACACCCCCTGCGACGCGACCCTATATATAGGGGCAAGTCTACTGTAGTTATGGAGGCAAGTAGAGCCTTGGTATAAGAGTTATTACAGCACGTTGAGCATGCCTACCAAACTAATGATTATAGTAGAATATACA
>Ga0307511_10004921_pt1 | contig 13628 bp, 13 predicted proteins | sample 13_EM_MG_FD_200266 | JGI IMG/M metagenome (GOLD analysis project Ga0307511, IMG submission 200266) | Populus trichocarpa ectomycorrhiza microbial communities from riparian zone in the Pacific Northwest, United States - 13_EM | ecosystem: Host-associated > Plants > Roots > Unclassified | place...
GCCTATTCCCCCCCCCACTTTAGCCACCCTGACGCCTATCAGCAACATATGAAAACTACTCTATCACCAATCCCGCTGTCTTAGAAAACCGGTATGTGTATGTGTAAAACCATCTCTCAACTTCATCCGAACACCTCCCCACCTCATATAGCCCCAGCCCGCCCTCTACCCATCACTACCAAACTCTTTCGTCCACTCCTCACTCCTCTTAATGTCCTCCTGGCTAACAGCGGGCTTAACGCTCCTCACGGCCTTCATGAAGTCCCTAATTGTCAATGGAGGCTCGAGTAACTCTTCACTGTCCACGTCGGTCCACGTCATCTCCATAGCCCCATGATCCCCCGGGCTACATGGGGTCAGCTTCTTCTTCCCATCGACTACCATAGGCTTATAATGAGTCGCGGTCTGAATCTTCCTCACAGGCTGCATCAGCGCATCTTGCACGGCGATATTAATATCCGAACCAGTATACCCCTCAGTGATAGTCCCCAGGGTCCGGTAGTCTTCAGGTCTGATATCACACGGGGTATTTCCGACGGAGAGTTGGAACATTTTGATTCGTCCCGCGAGATCGGGAACGGCAATGTGTACGCGGCGTTGGAAGCGTCGGCGAATGGCGGAGTCGAGTTGCCAGGGAATGTTTGTTGCGCCGAGGACGAGCACGCCAGAACTGTCGTGCCCCACTCCGTCCATTTGGACGAGCATCTCAGTTTTGATTCTCCGGGAAGCTTCACTTTCGCCTTCGCCTCGAGTTCCGCATAGGGCATCGACCTCGTCTATGAAGATGATTGAGGGCTTGTTCTCTCTCGCCATCGCAAATAGCTGCTTAACCAATCTGTGCCCCATGTCAGCTCTCCAATTCAACTCCAGTTATGATGACCCTACCTTTCCGATTCACCCATCCATTTACTGACCAAGTCACTGGAACTGACTGAGAAAAAGGTGCTATTCGCTTCTGTCGCCACTGCTTTTGCCAAATACGATTTACCCGTTCCGGGAGGCCCGTAAAGCAGAATCCCCCTCCAAGGTTTACGCTTGCCCACAAAGAGATGGGGAAACCGTATAGGTAATATGACAGCTTCCTTAAGAGCCTCTTTGGCACCCTCTAGACCAGCAACGTCCTCCCATCGAATGTTTGGCTTCTCGCTTAAGATAGCACCTATTCACCTGCATCAGCAATTCCGCCGTAGAGCCTGGGTGCAAAGGGCAGAGCTCACCAGCTAGGGCCCCTCGTAGCTTCTTATCATCTGCACTCGTAGTATCGTCGTCGTCACCACTACCCCCAAGAACCGTTCTACTCAAACCACAGCACGTTAGCACCCCCTCATAACCACTGAGAAAATCAGGCAAGCACATACAATACCATTCGATTAAATCCACATGAATGCGATGCTGAACTAGTGGTGCAGGGTGCTTGTGCCAACGTACCTACCCTTCCCACCTCCATTCTTTATATCTTTCCCATTTGTTGCCACGGCCATCTTTTTGTTGCCTTTGGACTTGTCTTCGGATAGGTACTCTTTTAGCTTCTCTGCTCGCTCCATGTATTCCCCAGCTTTGGCGCGGATGACTTCCTTGGATTTAGCATTTTTCTCCCCTATACGAATTCCAGGCGAGGTGAGTTAGCCTTTGGGTCAGTTGGCAGACCAGGGTGAGGGTGCAATACATTTGATGGCGAGCAGGAAGTAGTTTAACGCATTGTAGTATTGGTCGTAGGCTTTCTCGTACTCCTGAGCTTGGTCGAGCTCGATTGCTTTTTTGACTATCGTGATAGCATTTCTGTAAACAACATTAGCTTTGGGTCACACCGCGATGCACTAAGAAGAAATCGTACCCCAGGAAGTCGGTCTGCGACATCTTGACTCCGTAAAGAACTGTATAAACCAGTCAGGATTGCTCGCGACAAACGAATCTAGCAGTGTTGTTACCTTCCCTAATATGCTACTGTATCAGCAACAGTTTGATAACCTAAATATCGATAAGCTTCTTGAGGGGCATGGCGACACAGTGAAACGCCAAGCCCAGGAAGATCCTTGGTGGCAGCAAGCTCCCAAGCACGGCTGGCGAAAGTCTATCATTTGACAAGTTCCTTGCACTCAATTTGCTACAGAGATCAACACCATCTACTGTGGTATATCAAGGACATACAGGAACCGCACGAGTCATTGTTTGGTTTTCGTAGGAATTTGGTTGAAGAGCCTATGGGAGCTTGGCTTTGACGAGCTACATCACCAGTTGTCAGCTACCCCACTGTTGCTGATACAGTAGCATATTGGGGAAGGTAACAACACTGCTAGATTCGTTTGTCGCGAGCGATCCTGACTGGTTTATACAGTTCTTTACGGAGTCAAGATGTCGCAGACCGATTTCTTCTTAGTGCATCGGCGGTGTGCCCCAAAGCTAATGTTGTTTATGCAACAGTGGGGTAGCTGACAACTGGTGATGTAGCCCGTCAAAGCCAAGCTCCCATAGGCTCTTCAACCAAATTCCTGCGAAAACCAAACAATGACTCGTGCGGTTCCTGTATGTCCTTGAAATACCACTCTGTAGCAAAGTGAGTGCAAGGAACTTGTCAAATGATAGACTTTCGCCAGCCGTGCTTGGGAGCTTGCTGCCACCAAGGATCTTCCTGGGCTTGGCGTTTCACTGTGTCGCCATGCCCCTCAAGAAGCTTATCGATATTTAGGTTATCAAAACGCTCCACAGCACCAAAGACAACCATGGCTGATTTATCCAGGCAGCTACAAGACGTGACGGCGCAGTATCAAGAAATCCAGAAGGGTATGTTGAGGCCAAAGCTATCACCCTGTTCCTTACCGGTACCAGGATGGGATGCTGAACTCTAAATGTAGATCTTGCGGATGTCATAACGGCGAGACAGAAGCTAGATTCCCAGTTACAGGAAAACCAGAATGTTCAGAAAGTATGAGAAACAAGCGAGTTCCGGAATTGCTTTGGTGTTCATGATACCCATTTACTTTTCCTTTTCCTTTTTTGTGCAGATTGTTTATACCCACTTTTTTTTTATGCTGTTGTACCCAATATACGAAGGATTCTGATACTTTCAACCCACCACAGGAATTTACTACTCTTGCGGACGATGCCAACATCTACAAACTCATTGGGCCCGTTCTATTAAAGCAGGACAAGGCAGAGGCTGTCATGAACGTCAATAGGCGGTTAGAGCACATCCAATCTGAGATGTAACCCAACCCTCCTCCCTACTTAGGCTTGCTGGCCGCACCCTTTGAGCAACTTGGAAACTGACAGTTGGTAAATACAGCAAGCGAGTTGAGGCCCAGCTGAACTCTCTTGAGGATAAGAGTGAGCAGAAGAAAGTTGAGGTGAGTAAGGAACCGTGGTGAAGCGTCCGGTTTTGCAATTGGCTGACAGTTCGAGTAGATCATCCAGTTACAGACACAAATGCAGGCTGGAGCTCCACAAGGTGTGGCAGCATAGAAATCATAAATCCGTTCTTTGAGCGTCAAATATAAAGTGGTATAACTCATAAAAGCGTTCAATAAATGTGATCATCTATATACATGCAAATATACTGCCAAAAAAAAAACATTACAGAAGTAAAATCATTGTTTCCCAAATGAACCCACAATCCCCAACAAGAAGCTCATGCATAGCAAATAATAAAGAGAAATTAACTCCCCCTCGTGAGTTTGGTAAGTCCCTAGTTACTTAAGCAAGATATAAATGAATTGAAAAATTGTCGAAACCACCACACACACCAACACCAGACGCAACTCTCGAGAGGGACCAAAGGAGAGGCAAGGGGTGTATGCAAGATTAAGGATGCAACAAAGCAGATGGGGTTCGCGAATAACAAACAGTAAAACGACACCTCATCCAGCAGCAACGCCTCTTGGTGGCACTCCCAGGCGAGGATTCCCGGTAGCACTTGTGCTTAACCTTCTCTGAGCTGCCGTAGAAGTACCGTCCCCAAGGAGACTGGTCCTATCAATCCCCCCTTGCATGGCCATGCTCTTGCTCCTTGTGAAATTAGATCTGTTGATATCAAGGGCGGCGGACGCATGTCCTACCTTGATCGCCTTTTCACCATCTTCAGTAACTTGTGCGCTTTGTACCAATCCATACCTCCTCACCAACGCCCCTAGTAGTTTCACAAAACATGCATGCACTTCAACAAATAGATCTTCTTTGCCCACTAATTCTGCAAGACCCTTTGCACTACCTACACCGTCCCTGCGTCTCAGGAACCCCTCAGGGCCGGTAATACCACCAATCCGGCCACTAAGTGAGTTAGTGCTGCTGCTTGCATTATTTTGAGCATTGGCTTTAGCAGCTGCCGCTTTGTCCGTGGTATTTTTGAGTGTAGCAAACCCTTTAATACGCTTTACCAAGCCCTCGAATGTCCCTACGACATAATTCCAGCTCGGTACAACCATCTTCTGTTCAGGGCATATGCAGAGGAGGGCATAAGAGCGCTTGCCACCACGAGCCTTGGGGTCAGCTATTCGGAAGACGTACGCAATTGTGAATCCTGTCAATGTATCCCCAAACAGTAGTGGCCCTGTCTGGGCTGGTAAGAGCTCACAAGATAGAGTTCGTATACATGATTGTCGTAGCATGGAAAACCACGACGGAGTGGTCGGTGCCCTTGTAGAGAGATAAGTTACAGAGTGGCCATGTTGCCCAAGCCCATAGTTCTTTGGCTGTTGTACTGATGGCACGGGGATAGGTGGATCTGAATCCATGTTATTGAGACCATCCTCATCCTCAGAGTTCAGGGAAGAAGAAGCAGACGAACGAGGGGGTATGTTCCCAAAGCATGGCTTCAGCTCCTCAGGAATGCTCTCAGATTGACCACTCTCACCCTGTGCCCGCTGTATTTGGTGACTATGTTGCGATCCCTTTACGCTGTCGTCCTGCCAGCCTGGCCCAAAGTGACCAACATCCCCAGGTCCATGAGCAGGAATCGTGTCCCTCGTTCTGAGGACTGGGGGATTGGGCTTTGTGCTCCTATCAGAAGTACGCTCTGAGTTATTATTTTGCTTCTCCTCAATACTCCTCGGTAGACTAATGCTACAGTTCCTGCAAGTTTCCGTTAATGACGACCCGCCTGAACTGGCAGTGCTTGCATAGGCCCCAATCCCTGGACCAGCAACCGAGGAAGGTAAGGAGGAGCATGTCAAGATGGGACTTCTTGGTGATGCGGGGGGGGTTTCCATGAGGGACGACAGGGATGATGAGGAGTTTGAAGAGACCCCTCGAGCTGTGTATGGGCGAGGTGTAGGTGCTTGAGACGCCAGTAACCCGTTCGTGCTCCCGTCTGCACTCTGCTCTCCTACTTGTGTCTTGTTTTGGGGTGTGGAGGCATCATTATCGCTATCCATGCTCGACTCTGTTGTTGGATCGCATATCGAGCACTCTAGTGGAATAACCTGTGTGCATAATATTGATGTCGGGCCATGGACCTCGCAGAAATGTGCCAGCGAGACCTAGCAATAGCATAAGAAAAGTCAGAAACGGCGATATGAGAGGTCAATTGCTACTCACAATGAAGTTCATCTCGATGTCTATGTAAGGATCGAGTGATGCCCTGGCCCAATGGAATTTACCGAAGACAAGCTTCTAGAGCCCCTGCAGATCGTCGCAGGTTACTGATAAAGAGTAATATAGCGTGTGATAGATGTGATTGCACAGACGTACGAGAAGAAGCCAGGTGGAAAATTGTTTGACGGTGTGACGGGCGATGTTTGTAAAGGAAATATTAATTGCTGGCGTGTCCAGCTTAATTGACGGGTTTCTGTGCTGAGCAATCCGGACGACGCTTGCTTTAGCATTGAATGACGACCGGGTGAGTCAAGCGGAGTAATATGCGCACAGCGTGAATATGCTAGAACAACGCAATGTGGGCGGGCAAATCTCTCGCTCTGAGCGCAGAGGAAAAAAAAAAAACATACAGAGGATATCATCATCGCACATCATGGATTACAGGATTACCGCTTGAATATACGACGATACCGCTAAACTGCCGATGTGCGTGTACCACGCAATGGAATTGCATAACCGGTAGAGTATTCGTATATTTTGGATTTAGGCTGCGCGATCCGATCCGGTTCGTTCGCGACGTAGCCGGAAGCATACTTCTCGATATCGGCTACACCAGCGGCGGACGCGGATACACCATGGCCAAGCGCGCCGATGGATCGAATTCATCGGTCTGGCCGGGCCTGCCTACAGTTGTCGACTTCTGGGGAAGAAACATAGTTAAAGTTGTAGGTGATGACTTACATATATCAGACAGGCGAGCCGAGCTAGGATGCTTACGAATGTGGTGAGCGGATCACTGATCGTTGGCTCAGACAGGCTGATCGATCGAGATTTCCATCAGGCCCGGACATGTCGACAAGGCTGTTTCTGGCGGGAACTGCCTTTTTGGGCCATGTCAGTGCGACGTTGCTTGTCAAAAACGCCCCTTACAGTCCGATAACGGTCGAGTTTCGCGATTGATACCAGGTTCCTCAAAACAGCTGTGCAAACGCCGGTTTGGTGCGAGCGGGAATGTTGAGCGTTGGCAATGGAACAACACACCGGACCTATGGCAGCACGCCAAAAAAAAAAAACCCCCGCCGGTGCAGGGTTACCTCAGTGGGGGATCAGTAGCCAGCAGACGACACAAATATACTGTACATAACATGGGGGTGCAAACGACTCCAATGTGTACATACCAGCCCTGCAGCAAGCCTGCCAGGGTTCTTTACAGGCGTGTGGTGGGTAGGGAAAGTATGGGAAAGGCATCTCAAGCATTGACATATGAGAGCCTGCAGGTTCATGGCCGGCTGCCACAGTTGTGTGTCGTGTGCGGCATTCTCTACTTCCCAAGGCCTCCTAAATATATCTCCCTGCGAAGCCTCAAGCGAACCCTTGCTGGTACCGGTACCCTGGTCGCGCTGTTACGCAGCCAGCAAAGGGGATCTACAGGTATGGTCAACTTCGAGCTAGGGCATTTTTCTGAAATTCACGCTCCCTGTATCATAATTTTTTTTTCCAGGAATGCAAAGATAGGTAAGGACTCTAATCTCATGAGCGTGTCTCATGAGCGTGGTAGTTTGAGATACCCAGTTTCATGTATCCCCCCGCAAACGGGAATATAGGTAGGCCGGTTGTGATAAGAAGTCTTGGATGCACACCCTCGACTCTTGCGGTACTTAAGGTATTCCAGGTTGTGCGGTGCCTCCATCCAACCCGACGTCATTTTTAGAACATACCAATATAGGTACTCAAGTAGTACCTAGATACTCTAAAGGTTCACGTGCCGACTAGGCCAAGTATAGTAGAAGCCCTGCTTGCTACCTCAAGCCAGACTACTTGCTATATCGAGTGAATTGCTTTTTCCTCACGATCATCGCAAGGTTTTTCTCCTCTGCGGAGGTGAGAACGCCATGTGCTTGCTAGCGTTCGGTACTTTTTCGGGGCATAAGCCTTGAACATTGCACCCCTCTCTGTGACAAATGGGACTCGACAAAAGCAAGATACCGTGGGGGAATATGAGATCCTCCCCCGGAGGTTTAAGGGTCGTGATCCGAGGCTTAAGGTTACCGGTGTGGTCGGGAATTTTCCAGAAATGCACACAGCAGGTGTTCGATGCTCACCTCAGTTACCGATCCGGAGATCCCCCGTCCCCAGTGCCAACTCTCCAAATAGTTACGGCCTGACGAGTCATCCCAGGCTTCAAATCAACAGGGACGCTCTCCAATCAACGAATACAGAAAGCGATCGCCCCTTTCAACCAGTGAGAAAGCAGGATGAAGGTTCAACCTGCCTGAATCCCACGTTTACATTACCACGTGAGGATGCTCTTGACATTAGTGATCTCCTTGGACCATCGGCAATCGAAACAATATGAGTGGCGCAGCCTTGAGTAGTGTTCCTCTTGAAAATTTAGGAGGAACTCGAGAAGGCGAGTGGAAAAAAAGGTCCATGCTGCCGCTTATACGAGTCAGTGGGATATTCTTGTTTTTATTATTGCGCGACCCTGCATGCCCGCTTGGAAATTTCCCTTCGGTTGTGTCAAGAAAATGACATCGTTTACACGATTGGGTGCTGAGATAGAGAGATACCGGGCCAGAGCAGTGATCGTGGTGCAGCGCTTGCCATCTATTTGAGCGTTTGGGTGAGCCGAGTGCCCAGCAGCCACGAGACAACCATCTCAATGATTCTGGCCCTTCCCTGCCCGTCGCAAACCAGGACTCAGCGTGCTGCTGCCGCCCTGTCAGCCCGTGCATGCCGGCCTGCACACACACCCGAGGCACCACCCCTCAAAGCCCCCGCCTCCTACCGATGATGCTGCGCTCTCGATCAGGCCCATGCCTAAAGCGGCATGGGCGTACTTGGCGGCCGACCGATCGGTACGTCGCCTCTAGATCTGAGGCCCGAGACTAAGATCTGCGATGGTACACTGGAAGCCCACACGCTGTGATCGGTCTTTATCATGGCTTCCAGCACCTCTCACCGCACCCCCAACTTTTGCACACCCCCAACTACGTCCATATCGAACCGTCACGCTGTGAGGCTAATTGTGAACCGGCCTAACAAATCGCAGATTCAAAGGTTTCTCGATCCTCTTGTCCAGCAAGTCATCCTACGCTCACTAGCACTCTTCGATACGTCTTTACCACCGTTCACGCCCTGTTCCAGGCCGCCGAAGCCACAGCTGAACTGCCAGACTCAGGTTGACAATTGAACTGATCGGTAGTTCTATTTCACGCATCCTGCCTGGAGCTTGTTCATCGAAATAAGTTTCTACTTCTGGACGGCTCCTCCTGACCCCTCTTTTCCACCCCGCCTGCTGCCATACAAGACACCTGCGATCCCAGGAAGTTTATCAGCATTTACGAGCCCTATCTGTTTCAAACCTCCACATCCCTCTCCACCGACACTTATCAGTATATACCAGGGCCCAATAACATCAATAGAGTCTCAGCAATCCCGGAAAACACCCAGCATCGATATATCCCCCCCAACCCCAGCAATCAATCGGTTATACGCACAGGGAATACGATTGAAGTAGGTCTCCTATTCCGGAGGTTGCTCTCCTGGGTGCGGAAAGTCGGGCTGGCGGTTAATCTCCTCTAGACATCACGGCAGATCCTACTCAACCTTTGAAGTTCTTCAACAGCGCTTGGAGCTCACAGGAGTTGTTGCAGCGCCCTGACCTATATGCACGGGTCTTGTGGGGCACCCTGTAGTTTATCTAAACTGCGGTAAACTATCTGCTCTGCCTCGATCTTGTCATGGTAGATAAATGTCTACAAAGCCCTCCACCATTTAGCACACCAACACAACAACTTGATTTCTCAACAGGCCCTCAATTTATTCTAGGGCAAACGATAGAAGATCAACTCAACTCAAAAGGGGAACCCCCCGAGAAGTCATTGCACCTACACGCCATAAAGAGAAGATTATCGAAGGCTCATCACGTGATGGCATCCAATGGTGAATACCTATATGGAGGATGTGTGGCTGAAGAGAGAGGCCTTGAGCGAATGGCGGAGGAGGCAGCCCTGAAGAGTACTGAGAGTGACGATAAACTCAATGAAGAGGTGCAATCCATGGCCAGTGGAAAGAGCAAATCGACAGCAAAGAGTACGGCGGAGGATTGGTTCAATCATTTCAATCACGATGTTCAGGGGTACAATAAGTTTGCGGGTTATGATGGTCTGTGTCCTTATAGTTTGTTGTTCTTTTCCTTCTCGTCAAATTCAATGGCACCCCCCTAGCCCTGGAGATTGGTATTTTCACTTGTTTGCCAAAAAAAAAAAAACATGTATCAGAGATGAATAAGGGAATTCTGACTCGGTAAATATAGACGATCCACCATATTATCTCCCGAATGATACACTCCAGCGAAAACACCAACTTGGCCCCAAACAGGGTCGGCCCAATAAACTATCACGAATATCCCCTCCTGGAGAAATTCTCCGAGGGCGGCGGGTTGGAGGTGAGGGAATGACTGTACAAAGTTCGCAAGGTATTGTCAATGGACTTGCAGTGCCAATTGAGATGATGGGTACAGGTACAGGAGGAGTGGTAGAGAGCACGAGTGACAGCAATAGTGATAGTTACCGGAGTGTTATAGATGATTTGACAATCAAGAGTACGTCAATTATGCGCTTGAGTATGGACAGCAGTTAACATACGATTTTAGATCAAAAACTCAAGAGACGCTTGAGAAAGCTGGAAGAGTTGCAGGCAGAGCACTTGCAGACTGATAAAGTTTTCGAGCTTCGGATACATGGGCTCTCTCAGTAAGTTCAGGCCCTTCCTCAGAGATGGCGGTACTAATACAGTGTGAACAGATCGAAGAGACAAGAACTCGAGAATCTACTACAGAACTTCACCTCCACATTACATAACCCGCCCGACTCCTCTGGTCCGTCTCTTACCGACTCACTCCCGGCTACGAGCACTGGATCTGCATTCGGCCCATCGACTGTTGTCACTTCTGATTCTGCCTATGCTTCGAACTTAGGTTCTGGCACCGGGTCGTTAGCTGGAACTTCAACACACCAATCGCTCGCTAGTGGTAAGAGTGGAGACAGTAGGCATAGCAAAGGCAGTTGGAATGCAGCTAGTAGCGGCCGGGGAACTGTCCCTAGTGGTAGCAGTGGCGGTGTCAATGGTAAGAAGGTGCCAACATATATCTCAGAAAAGGCAAAGATGAAGCAGGTGGTTCGAAGATTAGAGTACCTCTTCACTGGAAAGCGGTCACAAGATCAACATCTCGCGCCGAATCGGCACCAATCGAAAACAATTTCTTCAGATTCCGATGATGTGGTGGGAAACTCTGAAGGGCAAGAGGGGGTGAAAGAGAAGCCTGCCACTGGCTTGGATGATTCGCCTGCAAAATCTCCAGAACTTGACGCCAGGCTCCCGCAAATCCCGGAACAGAATCTGGAATATCTGCATAACCTTACATCAACTTCCCCAACTGACGAACCGCTCAACATAGGCGGACATTGGGATGGATGGGTATATCTAAACTTGGTGATTAACCTTGCCCAGTTACACACAATCAATGTAACTGTACCATTCGTGAAGAAGGCCATAGCTACAATGAGCGTAAAGCTTGAGCTGTCTCTTGATGGAAGGATGGTCCGATGGAAGGGGGGGATGGAAGGTTCGAATTTGGCCAGCGAGATCGACACCAAGAGCGAGAGTAACAGTCCTTCAAGCAGCTCACCGATGGATGCGAGTTCAGAGGGTTCCAGGGGAAGAAAACGGAGCGATGGTCCTTATAGTCAGACAGACGTTTCATCAATAGCCGGGGTGCCGATCGATATCAAAATGGCCCACTCAATGGAAACATCAACGACCAGGTTATCTACACTTTCACGGTCTAACGATTCTGGTCCCAGGTCAAGTCCATCGTCGCAACATTCGAACGGTTTCCATTACAAGCCTCTTTTTGCTCAATCTAAGAGTTTTGAAGACGATTCCTCCGAGCCTTCTGAAACTGGTTATTCTTCATCTTCAGGGATGAAGAGTAGCAGCACTCCGGATGGTGCAAGTGGAGATTATTCTGGTGGTGGAAGTAGGACTAGGGGTCGGAAGCCAACTGTTGGACCAATCATATACTACGAGAACGGCAAATTCTGTACCGATCTCAGCGCCCAAGAAGTAATCCAGCGAAACGAATCCACAACCCCCGAGTACCCATACGAGCGAATGACAAATGAGGTGGTGGGCGCACCAGGAACAGAGAACACTGACACAATAGATCAAAACTCACGCCCATTGCTGAGAACACCAGCCCCATTGGAGACACTAGTAGAAGGTCAATCACTTGGGGGTAGAGCAGGTGGGTCAGCTGATGAGGACGAAGATAATGATTCATACACTACTCTCGAATTTTCCCCCAGACTCGACTCAACTCTTCCGGATGACCCACCACTTCCTGTCGAACTTGAAGCATCTGGGATTGGTGGAGTGCAGCCAGAGGATAATTTCGCCATCAATGTTCAAGTGAAGCATTATCTACGGAATGCCCAAACTCTTAACTCTCGGAAGTTGAAATCGAAGCTCCGCGGGATCTCACATCGCATTCCGCAATCTTCCATTGATGTCTTCCTCAGAGATGAAGCAGGTATGGGTGCACTACCGGCAACGCGCCCCCGCTCTCGTAGCTCTTCAACCTCTCCCAGTCCACCTCATTCATCGTCATCTGATGGCAGGGAGCCTTTAACACACGAGCTTGTGTCGGCTCGATTCATCAGACTGCCACCTTCTAGCCTTCCGCCCGCAAGCTACTTCTACTTCACTCCATCGTCAGAAGAATCGCGGAGCGATAGTGATAGCGGTTTGAATTCCTCAAGCCAGTCGGATTCTTATGCTGAATCTCAGCTTAACGATGTGCTCACCGACGATGGCCAAGACATTCTAACCAACAAACACAGCTATGGTAGCCGAGCGACAACCAGCAGACGAACTGCCGCAGAATACATGGGAGAAGGAAGTTCTACTGTTTCGTCATCACGAATGAGTGAAAGTGTTACATCTAGCAACCTTGTTGTACGCGTGGTGCCTGTCCCCCCTGATAGCTCAGCAGCAACCGCCGGGTCAGGCTGCGAATCGATGGAGGAAGATGATGATGATGAGGATATATCAGAGAACGATGTTGCAGAATATTACCGCAAGAACGACTCTGATGAAATCATGGATGACTTCGGCCTCGATGACGAAAGCTTGGACGGGGTGGAAGATCCCAATAGGCTCAATCTGAAGAGGACTAGGAGTTCAAAGAGTTCTGTTGACTCTATTCCAGCAATTAGGAATAGTAAGAACGCCAGATGACCCATTACTGGGAGTAACTTACTTACCGTCCCTTAGTATAGCTATCTCCCATGGTGGAAACGGAGGAAGGACCTATCTGTGGAGGATGATTAGAGGTTAGCTTAACTTAACTCTATCATCGTTTTTGTGGAGGGTAATAAATCTTAGGCACTATTTTCCAGAGTGACCTTAGTACACTTCTTGCGAAAAGATGTGTTGATCATGTCACTGGAATTTCCTCGACCGGAATTCCTTCCTTTGTTTTGTCATCACTCGCCGGAAATTTTATCTGGCGAGTTTTCTTTGTGCTTGTCGTTCATTTTCTTTGGCAGCTTTTGAGCGTAATGACCTTTTTTCCGCGATACCATCTCTCCATGTTGATCACTTGCTTTTGCCTTGTGGCCAATACTGGGTTGATTTAATGGCTTGCATCTACATGTTTTTCTTTTGTTATATGACACTGCGCCCACTGGCGCCTGGTTAAACCTTTACAGATTCAGCATAGCATGGTAGTTCTGGTTTAACTAATGAGCTGGTGACGCCATAGACTTGAGACGTTTTGTGTCTATGGAATACTGTTTTCTTTTCCTACTTCATAATGATTTGCTTCATAATGATTTGCTTTTTTACACGCGCATTGCTCCATCTCTCCACATGTATTACACTGCTGCGATCTGCAAGCAGTGATGTGAGCTTCGATGTCCTGCTTGCACGCTTGGAATTGTTTCTTGCAAGCCCATCCTCAACGGCGCGACCACTGCGTGGAGGGATTTCCATAATATGTATATATGTACACTTTTTCGGACGGTACACTTATAAAG
>Ga0307511_10004922_pt1 | contig 13626 bp, 10 predicted proteins | sample 13_EM_MG_FD_200266 | JGI IMG/M metagenome (GOLD analysis project Ga0307511, IMG submission 200266) | Populus trichocarpa ectomycorrhiza microbial communities from riparian zone in the Pacific Northwest, United States - 13_EM | ecosystem: Host-associated > Plants > Roots > Unclassified | place...
TTTTTCCAGTGTTTTTAATACTGCTCTTACTGTTTGTACATGTTCTTCATAGGTATTATTTCCAATTAGGATGTCATCTAGGTATACCATTACTGTTTTCCCAATAAATTCCCTTAGGAGCCAATTCATTGCTCTCATCATTGTTGCAGGTGCATTGTAGTCACCTTGTTGCATGACTAGTGAGTCAAATTTTCCCATGTGGCATGCGAATGTTGAGTGTTTGACTGAATTAGGGTGGTGTCTAATATTGTGGCATCTATCTGTTAGGTCTAGTTTGGATTTAAATCTTTTGCTAGCTAGCCAATCAATAATCTGATTAATGCTAGGCATACGCATCCTATCCTTGTGTGTTTTGAGGTTTCTTGGTATATAGTTTAAGAGGAACTTTGATTTCTTTCCATCCTTTTTTGGTTGTGTGAACATTATTATTGTGTTGCGCGATTTAGATGGTATGATTCTACCAGTTTCTAGTTCCTTATTTACTTTTTCTGTGATTTGATCCTGGAATCTATCATAGCTAGGGATATAGTTAGGATTCCACTCTGCCCCTTATATTATCTCTGTTTTGTCTTGTATGATTTCCATTGGTTCCCTTAATGGTGGTAGTTCTGTAGGTTTCTCTGTTGGAAATAGATGTGGGAATTCTGAGTAAGGGTCAAATCCTTATTGTATAGTTAGTGCATTGCAGATCAGGTCTCCACTTTCATACATGACTGGGTCTGGTCCAGGTTCATAGTCTGAGTCTGACCATGTTTCCCATAATCCTGGATTAATTTCTTCTTCTTCTTCCCAGATAGTGTGTAGGGTATCTTGCCCCATTATTCTCCTTCTTTCTGCTTCCATGCTTTCCATGAGCTCATCAAACTCATAGTTTAGTCATGGATGTATTTCTGCTTGTTGTCTTCTTATCATATTGTTATCTTCCATCCTTGTTTCCAGGGTTATCTAATCTTTCTTCCATGATTATACTGAGGAGTTTATTTTCCTCATCTTATTGTCTTAGTTGTTTATCCAAATTATTAATTGACTCATTGTCTGATGAGTCTTCATAATCTGTTTCATCATATGCATAATCTTTAGTTGGTTCTGAGTCAGATATTCTGTCTGACTCTGCATCTGAATGTAGATGTGCTGATAATTCACTTTCTGTTTCACATGTTGGTTGCATCCACATTGCTGCAGATCTTATTGAGTTATTTCCAGTTTTCTGTAACATTGGGAGGTCATATCTGGCCATTCCTGGTGGCTGGATGCTTATCATGTTATCATGGATATTCATTATTGCTTTTAGTTTCTTTAATGCTGTTTCACCTAGTATAGCATCCCAGTTTCTGAGATTGGCTGCATAGAAGGTTCTTTCTTCTTTATATCCTTGTACATTGATAAGCACTATTGTTTTATTTGTCATTGGTGATCTGTTTCCTTGGATTGATGTTTCTAGAGGTTTCTTTTCCATTTGTGTTAATGGAAGTTTGAATAGTGTGCAGAAGTTATTGGACATTAGGTCTCCTCCTTGTGTGCATGGGTCTAGTAACACATAAGCCTTATATCTATTAATTGTGATTTCTGCAGACATGGTTTCTTTTCTTGCTTCAGGTATAATAAAGCTTCTGCTTTGGGTAGAGCCTTTCATTACTTACATTAGTGCTAACTGTATTTCCATATTAAGAGCTGTAGTTTTTACTTTAGGATTTCTATTCCTGTTTTGGTATTGCTGTTGGTTAATCTTTTGGTATGATGAGGTCATAGGTTTCTTTTGTGGGCACTGTGATGCCATATGGCCAGTTTGCTTGCAGTGATAGCATTTACCTTCCTGTTTAAGTTTTTCCATTTCTTCAAAGGATAAGACATTTGCCATGTCATCTTTCCTTTTTCTAGCACTAGGGAATTACCATACAGTCCTCCTAGTCCTCCTTTTGCTTTAGCTGCAGGAGCTGCAATCTTCTTTTTTTCAGCAGAGAATTTGTAATTTGATTTGACAAAGTCTATAGGTTTTCCAGCTGACCATTCTCTATTAGGTTTCCTATTTTGGTTTTTTATTTGTGGAGGTTTATGAGTCTGTTTCATGGTAGCCTGTACTTGTTCTGCCTTATTGATAATTTGTTCAAGTGACATATCCCAGTTAATTGCCAATTTGACTGGTTGTTTAATTAGGGCTATTAGGCCATTTACAAATTTCATTTTGAGTGCATGGTCTGAGATAAGAGCTTTGCCTTTATTGTCTCTGCATTTAAGTTGGTAGTCCTACAGGTGTAGTGCAAATATGTTGACAGGGCTGTCTTGTCCAAATTGTGCTTGGTGGCAGCCTTCATACCTTTTCCATAATTCTTCCCTAGCTGTGGATGGGATAATCTTGTTTCTTAGGAAAACCATAAAACCATGAATATTTCTCTTTGTTGTTTTGGTTTTTTCACTATAGTTTTTCAACCATCTGGCAGCCATACCAGTGAATTGAAAGCTTGCTCTTTCCAAGGCTTCTTCCTTTTCTATATCCAAGTCTTGCCACTTCAACCATCTTACCAGCTGTTCCATATATTCATCAAAGGTAATTGTGTACTTCCATTTCTCTGCTTTACCATCAAAGGCTTCTGGCTCTTTGATCTTTGCAAGCCTAGTTGCTTTCTTGATAGTTTCTTCTTTTATCTTTCTAGCATGTTGTTTTATTCCAGTAACTTTTTCCCATTCCTTCTGTTCTGATGTTATTTCTCTTACTGACCTATCTGTTTCTGTTCCAGATTCTTCTGAGCTTTTAGCTTTGTCTGAATCAGACCCTGATTCATTATCACTCCTTGAGCTACTGCCTAGTTCTGGGTCTGGTTCCAGGTTTACTTGTACTTTCTACTTTTGAGGTAAGGGTTTATCTTTCTTTTGTTTCCTAGGTGTTTCTGGTTGTTTTTCTGTTTCTTTACCCTTATTTAGAGGTGTTTGTAGTCTATCTTTTGATCCACTTCCTGACCCTTTTCCCTGTTGGGTCTGAGGTTTTATAATAAATAGGTCTTCCTCTATCCATTCTATTTCCTTCTCTTGTTCCTCAGTTAGTTCTTTGTCATGTGGGTTTATTATTTCTGGAGTTCCTAGTTTATATAGGGTTCCTAGCATAAGGTATTGTTCTATTTCTAGCCAGTTTTTTATCAACCATGGTATTCCTTTTACTGGATTATATGTTGGTTGGGGTGGTCTTGACTGGAATCCTGCATTTAGTTCCATATTGTTTAATGCATGGTTGCTTAATTCTGTTGCCTCTTGGTAGATCAGATAGTTCAAACATGCTTCAAAGATTAATCCTATTTCCTCAATAGTTAGTTCATATTGGTCGAGGAGGCAATATGTTTGAACTTGATTCATGTATTGATTCCATTTGTTTAGGTTACGTTCCCAGTATTGTTTGGTTGCTACTGGGGTTCTAATTATTCTTGTTAGTATTAATCCCTTTTCTTCTAGTGTAATTGTGTTTTGAACAGCATCTATTATCTGGGATATCTAAGCCTGTTGGAATGGCTTTTTTAGGTGTTTCTGGAGGTACTAATTCTTTAAGTAATTTTTTTGCCTCATCAGGAGTTAAGGCCTTCCTTCCTCCCTTGGTCCCACTTTTGGTACCTTTCTTTTCTTTCCTGGGGGTAGCAAACATGTCTATCTTCAGGAATTATACCACTGATGATTTGGGGAGGCTTTGTTTCTTTTCTTGTATTCGTTCTTTTGTGGATCCTGATGAGGAGGAATCTTTCTCAGTTTCCTATAATAGTCCTAAAGACTATTTCTTTAGGCCAATGGGGGCTAGAGCAAATCTTTCTTCTATCAAGTCTGATCCTTCTTTAGGTAGGCAAAACAAGGTTAAGGAGGTCAGGTTTGTTGATGGCCTCAATACCACTCTGAGGGGTATTCCTATTTACAATAGGAGTACTCCTTGGAAGCTTAGGGGTTGGACTGCCAGGGAGGCTTACTCTTTCTAGCAGGAGAGGTATAGATGGTATCCTTGCTGGTAGTATAAGGACAGGTGTAACTGGTGGTTTTCCTTCGGTTTTTCTTGGGGTTGGGATACTAGATATCCTTTGGGGGAGTACCACTCTTCTGCTTGCTTGGGATGCAGTGAGTGTTGCAAGTAAATTTCCAGATTTCTTTTTATTCTAATTGGCTTTTTTACTAATATTTCCTACTAGGTTTGTTGATAAGCCTTTCCTTAGTACGCAGTCTTACCAGTTCAGGTAACTGGTTCTTTTTATTTCTTTTGTTCTGGGGTTGGCTTATTGTTGTAAATATCTACTAATATAATTTTGCCAATTGGTTTGTTCATATTTCTTATACAGGTTCTAGTGTACTATTGTTTGTTGTGTATTGTTTCTTTGCTGCCTATCAGGCTTGGTTCTACTATGGTTTCTTATCCACTATAGAGTTGTAGTACTTGGTAAGAAGTTTCTTAATTACTTGGGCATAAGTTTATTGGTCAGGGTGATCAAGCCTGTCTTGATATAAAAGTCTTTCTTAGGTTAAAAAAATGTAAATGGCGGCCTAAAGTATTTAGGGTGGAATATTACTCTGAAGTAATATTCCAGAACTACTAAGTACTTTAAAGGCTAAGTGTTTGGTTTCTAGTATTGGATTACTAAGTTCTGAGTAAGAGTCTTCATCGCACTAGAATTTAACCATTGGAACTCTTATATTTGTTGTATCTAACTATTCTGTGTCTATCTTCTCCAGGTCTGATCTCATTCTCTGGATGCAGACCTTCAGCCCTTAAGTATTACATGCCAAGACTAGCTGTGACTCACTATGTGGCTGTGCCATAGTAATGAGTCATACATGATTTGAAATCCATGTCTGACTCATTAAGTAAGTCATAACCTTTAGAGTCATACATGAGTCATAGGAAATTATTGAGTCATAGGTGACTCATAGTTAACATGTGATAATAAAGAAATTACATGTGATTCTCCCAACATAATTAACCAGGCAGTTTAGTATAACTTAGTAAGAAATTACATAGTAGATGTTGGTTTAGGGTAAGTTGGGATGTGGTGATAGATTAGCATACTGAGAATATCACTTCCTTACAACAACAAACTTCAGAATACTTCTATTACTAATAACAACCTCTCTATCTCTCCCATTCCACAAGAATTCACAAAGGTTATCCAGAGCTTCATCAACTTCAAGGACACAGACTACAATTACAAGAAGTGTGTGGGCCGTGAAGAGAGCCTCGGTTATCACCCCTCTAGTTATTATCTCGATAACATGAATGAAGAAAATTACGAAGACTACGACTACATCAAAGTGGATGAGATGCAATCAGATGAGTATACCCTCCCCACTATTCTCAAAGAAACTTTTGACAGCTCTTCCTCAGAAAACACCTCCTCCATCACCAACAATGATAATAATTTTACAATTATTACAGATGTTATCAATGATCCCTGGGAATACTGCAATCAGCACAGATGACAACGTAATATACACTCTCATGACTACTACTACCCCTCACATCGTAGCTTACAGCAGAATGGGAACCTCTACTTCCCCCCCACTGGATCCTCAGTGTTTAGCACTTATAGATATGGATTTTAGACTGAACCCTAATGGCGGCAGTTTATTAGAACCCTAGTGAATTTCAATCAAGTCAACCTATACTCATGGAAATGTGAAATCTACCACTCTCCTCCTACTAATACCTCCTGCTCTAAGACTCCTAAGATTGTTATTCCTGACTGTAATATCAAAGACGCTTCCAACTACACAAATATATGGACTATGGAAGAATGGGCAATTAGGAACACTCCTGATGCCCGCAACAACTCATAGGAACAGCAAACCGAAAGAAATAATCTAGGGGACTACGATATCAAGATCGCACCAGATGAGAAAAGACTCTCCTTCGTATCTGTTACAGTTACTACCAAATCATGATGCAATATGTAAATGGGGACCTAAAGTACTTATGCAGGAATATTACCCTCAACTAATATTCCTAACTACTAACTACCTTAAAGGTTTAAGTTGTTTTAGGTTCTGGTTGAAGTATTATTATTCCAGTTCTGGTTTTACAGAGTATATGTTGTCTATTCTTGGCCTTAAAGAGCTTGATTCTATTTCTCCTTTATTGTTAGTGATAATTACTTCTCTTTGTCTTGTAGGCCATAAGATTACAAATAGAACATAAGTGGAGGCACTAGGCAAAAAACTTAAACAGTGGAACTCTTATATTTGGTGTATCTAACTAATTTGGGTCTATCTTCTCCAGCTTTTATCCCTTCTCTGGATGCAGACCTTTAGCTCTTAAGTGTTATATGCCAAGACTAGCTGTGACTCATTATTGTGGCTATACTATAGTATTGAGTTATACATGATTTGAAATCTATCTCTAACTCATTAAATGAGTCATAACCTTAGAGTCATATATGAGTCATAGGAAATTATTGAGTCATAGGTGACTCATAGTTAATATGTGAGATTTAAAGAAATTACATGTGATTCTTTCAACATAAATAACCACGCAGGTTAGTAGAACTTAGTAAGAAATTACAATAGTAGATATTGGTTCAGGGTAAGTTGTGAGGTGGTGACAGATCACCATACTGAGACTATAACTTCCAAATACAATGCAGCTTCCACAGAAGCTAGTGGAGCAAATCAAAGTCATAACCCTCTCCTATCCTCCACTAAGCCTATGATATATATGCTAGGAGTGGGATTTTTGTAGCAACTACATAATACAACTGCTAAGGAGAACACTCTTATTTACAATCCTCAACTACAGGAGAAGACGTCAATTTCTCATGCATCTATTGCCACTCGTCATAGCAAATTCTGCAATGACCCGGGATACTATGCATCAACATGGAAGGCAAAATGCAAGGTAGATGCCAATCTCAAGTATAGAATTGTGCCAGTCACCAATATGGTAAAGATATACCTTGATCTTGAAGACTGCCTTAAAGAAGACCCTGACTTCTATCTTGCTGCTCATGTCAACAACAATGATGGAATGAAGGATATCTACATCACATGCATCATAATATGCCTCATGTGGACCCAGCTCTACAATTCTACATAAGGGTAGAAAGGAGTAATTAAGGACAATGAGTTGTTGTATATAAAAAATGAAAAAGGACAATGGAGGCTGGTTCAATTAAGCATGTGTGACATGAACAGTAATAATTACCTTAAAGCTCCTATTGAGGAAGCTTATGATCCTATAGCACAAGGCTGTATTAAGAAAATATTGAAATAGTTTTCTGATAAATTTATTTGCCAGCCTTTTTCAAGCCTTATTAAGGAATATATTGTGAGTTGTGATACCTGTCAACAGACAAAGTAGGGGAACAAGCCACTACCAGGACAAGTAACCATGTTACATGTTCGTGCAAGACCCTGGATAAATATTATTTTAGATTTTCTTAAGATGTCTATTGTTTTTACTTATTGCTTCACCCTATACCCTACTATTCCATTGGAAGACGATTATATGATTTGCTTTTTGGGACTTTGCATGATAGTCTATAGACAATCAGGATTTATGTTTCTTATTCCGGATTCTGAAAACCTTACTGCGGAGAAGTGCATTGATACCTTAAACACTGATTTTACTTCTATTATCAGTTATCCCTATTATATTGTTTTTGATTGAGACACTCTCTTTATGTTAAACCATTTCCAGCATTGGGCAGCAAGAAAAGGAATAAAGGTGGAATTGTCCACCGCTTATCACGCTTAGCTAGACGGTCAGTCAGAAATTGCCCCCGAGGCAATTCTTCAAGTTGCATGAGCATGCAAGGTTGAAGCAAATGAATGGCAGCATAAACTCTCTAAGTTCCAGCTAAAGCTGAACTCTAAAGAAAAAATAGGGAGACAACACAGTCCATTCTTTTCACTACTAGGCTTTGAAGCAAACCTAGGTCCTTAGTCCTTCCCTTACCTAATCACTCCTTATACCTCTGCAGAATAATGTCACGTTGACACCTCATGCAATCTATACTCCTCCAAGGTCAAGCAGGCAAAACAAACCAACAAGAAGCAGTCCGTTCCACTACTTATTTTTGCCAGACAAAAGGTTCTTTACTTTACATAGAACATCTCTCTCTAAATCATATTTAGGAAACTTAAGCCTAGACGGGTTGGACCATTCCACATTCAACACGTCATTAAGAAGTGGAACAACTATACTCTCAACCTATCAATGGATAGTCAACTTTCTTTTATCCACAATATCTTCCACATTAGCAAGATCAAATCTTACATTGAAAAGGATTCGACCAACTTTCTAGGTCATCACAAGGAACAACCTGGTAAATTAATACGAAGAGATGGTAATTCAAAAGAGTACTCGAATTCTGTACTACTCTCTATACTGGCAAAAGCCAATACCTAGTACATTGAAAAATGTATGCAAGTGATAATAGTGAGTGGATCAACTTCGAAGACATTACTCTAGAAATTGTGCAATACTTTTGATAAAGAGGACGCAATTCCAACACCTTGAAGTAACGAAGATATTCAGAGACACACAAGGGGCATCACAGTCGAGAAAACCCCAAGTTAATTGCTCAAACTGAATGAGACAGATTTCTTTCTCCCAGTCCTGATAATCAAGACCTCACCTCTGCTGCTACTATTATTGCAGATGATATCTTTAATGTTTTCCTAGAGTACTGATTTGCGCAGATTAGATTAACTTGCAAATCTTGCGTTCCTTCTTGTTGTTTTAAGTATCATTATAAATTAACAATCGAGGAAGGTATGGTTAAGAAAGTATCTTTCAGATGTTTTCATTTTTCCTTGTATCCTGACTGTTTGCTATGGATGATTTCCAGGTTAAATTGGCCTCTTACTATTCAATACAAAGATTGTGATTTTCTTAACTGGGGTTCTTGCACTTTGTATTTCAGACTACATCCAGCATGTATAAGACAACAAGAGTGGGAAATGCTTTTAAATAGAGAAGTGTAATGGAAGACCATTTCTTATTATTGTCTTAGTACACATTTCCTTGCACCTATTATGTATAGTAGATAGCTCGAGTAGAGTACCTTATGTACTATTGCCTTAAAGGTATCCAGCACTTATGTATTTTCCTATATCCTGAAACATAACACATCTAGACCTATATTTCTGAGTATGGGAGGCCTGACCTCCTACACCTGTCTCTATAGTCATACGGAGTCATTTTCGGAAAAGCCTGAAAAAAGGTATTTCATACTTCAAAGGGCTTAGCAGCTTGTATAAGTACTAAGCTATTCTGCACTTCTGAAACAGGATTCTCACATCAGATCACTTCAAACACAGTTCAGACAAGCCTTAAATAGGTTTAATGTAGAGACATTACACCTATTAAATCTCTTTCCTCTTAGGAAATCTGTATGCTCTTAAAGACTCTCTTAGTTCTCAACTTAGCAGAACCAAAATCAGACATATACTATTACTCTAGTGATAGTACAGATTCTGTTAACCAACTTGGAGTACTTCTATTGACATCTTCTATTACCAGTAATTGTAAAATTATAAATTTAGTTACTTCCATTGACAATTAGAATGAGTAATCCTATTTCATGGTGTTAGATAATTCCAATAATATTTAGTTGATGCATTTACTACTATGGATCTACTTAAGGTCAAGTTTATTAAATCAAATCAATTTCGAATATGATAAGATTTAAATAATGGACTTATATATGCTACTCTACTATTTATGATAACGTTAATGTTGAAGCACTTATTAGTAAGATAGTACTCTTGAGTAACTTGCTTCAAGGAGATATATTAGGAAAATATCATAAAAATACTTTAATTATCTATTTAATGAAATTTAGTATCATATGAGCATAATTTTGCATCTTCAGCTAGTACCGGTTATTTCAAATGTTTATCTCTCGAAAGGTATGGAGAACAGCTAGGAAATTACTGGAGATACCTATAGACACTATAAGACACTTGAGGAAGAAAAGCTATTATCAAAATATGTTCTTAATGTAGATTTATACAATAGTTAGATCTAGATTTAATTGCAATACTATACTATTTCAGTCAGCTTACTCTATTCATTACCTTCACAGCAAATTCCAAATTGAAAGAGATCCAAGATATGTTTCTTTCTTACTAAGAAGTAATAGACTAACTAGAATTTAATGCAAGGATCTTGTAAATTAAGTTGAGGGATTCGATAAGTTAGCTACAAAAGGATTATGCAATTGGAAGGTTTGTAGTAATTGTATCTATAATTAAATATTTGAAATGAAATCTAGTTCATATATATTCTTTATTGTATTTATATAATGGAGATTGATTTTATACAACTAAATATATTAAAGGGATTGTTTTTTCTGAATTTCCCTAACAAGAATACGATTCAAATGGTAAGTTACACTATACTATTAGCAGATCAATAGTTCCTAGTCAATGTGGAAAAGAATAGCCTTATGCATCTTGGCTATATTCTATATCAAAGTCTTTGATTATGTGTAGCCAATATTTTTCTAACACATATTGAGAGAATAATTTAGTATAAGAGGATGGCTATTCAATATAAGAGAAAAGAAACTATGGAGATATCTATTTGGAACAAAATGATTTTGTCTCTGACAAACACTAGGTTGTTCCTCATAATCTATACTATACTTATCGATATCAGCAAATATTAATGTAAAACTATATATTTCAATCCCAACTATTAAATATATCTATCCATAAATTTATGAAGGATCATTTTATGCTATACTTTAACGATAAGAAACTACAAAGGCGGATGTAGTCTAACTATATTTATATGAATAATATATTAAACTATATAAAGCTGTTTGGAGGCTTTTCGAATATTAAGTACATCTAGAATTCCTATCCATATCCATGTACTATTTACCTGTTGATTTACTTTACAAACAACTACTTAAGTTTATAGAAGGATTAACTCAAGATGAACTTCAGATTCAACTAGACCAAGCCTATTCGAAATTAATGGCATAATTTATATATAATATAGTATAAGAGGATAGATGTCAATATTTCTATCAAGAGTTACTTATACTAGATGTATTTCCTGAAAAATAAAAATATTAGCAAAACCGAAAATATTGCATGACTCTCAAATACATGTATCATGGTAACCCTTTAAAGGGTAAAAAGTTATATATACGCCATCTTTTAATTATTTACTATCTTTATCCCTCTTATATTAAGCATTATACTATTTATGGAATCGAATATTTGATCTAGTACCATATATATTTAGCACTGGGTTTTTTAGAAGATAATTGAAAGTGTGTTCAATATTTTAAGTAAACCTTTCATGGTACTTCTAACATTGCTTTATGTATAGTATTTGCTACTCCAATTATGCATGTTGGTATTCTAAATTCTACCTCTCTATTAATGAAGTTTTGAGAATATATCTGTATTGATCCATCTTACCAATTACAACATCTACCTGAAATCATACCTCCTAACCTATAAGATCACTATTCTGATTATAGTCTAGATCTTTTGTTATTTATTTTACCAGATACTCATCTAGAAAGAATCTAGCTTACCCCTGCTACCTAAGGTGCCACCGGCTCCACCCAGTAGCAAAATGACAATCTAGAAAGCCACAGTCTAGATCGAGGGCGCCTGGATGCCGCTATTCTAGAATGCTGGTGTCAGGATACCATGGACGCCTTAATTCTGCAAAAGATTATCTGAATTCCTTACTGCATTGTGACTATTTGGAGCATCAGGAGGCAGCAATCTTGTCCAGTAGTACTTGAGTGTCTTAGAGGGACTCGAGATACTAATGGCAATAGTTCAAAGGCCTGGCACTTGTGCGCAACAGCAGGGTATTAGAGTGCCAAAAATTCTCTGCTAATGCTAGTAAAACTCTATATAATTTTTATATCCCTTTAGTTTAATATACTTGTACAGAAATTACTTATGAAAATGTATTAATTGCTAGAGGATTAAATTACTATATTTAAACTAACCAGTTCTACAGTATTCGCTTAGCTATATAATTCAATTCTAAACATAAGAAAGTTTACAATACTATTATTCCGTCGATCAATACTGATTTATCAATAATATAATCTTTTATTCAAGGTTCTGCCAGTATAAGAAAATCATTTCTTTAAACGTGACTTTATCATTATTTTCAAGAACAAAAAAAAATTGTACTATACATAGCCATATCTAGAATAGCTGCCCCTTTACTTTCTAGTGGATGCCCTGCTCTATCATATTGTACTATTTCCTTTCAAATTCATAAACAATTGGTTTGTTAAATTAGGAACAATAGTCAACTTACTGATTTAAATCTACAAACTGTACTAATTATTTTAGATGAAGTACCCATCCAGCACCAGTCCTACTTTGAAGAAGTAAATTAAACTCTAAATTATATCTGTAATACCTTTAAATAAGAATATTTATTTTATAATATACCAATAATTCTTGTTGGTGATTTTGTATTAATAGTACCAATTGTTTATTATGAAAATCATGTAAGTACTATCAATGTTTTATTACAAAGTTCATCCCTTTGGCAGTATTTTAGATTACTTACAATAACTTAAACATACTAGTTTAAGCTGGGGTTAATAATCAAACCTTTACTATTTAGTTGTGTACTATTTTATATGATTAAACTATACCTTACAATTTTATTTTACCTTCTTATCTTCAAATATATACCCGATATTCCAATTTAATTTACTTTGTATATCCTACTACTCTAATCTAAATTGCACTTACAAATGTTAATATATTTAGTAATTCTTATATTCTTGCATTTCATAATGATACTGTCAATCCATGCCATATAAGGGTATTTAACAGGCTTCTGGGTAATTCTTCTGTTTTTTATTAGGTAGATAGTTCTAGTACTAATGAGGAATACTTATATATTATATACTTTTCTTTTAAATATTTACAAAGTTTCAACATTGGTAGTTTAACTCCTTTATATCTAGTTTTAAAAGTTGGATGTTCAATTATGTTTTTATAAAACTTATCATATTTGGAAGGACTCTTCAATAGTGCCTAATTGTTGTTTCTTTGAGATAATTTTGAATTGAGGTTCAAGTTCTTATTAGCAAGTTTTATAGTTAGGGAAAACTTATTTCTTATATTCTCTTAGCCTCTATGGAGAGTGACCTACTATTTATTCTGTAATGGGCGATGCCAATAGTGGTACTGCGGGCAGGTTAACAAAGTCTATACTATCACCAGAGTTATAGTGTATGTCTGTTATTTGTTCCACTAAGTCGTTGACTCAGAGGGTCTTTGAGAGCATACAGACTTCCCAAGCGGCAAGAGAATTAACAGGTTTAATCTCTCTGTATTGAAGCTATCTAAGGCTTGTCTGAACTCTGTCTGAAGTGATCTGATCTGAGAATCCTCCTACCAAAGGGTGGTAAGGCTCAGTACTTATACTAGCCGCCAAGCCTTTCTAAAGTCTGCAAAACCTGTTTTCTGGCCTTTCCAGAAAACCTGCTTTCTGGCCGTTCCAGAAAGTACTGCTCCATGACCTTAAATACAGGTGTGGGAGGTCGGGTCTCCAGTACTCAGAAATACAGGTATGGATGCGTAATGCATCATGATAAAGGAAAAGTACATAAGGACCGGATACACTCAAGGTAATAGTACGTAACGTACTATGCTCGAGCTATC
>Ga0307511_10004923_pt1 | contig 13625 bp, 11 predicted proteins | sample 13_EM_MG_FD_200266 | JGI IMG/M metagenome (GOLD analysis project Ga0307511, IMG submission 200266) | Populus trichocarpa ectomycorrhiza microbial communities from riparian zone in the Pacific Northwest, United States - 13_EM | ecosystem: Host-associated > Plants > Roots > Unclassified | place...
CCCCACGACCGAACTCAACGTGCCGTATTTCATCGAGCACCACCTGGCGGTGGCGGAGCTCGAGAAGCTCCGCCACCCCATGCCTTAGAAGCTGAACGTCGCCCTGGCATAGTAGAAACCACCATTGATTCCGAAGGGCGAGAATCCCGGGTAGATCTGCACCGCCCCGTTATCGTTCGCGGCCCTTTGTACGGCCAGAAGGCCGGGGTTGGTATGCGGTGGGTAACGGTTGAACAGGTTGACCGCACCGGCGCTCAGTGTCAGACCCTTCATAAGCTCGTATCCGAGCTCGAGATTGGTCGTGGGAGTGACACCGATCTTGTCCTGATAATAGACGGCGGTGTTATTGTTCGTATCCAGGTTGTCATTCACCCATTCCGAGGACTGACCATAAATGACTTCCGAAAGCCTGGCTGACGCTTTCTCGTACGTCCATGACATACCCAAGTTGACCACGTACTTCGGAGATGCCGTCGTGAGATCCGAGAGGGCCGTCGAGTCAAACAGCGCCTGTCCCTGAACGAGCGGGAGCGCACCCACCGGCGGAGCTCCGAGCGGCTTCGTGACGGTGGTCTGGTTGAGAGCCGCGCTCGCGGACCAGTCGACGTGCCCGACGGGCAGATCGGTTGGATACATGAGCGTGAATTCCGCGCCGCGCGTTCGGGTATCGATGCCGTTCGCAAACAGATTGATGCCGGTATTGCGCACCTGGTCGACCGAAGCACCGCTGGCCAAGGCGGCATTGACGACCGCCTGCGAGATGATCGTCGTCACTTGCCGGCAGGTTGCAGGGCTCGTTGCACACGCGGGATCGGTTGGGTCAGGTCCGGTGCTCGAGCCGTATAGACTGCCGCTGCCCACGATGCGGTTCGTCACTTTGATCTGATACACATCCAGGGACGCGAACAGCTTGTCGATCGGCCGCAGCACGACGCCGAAACTGAAGCTCGTAGACTTCTCCGGCTGCAAACCGCCGCCCAACCCCAACTTCGTCGCCGCCAGCGAGTTAGGCGGAATCTGGATGAACGCGGTGCCCGGACCCACGTTGACCGTCGTGTAGTGCTCTTCGGCAAGCGTCGGAGCACGGAAGCCCGTGCTGGCTGTGCCGCGAACCGCGAACGCCGGCGTGAAGTCATAGCGGACGGTCGCCTTGCCGATGTTAGTGTTGCCGAAGTCGTCGAAATGCTCGTGCCGTCCCGCGAGATCGATCTTGAGTCCGTCGACGGGTACCGCGGCCAGATCGATGTAGGCTGCATAGTTCTTGCGGCTGTACTTGCCTGCGTCCGCGGGAGCAAAGCCGGGGAACGATTGCGCGCCGCCGCCGTAATATGAGGCGGCATCGCCCGCATAAATGGCGTAGCTGTCGCGACGATACTCGCCGCCGAAGGCGACGTTGAGCGGCCCCGCCATACCGATATCCAGGTTCCGGTTGATATCCAGAGTCGAGACCCACTGAGTCGACACGAACTTGCCGTCGTAGAAGTCGACCGGCGAGGCGCCGGTGTCGGCGTACAGCGAAGCGTTTCCGGAATGCAACGTGCTCAGATCGGCGGTGTCGTTGCCGTATCCCGTCGCGAGGTCCCAGTTCCAGTCCGCGATCGAGCCCTTCAGGCCCGCCGTGATCTGGTAGTCCTTCTCGGCTGTGGCTTCCTCGGGATTGAAGCCGTACGGATACATGTAGGATGTGACGCCGGTGGTCGCATCCTTGTGGGAAATCTTGTCCGGCAGACGGTAATTCTCGAACGAGTCCGCCTTCTTATCACCCCAAGTGCCGAAGCTGTAGAACTCGGTATCATCGCCCAGCTTGAAGCCGGAATTGAAAGCGAAGGTCGCGAGCGTGAAGTGGGCGTCTCCCTGGATCCGATTGAGGTAGGGATACCCCGTACTCAGCGGCATGTTTGAATCGGGGTAGTTCGCGAGTTTCGCCGCAGAGACCACGCGCGGATCGACGCCGCCGCGCATGCTGTGCGCGTGATTCTGGATCTCCGCGGTGACGTTGAAGAAGCTGTCGTCCGTCGGCGCAAACCCGATATGGGCGCTGCCGTCGTTCGAATCGCCGCCGCCATCCATATAGCCGCCGCGGAGCGCTTTCAGCGTGCCGCCGGAACTGTCCTTCTTCAGGATGATGTTGATAACGCCGGCGATCGCATCAGAGCCGTATTGCGCGGCCGCACCCTCCAACAACACCTCGACGTGGTCGATCGCATCCAGCGGAATGAAGTTGAGGTCCGGACCTGCGCCACCCTGGTAGGGTCCGCCCAGCACGGCGAGGTTGGCGGTACCGTGGCGGCGTTTGCCATCCACCATGATGAGCGTGTGGTTTGGACTCAAGCCGCGCAACTTGATCTGCAGCGTCTGGTTGGCCATATCGCCGCCGAAGGCCTGTTTGACGAAACCCGGAATGACCATGGAGAGCGATGTCATGAGGTCCGGCGCACCGGCTTTGCGCAACTCGTCCCCTCCCACCACGATGATTGGCGCGGGGCTGTCCGCCGCCTTCATCCCGCCGACACGCGTGCCGGTAACGATCACTTCGCTCACAGAGGACATATCACCTGCGTCGGCGGAGCCTGCATCAGCGGCTGCGGCCGCATCCGCCGGCGCGGTTGCATCGGCTGCAGATGCGGCCTGCGCCCCATCGGTGCCTGTAACAAGTGCGCAGAACACCAACAACGTCGCACCTGTACAAGCAATGTCGGACTTAGAATGCATCGAATAGACCCTCACTGTTTAGTTGTAATCCCCCTATGTGCCAGTGGCTGCAATATTTCGGCCAACGATGCCCCAATTTGTAATATTCGTTGCAGACAGGCCTGCAACCAATTGATCCATATGCAGTTATATGTATTGCAGAAGCGACGCGCATTCGCCTTGGACGTGTTGTTTTAATGTCCATGGCACCAAACTGGCGCACTGCAACACGCGGTGATGTTATATCGTGGTGCCTGTGCACCTTCGCAGGGTGTCAGTGCGCGGCGGCGGTGGCGGCGACTGCAAACAACGTGATGGCGCCGGCGGCCTTGATGAGCAGACCGAGGCCTGAGGTCCCGAGCAACATGAAGGTGATGCGGCGGAAGTTGACGTCCGAGACGGACTTGTACAGATTCACGCCCAACAACGTGCAGGGCAGGACGACGGGCACTGTAATTACCAACAGCGTCCAGTAGGTCCGGTCGAAAGTCTCGGGGTGCTTCACCGCCAGCATGGCCAGCGACACGAGCTGCAGGCCCAGGATGTAGGGTTGAACGATGCTCCTGGATTCGCGCTTCGGCAGCCGCCGCAGGCCGCTCCAGACCACGACCGCAGCGCCTGGAAAAGCAGTAAATCCGCCGATGACTCCGCCTGTCATTCCGACCAGGGCGGATGCGATCCAACTACTCTTGTAGGATATGTGGAGGCTTTCGGGCTTCAACATCGAATAGGTTGCATAGATGACCAGGAAGCCGCCGAAGATCGCCATCAGTGTCGAGGTCGGCAGCGAGTGCAGGATCGCCAGGCCCGCTGGAACACCGATGAAGCCGCCGGCGAGGTAAGGCGCCGGGCCGTCCGGCCACCATTCCCGCAAGGGCTTCAGGTCGGCCTTCAGTTGGCCGAGTGACATGAGTTGGTTGGCCGCCGACAGGCTCATGAGCAACGGCACGCCCAGCTTCGGCGGCAACAGCCACAGGCACAGGGCGCCGATGGCCGAGAATCCGAACCCGGACAACCCGCTCATCAGGGCGGAGGCGCCCAGGATGCAGGCGAGCGCCAGGACCGTGGCGAGCGAAAACTCGCCTGCGATGACCGAAAACGGCAAAGGTCAGGTCCAGACTTTGTCGAGCGCCGCGCAGAACGCCGTCATGTCGTCCATCGAGCCCACGGTCACCCGCGAGACCGTCGGCCAGATTGGCCACGAACGGCCGATCTCCACATCCTGGGTGCGGAAAGCTGCCTGCATGTCCTTGGCGGGCCTGCTCTTCCAGTCAACCATGAACATGTTGGCATCGCTGCCGATGACCTTGAGCTTGCGTTTCTTCAGATGCTCCAGGGTCATGCCGCGCGCTTGGCTCATTTCCTTGCGCCGTGCTGCAATCAGATCGGCGGCCGTGAGGCTTGCGGTCGCACAGGCGAGCGACGGAATCGGCAGCGCGCCCGATTGCATGCCGCCGTCATAGCGCATCAGTTTCGTGATGATGTCCGGCCGGGTCATGACATACCCCATGCGCATGCCGGCCATTCCAAAGATCTTCGAGAACGTGCGCATCACGATCACGTCCTTGTCGGCTTTCGCCATATAGGACGCGGTGGGGACGCCGGCAAAGTGTGTATAGGCCTCGTCAACCAACACGATCGAGCCTGCGGGCTTGTTGGCGACGAGCCATTCGATGTCCGCCAGCGGCGTCACGGTCCCCGTCGGATTGTTGGGCGTGCAAATGTAGTAGAGGCCGGGGCTGGGGTCCGCCGCCAGCATCGCCTTGACATCATGAGTGTAGTCCGGCTTCAAAGGCACCCGCTTCACGGGCGCACCCAACCACTCTGCCGTACGGCCGGCCAGCTCAAAGGTCGGGTCGGCGGTGATCAGCGCTTTGGTCGGCGAGCAGAAGGTGACCACCGCACGCGACAAGGGATCACTCGAGCCCGGCCAGGGTGCAACATGGTCGTAGGGCACTGCCTCGACCTGCATGACTGCCTTGATGAAGTCACCGCGTTGATCCTTGGGCGAGTAACGGTTGCTGGCGGAAATGATGGCAGCAGCAGCTGCTTGTCCCGGCGCCAGAGGCCCGGTCCAGCATTCGTTCGCCCCGATGCGCGTCTTCGCCTCCGGGGCCGGATCCGGAACGCCACCGGAGGCCCAGGCGGGTCGCCCTACGCTGGCAGCAACACTGACGGAGCTGAATACCGCTGCAATGCGCAGCAGCTGCCGTCGCGAATAGCCACGATCGAGCAGATCCTCACGCGCCTCTTCGGGAAGCGCAGCAGAAGTTTGCGGCGAAGTCTGTACCAGAAGCCGGCGCCTGGAGATCGCTTGCGACATGTATGTACCCCTTGCAGCCAATGTCCAAACCAGTGATGACATTGACGTCGAATCGGTTATCCCCGACGTACATTCAAATCGCATGCCAAACAGGTGACACGTTGGAAGACGATAACAAAGTGGTTATATCGCGCGTACTTGCGACGCTTTAAGTGAGGAGACGGGCCGGCGCTACCGCCCGCGCATCCGCACTAGGCCCGTGCGAATTGCTGCACCGCCGCGCCGCGTTGGTGCGAAAGTGCGAGGAACGTCAGGACAACCGGATCTGCTTAGGTCCGAGCCAGGCGCCGCCGTCCAACCTGGGCCAACCTATAGTTGTCTGGACTAACCTGGCCTGACGTGACCTGACCCTCTTACAACGTACTTGTAGCTGGTCAGCTGTTCCACGCCGACGGGGCCGCGCGCATGAAAACGATCGGTCGAGATGCCGATCTCCGCCCCCATGCCAAACTCACCGCCGTCGGCGAATTGTGTCGAGGCGTTGTGGAGGACGATCGCGCTATCCACCCGCTGCAGGAACCGATCCGCAGTGGCCACGTTGTCGGTCACAATCGATTCGGTGTGAGCTGAGCCGTAAGTCTTTATATGAGCCACGGCCCCGTCCACCCCGTCAACCACCCGTACCGCCATGATCGCGTCCAGGTACTCCGTGTACCAATCGTCCTCGGTCGCCGGCAGCACCCGGGAATCCGCCTTTTGTACCGTCGGATCCCCTCGTACCTCACAACCGGCGGCGAGCAGATCTCTCACGATCGGTACCAGGTGAGTGCCCACGCAGGCCCGATCCATGAGCAATGTCTCAGCTGCCCCGCAGACACCCGTGCGGCGCATCTTGGCGTTCAGAGCAATAGTGCGAGCCATACGAACGTCAGCGTCCCGATCGACATACACGTGGCAGTTGCCCTCCAGGTGGCCAATGACCGGCACGCGCGCTTCCTTCTGGACACGTGCCACCAGGCTCTTGCCCCCGCGCGGCACAATCACGTCGATGAAGTCGGTCATCTCTGCCAACATGAAGCCCACGGCCGCGCGGTCCGTGGTGGCGACGAGCTGAATGCATTCGGCAGGCAGGCCGGCAGCCGCCAGCCCATCCACTAGACATGCATGAATGGCTGCATTTGACAGCCGGCTCTCCGAGCCACCGCGCAGAATGACGGCGTTGCCCGATTTGAGACAAAGCGTGCCGGCATCCGCAGTTACGTTCGGCCGGCTCTCGTAGATGATGCCGATCACACCGAGGGGCACCCGCACACGTTGGATGTGGAGGCCGTTCGGCCGATCCCATTCTGCTGCGATGGTACCAACAGGGTCGGGCAGAGCGGCGATATCTTCAATGCTGCGAGCGATGGCTTCCACTCGTTTCTTATCGAGGCGCAACCGATCCAGCAAAGGAGCACCCAGCTGCGCGGCAGTCGCGGCCGTCATATCCCGGTGATTGGCATCGAGGATTTCCACGTGCCGCGCGCGGATCGCCGCGGCCGCACCTGCCAGCGCTTCATTCTTCGTCCTGGTCAGTGTCACGGCCAAAACCGCTGCCGCCGACACGGCGGCTTCGCCGAGACCTCGCATCAATTCGCCGATGTCGCCCGTGCTCATTGGGAAACCTGCGCGGAATCGAGCACTTCGGGGCCCAGGATGACCAGGTCATCGCGGTGGATGAGCTCATCGCGGCCGCGAAATCCGAGGATCCCCTCGATTTCCGAAGACTTGCGGCCCATGATCCGCGCCGCGTCAACATCGGAGTAGGCGATGATGCCTCGCGCAACCTCGATACCATCATCACCGAGCACGCTAACCGTATCCCCTCGCTCAAACCGCCCGCGCGCAGCTACGACACCCGCCGGCAACAGGCTCTTGCCTTCTCGCAGCGCCTTGAGCGCACCCCTGTCGATCGTTATGGAGCCAGCAGGCCTCAACGTCCCGGCAATCCATTGTTTGCGCGCGGTAACGGGCGTGGCGTGCGGCACGAACCAAGTGCACCTCGCACCCTCCTCGAGACGACTCACCGGATGTTTCTGGTGACCGGAGGCGATGCACATGTGGCAGCCCGCTGCGACAGCGATCTTGGCTGCCATGATCTTGGTCGTCATGCCGCCGGATCCAACAGCCGAAGCAGACGCCCCGGCCATTGCCTCGATTTGCGGCGTGATCTGCCGGACCTGTTGCACGAACTGCGCGGTGGGATCCTTGTTGGGATCAGAGGTGAACAATCCCTCGACGTCCGACAGCAACACGAGACAGTCCGCGGCAGACATCTGCGCAACGCGCGCCGCGAGGCGGTCATTGTCGCCGTAACGGATTTCCGCTGTTGCGACAGTATCGTTCTCGTTGATGACCGGGAGGGCTCCGAGAGCGAGGAGGGATTCGAGCGTTGCGCGTGCGTTCAGGTAGCGGCGGCGGCGCTCACTATCTTCCAATGTAAGCAATACTTGCGCGACTGTTACATTGCTCGCTTCCAGCAGCTCCTTGTATGCATGGGCGAGCCGGATCTGCCCGACCGCCGCTGCCGCCTGACTCTCTTCCAGGCGCAGACTGCCCTTGGCCAGTCCCAAATGACGTCGCCCCAGCGCAATGGCTCCGGAGGAGACGAGAATGACTTGCTGACCGCGCTTGCGCAGGCGCAATAAATCCTCTACGAGCGTTTCCAGCCACGTTCGGTTAAGTCGTCCGGTGTCCTGATCAACGAGTAACGCCGAACCCACCTTCACAACGATGCGTCGTGCCTGCAGGAGCGGAGAAGCGAGAATGGAGGGTCGGACTGGCATCGGAAAACTATACGCAATAGCCACTTATGCTGCGACTATACGGCTGACAGTGAAGTCGCGCCCGGGTCCGCGAGTTGCTGGACTCCCGTTGCCCAACCTGGAGCCAGCCCCTAAACTTACGGCCGCGAGGACGAGATCTTTGAGGGTGAGCGCGTGAGCAGAGATTACGAGCCGGTACCAGGACAGTGGTACGAGAACCTGGAAGAAGAAGAACCATTCCGGGTGCTGACCATGGACGAGGATTCCGAGCTCGTCGAGATCGAATATCTCGATGGGGACATCGAGGAAATCGACCTCGAGACCTGGCACGAAATGGATCTGGAGCTCACCCAGGAACCCGAAGGCTGGTCCGAATCCCAGGACGAAGATGATGACGAAGACGATGAAGACGACGACTGGGATGACGAGGATGAAGACGACGACGACCTCGACGATGATGAGGACGAAGACGAGTCTGAAGACCGCGAGCAGTATTAAGACGTTATGGCTGACGTGAGTTCGCAGTGCTAGGAGCCGCGCGGTCTGTGCACTGCACCCGGTTGGCTCGGTGAGCGCGGCTGACGTCGACAACTGGTATCACGAAAAAGAATCCGCGTGGCTGTACCTCCAGGTAGCCGCGGCTGAACCAGATCCCCGTAAAAGCCGATTGTTCCTGCAACTTGCTGCGACCGCGGAGCAGCAGTCAGCCAAGTGGGCGGTTGCTTCCGGGCAAAGCCCAGACCGTATATTTATCCCGACTGTTCGCGCGCGGATTGTCGCGCGGCTGATTCGACGCTTCGGGCCACGCTCATTGCGGCCCGTGCTGACTGCGATGAAGTTGCGCGGGTTGTCCATCTATAGCGTGGCGGCAGCCACCAGCGTGCCTCCGACGGCCGGAACCCAGCCGGTCGGACATGCGATGCCGACCTCTCTATCCGAGGTCGGTGCGCGCCACCGCAGCAGCCTTGGGGGCAACCTTCGGGCTTCCGTATTTGGCGTCAACGACGGGCTGGTATCGAATGCGAGCTTGGTGCTGGGTGTCGCGGGAGCGGGCGCTGCGAACACCTACGTTCTGATGACCGGAGCGGCCGGCTTACTCGCTGGGGCGCTGTCCATGGCTGCGGGCGAATACGTCTCTGTGCGAACTCAGCGCGAAATGTACGAATATCAGATCGCCCTGGAACGCGACGAGGTCGCGGAGTACCCCGACGAGGAAGCGGAAGAGCTCGCGCTCATCTACGAAGCGCGCGGCGTCGCCATCGAGCAGGCTCGCGAACTGAGCCGCTCCCTGCTTTCCCGTCCGGAACAAGCGCTCGACGTTCTCGCACGAGAAGAGCTGGGGTTGAACCCTGACGATCTCGGGTCTCCATGGCAGGCCGCCACGGCCTCCTTCCTGGCCTTTGCCGGCGGTGCCGCACTTCCGTTGCTACCTTTTATTGTCCATGTGCCCGCGGTCAGCCCCCTTACTGCCACGATTGCGCTCACGTGCGTCGCTCTGTTCGCGGTGGGGATGGTTCTTAGCCTGTTCACCGGCCGGGATGCCTTCCGGGGCGCCTTGCGCATGGTGCTCATTGGCGGGGGCGCCGGAGTAGTGAGCTTCCTGGTCGGAAAGGCGCTCGGAGTGGCCATCGGAGGCCCCTGAACCTTTTTCCAGCCCCCCGGTCTGCTTCTCAAGATGTTCTTAAGATTTCCCCCCGGCCCTGCAAGCCCTTGAAAAATACGGCCCGATCCCAAGGCTAGCGGGGTCGTCACGACCGCCGGCACGGTGCCGGCGAGCCTGAAACGAAGCAGCTCGAAATACCACCATGAAGCGCATCATTCTGTTTCTTGCCACCAACCTGGCGATCGTCGTCGTTCTGTCGGTCGTTGCCCACCTGCTTGGCATCGATCAGTACCTGGACGCACGCGGCGGCAGCCTCAATGGGCTGCTGGTGTTCGCCGCCCTGTTCGGCTTCGGCGGCTCGCTGATCTCGCTCGCGCTCTCTAAGTGGATGGCCAAGAACGCCATGGGCGTGCAGATCATCACGCATCCCCAGAACGCCACCGAGAGCTGGCTGATCAATGCCGTCGGTGCCCACGCGAGAAATGCGGGTATCGGAATGCCCGAGGTTGGGATATTTGAGTCCCCGGATCCAAACGCGTTTGCGACAGGCGCGAATCGAAACAACGCGCTGGTAGCCGTAAGCAGCGGCTTGCTGCAACGGATGAATGAGCGCGAAGTGGACGCAGTGCTCGGCCACGAGATCAGCCATGTCGCCAATGGAGACATGGTAACCCTGGCGTTGATCCAGGGCGTGGTGAACACGTTCGTGATCTTCCTGTCGCGCATCATCGGCAACATAGTTGACCGTACGGTATTCCGCTCCGAAGACGGACGCGGACCTGCTTACTTCATATCAATCATCGTGTCGGAGATCGTGCTCGGCATCCTCGCCAGTCTCATCGTTCTGTGGTTCTCGCGCTTGCGTGAATTCCGTGCGGATCGGGGTGGCGCGAAGCTTTCCGGTCGCAACAACATGATCTCCGCGTTAGAGGCGCTCAAGGCCAATCACGAGCCACTGCCCCAACAATTCGCAGCGTTCGGTATTGCGGACGGAAAAGGCGGATCCGGACTCAGGAGGCTGATGATGAGTCATCCGCCGCTGGAAGAGCGCATCGCGGCACTGCGGGCGTTGCCTGCAGATATCCCATAACACGCGCGATCACGCGATTGCGTTGGGCCCGCAGCGCGGTTCCCGGCTGTGACCGCTCTTAACGACATCCTCGGTTCCGACGGCGTCCTGACCGACGCCGCGGACATCGCGCCGTATCTCACTGACCACCGCCACCTCTACCATGGGCGCGCCCTAACGGTTGCGCTGCCACGGTCGGTAGAGCAAATCTCGCAGCTGCTCAAGCACTGCAACGACAACCGGATAGGTGTTGTGCCCCATGGCGGTAACACGAGCTACTGCGGAGGTGCTACGCCTGATGAGTCCGGGCAGCAGATAGTCCTGTCGCTCGAGCGCCTCAACCGGATCCGCAACGTCGATCCGCTCAACTATTCGCTGGTTGCGCAAGCAGGCTGCATCCTCGCCGATGTGCAACGCGCCGCCGACGAAGCGGACCGGCTGTTTCCGTTGAGCCTCGGTTCCGAAGGCACCTGTCAGATCGGCGGCAATCTCTCTACCAATGCGGGCGGCACGAGTGTTCTGCGGTATGGGATGATGCGCGAGCTCGTTCTTGGGCTCGAAGTCGTGTTGGCTGATGGACGTGTCCTCTCGACCCTGGGCGCACTGCGAAAAGACAACACCGGGTACGACATCAAGTCGCTATTCCTGGGCGCTGAAGGCACCCTCGGCGTCATCACAGCAGCGACTCTCAAGTTGTTCTCGAAGGCGCGGACCGCAGCAACGGCGTTCGTAGCAGTCCACAGCATTCAGGCGGCGGTCGAGTTGCTAGCCCGGTTACGCGAAGCCTGCGGCGACCGCGTCAGCTCTTTCGAATTGATTCCGCGAATCGGTATTGAGCTCACTACGCGCCACATCCCCGGCGTCAAAGACCCTCTCAAAGAGCCGTACGAATGGCATGTCTTGTGTGAGGTTACCTCGTCCCGGGGCGCTGACAGGCTTGAAGATGTGTTGACTGAGTCACTGGCGGCGGCCGTTGAAACCAACCTCGTGCTCGATGCGGTGATCGCACAGAGCGGCCGCGAGCGTGAGGCTCTCTGGAAAATACGCGAAACAATCCCGGAAGCTCAGCGCATCGATGGGGCGAGCCTGAAGCATGACATCTCGCTGCCGGTAACATCGCTCGCGCCGTTCGTGACGAAAGCGGGGAATTGGATCCGGGACAATGTTCCCGACGGACGCCTCGTAGCATACGGGCACGTGGGTGACGGTAACCTCCATTTCAACCTCAACCAGGCGGCCGGGGCGTCACGTGATGCGTTCCTCGCGCGCGAGGCCCCGATCAAGCGAGCCATCCACGACATGGTCCGCGACTTTGGGGGCAGCTTCAGCGCCGAACACGGAATCGGCCGCCTCAAAGTGAGCGAGCTCGAACGGTACGCCTCGCCGGTGGAGCTGGACCTCATGCGCGCAGTCAAGCGTGCTTTCGACCCAAACGGCATCCTGAACCCCGGCAAAGTGCTGCGCTCTTAGCCGAACGTGCGCGACGTCGCGCCCGCCCACCCGTTGCGCGGTTATGATGCAGCCCGTCCACGGCTCGCACCAGGAGAGAGGTTCATGACCCATGGCCGGCTGATTACCCTCGCAGCACTCACCGCCCTTGCCATATCAGCCTGCAGCAAAAACAGCGAGCCCAGCGCGCCAGCGGTGTCGGCACCAACCGACACCATGGTTTCAACACCGGCAACGGCGCCCGCCGACGGCTCGCCACAGATCGTGACCGAGCCTGACGGCCTACACATCGAATACCGGACTTACGGCCACGGCGATCCGGCAATCATTCTCGTACACGGTTGGGCTACCGATGCCAACTACTGGAACGCGCAATTCGGTCCACTGAAAGCGAAATACACGGTCGTTGCGGTAGACCTCGCCGGACACGGCGCCTCATCCAAGAGCCGTACCGATTGGTCAATGGGCAACTACGGTGAGGACGTCGCGACCGTCGCTCGCCAGCTCCACAACCAGCAAATGATCCTTGTCGGCCACTCGATGGGCGGCACAGTGGCGCTCGAAGCCGCACGCCGGATCGGCGATCGCGTGATCGGCGTCATTGTGGTCGACGCGCTGAAATCCATCGGGTTACCGCCAATCCCACAGCCCGAGATCGAAAAGCGCGTCGCCCCCTTCCGCACCGACTTCATCGGCTCCGTACGTAAATACGTCACAGAGGAACTGTTTGAGAAAGATGCGGATCCGCTGTTCGTGCAGAAGGTCGCCTACGACATGTCCTTGGAGCCGCCGGAAGTGGCTATCCCGTCGCTGCAAGCGCTGCTCAGCATGGACTTCGCAACCGTGCTGCCTGACATCCACGTCCCTGTGCTGGCAATCAACTCCGACATGGGCGCCACGGACGAGAAGCGCATCCGAAAGCTGCTCCCCACGTTCAAAGCCGAGGTCATCCCTCACACGAGTCACTTCCTGATGATGGAAGTTCCGGACAAGTTCAATCCCATCCTGCTGCGTGACATCGACAGCCTGGTGCAACACGCCAAGCACTAAGGTCAACCGACGCACTGCGCAAACCGGCCGCCATGCTCACTCTTCGCTGTACCCAGATAATTCGCAAGCGACTGGGCTTAGCTACCACGCTGCCTGAACCGACCCTGCCGGGTACGTTGCTGGGCGCCTGGTACCTTCACCTGATTCGCCTCGGGCCGCAGCAAGTTGTGATGGCGACCAGCGAGCGTTCGCTCTTGACCGTGCTGCTACCCGCGAGCGAGCTTCGGCGAACGATTGCCTCCAACCTGCGGCTGGCGGTCCGCGATCTGCTCATCGCTCTGGAGATTCCATTGGACTGCGTGCAGCGGGAGATCGCCTTGATGGACCCAGTCGCTTTCGGCAACGCCGTGAACCGCCGAGTGATCGGTTCGATCAATGATTTTGCGTATCAGCTTGACGCCTACGTCGGCGATACGAGCGATCCCCTGGAACTCGCATTGAAGCTCTGTGAAACGCCGATGTCGGCTATCGGATCGCAAACGGGCTACAGGATTCCAAAGGACATCGCTCGCGAGCTGCTCAGCGGCCCGTATTCCGGCCCGATACTGCATCACTGAGCCCCTACCGCCTGGCCCACAACTCACCCGTCTGCGGCACCATCGACCCACATTCGATACGCAACCACCCAAGGTTGATCGCTATATCGTCCGAGTCGATTTCAGTCCACGCCGAGGCCATCGGCGTGTTCTGCACCTG
>Ga0307511_10004924_pt1 | contig 13623 bp, 25 predicted proteins | sample 13_EM_MG_FD_200266 | JGI IMG/M metagenome (GOLD analysis project Ga0307511, IMG submission 200266) | Populus trichocarpa ectomycorrhiza microbial communities from riparian zone in the Pacific Northwest, United States - 13_EM | ecosystem: Host-associated > Plants > Roots > Unclassified | place...
TAGTGGATATCCTACAACCAGCGTCGTAAATACCTCCGTTCATACTTGAAGGGGCGAAACTCCTGCGCCGAAGGCAATAATGATGCACCACCGATATGGAAACCGCTTTCCCGTAATATGTGGTGTGAAGTGTGTGCCAATTGTTTGTACACGACACCATGTGCGGGGGGACCCCATCTCTAGCGATCTCGGCGCCTATATTTCATTACGTAACCGGTAACTTGTCACTTTCGCACGACCCATCTTTCGTCCCTCCCTACCACGTGCTTTCGCTCACCCAACCCCCCCCCAAGAACCCATGGCTGAAAGATACTCCCAACTGTGGAACGGCATCGCTAGCACAACCATCAACCCCGAGATCCCTCTGGCACTAAGCAAGATTTCAAATGATAGGGCGAGCGGGGATTTCATCCTGAGTTTGGGGTGTGAGGAGGCCAAACTGTGTATCAATGTTTTGGACCGCGTAAGTTTTGATTTACATTTACCACTTTCGCCGCCTCAGATGGTTCGTCAGGGGATCGTTGAACACACCCTCGGGTCTGCCGAGAAGTGTGATTTCTTCGTCTTGTTGAGAAGACTCGCTCAGCGCCATGGACTACTGCCAGATCGCATGATGATAACGGAAAAAATTGAGGTCTCGGAAGAGCTACCCAGCTTTTTTGGTGGAAGTGTCGGGCTCGGAACGTACAAGGGACACCCCGTCGTTGTGAAGACCGCGATATTCGGATTGTCGAGGGACCTTGAGAAGATAAGAAAGGTGAGCATCAACGATATTTTTGTTTCAGTTCGCGGCACCATCCCAACTACCCCGCCCCAGAGATTTTGCAAGGAAGTCGTCCTCTGGAGCGCGCTATCCCATCCGAATATCTTGAAACTTGTTGGAGTTCAGGTAGATATGGAGGAACGTCAACTTGCCACTGTGTCAGAGTGGATGGGACACAGGACCATCATGGAGTTCATCAGAAAGAATCGTGTCAACAGACTGGAACTAGTATGTGACTTGACTTCCTCTCCCGCTCGTTCTGCTAAAATGGGACGATAGTTGCATGGGGCGTCCCAGGGTCTGGAGTACCTGCATGGCATCGGCCTCGCACATGGGAATCTCAAAGGGGTCAGTGTCTCTGCGTTTCGCAACAGTTCCCCTTTTGACACCTAACAGGCGAATATCCTCGTATCCAACGAACCCTCTCCCCGACCCTGCCTCGCGGACTTCGACTTTATTGCCACGGCCCTTGACTCTGCCCGGGAGTCTTCACGGATTATCCCATTGATGGGTGGCAAGGAACAGTTCATGGCACCGGAACTAATCATGCACGACGATGAGAGAGCAGAACCCACGCTGCAAGCGGACATCTACGCATTCGGATCGGTTATCCTCCAGGTTTGCGAACAGGATCACGGGTATCGGCCATTCTCATGTATACTTTCTTCAGGTCCTCACGGGTGGGATCCCATTCCCTGGTGTTTATGATATGGAGGTGGCATATCACGTATTGCGTGGACGTGAAATGCGACCAAGCAAACCAGAGAACGCCTCAGCCATTGGATTTTCCGATCCGCTATGGACTTTCACCGAACGTTGCTGGGACGCCTTGGAGCTCCGGCCAGATGCGAAGGAAGTTGTGACACGCCTTGGGGAAGCGGCAGCCGGATGGGATGGGCTCACGTCACCTTTGTCCCCGACAAACTCCTAGGAATCAGTGTCAACTTTGGAAGAAGTTTGCGAGGTCGAGACCGCGCTTCCCCGACGTTTTTCGTCAAACAACGGTGCAGGTGGACGCTTTGTATCGCTCCCGAGCGACACACCTGGGGGTCCTCCCGAATCGCCAGCCACCTTTGAACCGTTCCGAGGAGCTCCTCTTTGGGTCTCGGGTCCCAATGCAATCGCGGTTGGAGGAACCACGCGATGATCCTAACGTAGTAGTCCCGCACCCCACCATCAGCTTACATTGTAATCCTCCCCTGGGTTCAGGGCGCTGACCTATTTTCTTATCGTTTCTACTTATATGTAATCGTGTCATACATGCAGATTCGCTCTATCAACTCCTCCCCCCATTTTCCATCGCTGGTGCTGTCTTGATCCAAGCCGTCAGCTGGTCTTTCCCCCTGGACCTGCGTTCGGCCATCGTGGGCGAAATTGAGAGCAGCCCCGACGACCACATCTGGATTACTGTCGGGACCGGCGACACTCGTGTCAAACGAGAGTCCAACCGATCAAATTTTAATTAATCGCTGGTAATCGGCGATTCACATCCAGGGTTCGAATCCAGGGAGACTCACTCACTGCTGGTACGGAAAGTGTTCGATTGATCATCGACAAGATGTTTGAAGAGTGTCCCAAGCCAGGGCACCCGAGACCGTCCATATCCTCCCAACTCGTCGTCGTCGTCTTCGAGAAAAGGAAGGTTCTACAGCATCCACAATGCGTACACCGATGGTGGTGAGGGTGATGGTCCCGGCGTGGTGACGAATACGATCCTCTGTCCCTGCCATCGCCTTCAGTCGTGGTGATGACGCACATGGGTAGCCCCCAATACCATGTCCCCGATGGCCCGACCCAAGTGAGCGGAGAAGACTTCTCCACTGGTGGCGCGAGCGCGTTCTGGGATTTGGTTGGACGACTCAGTGGAGACGCGGCAAGGATCGTTCAAGGATGGCCAACATGATCCCGTCTTCCCTTTGACGACACACGCATATGCAATCACATACCATCATCGCACGGATACCCCGATATCACCCATACCCCCCTTGGCTTCCTACACCCCACCACTCTCTCTTCCCGTCTCTCGTTGGCTTCTGCACGGGGACGCGGAGTTGGGATTTTTGATCGATTTTCTAGGAGCGGCACCCTACACCGTCTCTACCCCTTTCGTTTCTTCATCTTATACTCCCAATTGTCGTTTTCCGCTCTACCGTCATCGCTTTCCGCAATGTTTGTGTATTGTTTACCCTCTGCCCTCCTTTTCCCCCTCGCTCTGCTGCTTTGGTTCACTGTACAAATCCATCACATACGATAACGACCCCTCACATTCTGGACACTCTTCATCGATCACAAATCCCCACTCCCATTCCTTCTTCCCTTTCTACGCACACTTTGCTGCGCCCCCTGTTATTCCGTCCCCGATAACCCCCACTCTTCGTGCGATATGGTTTATGGTTTGCTCTGCCTATGATTATTGCTGTCTCCTCCCACATTCGTTTCACCGTATGACCCATGCTCTCCTTGTTCTACCCTGTTAAACCACGACTTTATCATTACTGTCCTCCCGTAGTGGGTGGCTATCCGTACGGTTACACTGTGTACACACAGGTCCAGGCGAATATCTGTTAATTTTTTAGGAAGGCGGAGAGACCCGACCGCTCTGTCGGATCATCGGTAGGGCCAACCTCGGCTACTGGCACCCTTCTACGACTGATATGATATTATCTGGTGTTGTGAATAGTCACCCAGTTGCAGTTATCAGTTGTCGGAGGGGGGTTGTGGTGGATATCCTACCACCCGCGTCGTAAATACATCCGTTCATACCTGAAGGGGCTAAACTCCTGCGCCGAAGGCAATACTGGTGCGCCACTGGTATGGAAACCGCTTTCCCACAATATGGGGTGCGAAGCGTGTTTGTACACGACCGACCACTATGTGCGGGAGGATCCCTTCTAGCGGCGCACCGATTTCGGCGCCTGTATTTCCTTACGTAACCGGTAACTTGTCACTTTCGCACGACCCATCTCTTGTCCCACCCTACCACGTCCTTTCACTCACCCAGCCCCTCTCCAAGAACCCATGACTGAAAGATACTCCCAACTGTGGGATAGCATCGCTAGCACAACCCATGACCCCAAGGCTGTTCTGGCCCTGAACGAGATTTTATCCGATGAGGAGGGCAGGGATTTTGTCTTGAGTTTGGGGCATGAGGAAACCAAACTATGCATCAACGTGTTGGGCCGCGTGAGTTTTGATCCACATTTGTCGCTTGCGCCGCCTTAGATAGTCTGTTAGGGGATCGTCGAACCCAACCTCGGGTCCGCCGAGAAGCACGATTTCTTCATCTTGTTGAGAAGACTCGCTCAGCGCCATGGACGACTACCAGATCGCATGATGATAAAAGAAAAAATTAAAGTTTCGGATGAGCTGCTCACCTTTTTTGATGGAAGTGTCGGGGCCGGAACGTACAAGGGACAGTCTGTCGCTGTGAAGACCGCTAGATTCGAATCGCCGATGGAGCTCGAGAAGATAAGAAAGGTGAGCATCAACGATATTCTAGTCCCCGCTCGTGGCGCTATCCCAACCACCCCACCACCACCCCAGCGATTTTGCAAGGAAGCCATCCTCTGGAGCGTGCTATCCCACCCGAACATCTTGGAATTTGTTGGAGTTCAGGTAGACATGGCAGAATGCCAACTCGCCACCGTGTCAAAGTGGATGGGACACGGGAACATCATGCAGTTCGCCAGAAAGAATCGCGTTAACAAACTGGAACTAGTACGTGACTTGACTTCCTCTCCCACTCGGTCTGTTGAAATGGGACGATAGTTGCATGGGGCGTCCCAGGGTCTGGAGTACCTGCATGGTGCCGGTCTTGCACATGGAAACCTCCGAGGGGTCAGTGTCTCTCCGTTTCACAAACAGTACCCCTTTTGACACCTAACAGGCGAACATCCTCATGTCCGACGAACCCACTCCCCGCCCCTGCCTTTCAGACTTCGATTTTATTACCACAGCCCTCGACCCCCCCCGGGAGTTTTCACAGGATATCTCATTGATGGGCGGCATGACGCAGTTCACGGCTCCAGAACTAATGACGCGTGGTGGTAAGAGAGCGCAGCCCACGCGGCGGGGGGACATCTACGCATTCGGATCGGTTATCCTCCAGGTTTGCGAACAGGATCATGAGTGTCGGCCATTCTTATTCATACTTTCTTCAGGTCCTCACGGGTAGGATCCCATTCCCTGGTGTTTATGATATGGAGGTGGCATACCACATCTTGCGTGGAAGCGAGATGCGACCAAGCAAACCGGAGAACGCCTTAGCCATCGGATTTTCCGATCCGCTATGGACTTTCACCGAACGTTGCTGGGACGCCTCGGAGCTCCGGCCAAATGCGAAAGAAGTTGTGACACGCCTTGGGGAAGCGGCAGCCGGATGGGATGGGCCCGTGCCACGTTTGGAAGTTGGCGAGGTCGAAATCACGGTTCCCCGACCTTCTTTGTCAAACGGCGATGCGGGTGGTCGCTTTCTATCGTTTCCGAACGACACCCCTAGGGGTCCCCCCGAATTGCCAGCCACCTTTGAACGGTTCCAAGGAGCTACTCTCCGGCCCAATGCGATCGCGGTTGGAGGAACTACGTGATGATCTCAACGTAGCAGTCCCGCACCCTACCATCAACTTGTCTTTTGATTCCTCCCCTGGGTTCAGGGCGTTGACTTATCACCCTATTTTTCTTATCGTTCCTACTTACATGTAATTGCATCGTACATGCCGATTCACTCTATTAACTCCTCCCCGTTTTCCATCGCTGGTGGTCTTTCGATCCAAGCCGTCGGTTGGTGAATCTGCGTTTGACCATTATGGGCGAAATTCATCGAGATCACTACCGGGACCGGCGACACTCGTGTCAAACGAGAGTCCAACCAATCAAATTTTAATTAATCGCTGGTAATCGGCAATTCAAATCCAGGGAGACTCACTCGCCACTGGTACGGATAAGATGGCAATGGCTTGGGGGGCGTGTGGGAAGCGGGGTTCAAAGACCCTTATGCCTACACAGCTTTGGGTGAAATAGACACAGTTCCAAATTTATAGAAAATGTCGTATGGGTGCGCCGTGCGGCGTTAGCGCTCGAGTAGGGCTGGATCGGGTCCCGCTGTCTCCGGGAATCGAAGTCAACCCTGCTAGAAAAAGAAGTTATCGGCGGGTACAACGCCGAGGGCCAAGCATAAAGGGGAGAACCACGTACCTTTTGGTTCCCCCTCCCCTTCGCCCTCCCCCACTGTGCACCAGCGATCTTCCAACCTCCCCCTCGCAAAGAAGTCATGGACGATGAATACCGAAGACTATTGGAGCGTGCTATTCGCACCGACAACAATGCTAAAGGTCTTGAAGATCTAGTTAGGGTGGTAATCAGCAAGGAGGGGCGAGCCTTTATCAAGAATTTTCTAACAGAGGATGATGCTGGTGCCCGTCAAGTGCGTAGAGATATTAGACCTCGTAAGTTGCGACTTGCATCTGCCCCCTTTTCGCCGCTCAGACCATTTTGTCAGGCATTCGAAGCGGAAAACCTCGATTCCGCTACCAAAGGTGCCTGTCTAGCCGCCCTGAGGAGACTGGCGGAGGACCACGGTGCGCTGCCACAGCGCTTGTGTATACCAGAGGCGGTTGAAGACACGGGGGGAGAGATCATCAAGGGCGGGTGTGGTGAAGTCCGTCGCGAGAGATACAAGGGTATGAATGTTGCCGTCAAGAAGACCACCATCAAGTCCGACAAGGAGATCGCACGAAAACGAAAAGTGAGTGTTGATGGGATTTTCGCGACCACTCACCGTGGCCTCAACCATTCCATTCCAGCAGTTCTACAGGGAGGCCATGCTCTGGGGAGCGGTATCCCATCCGAATATTCTGAAGCTCATCGGAGTTCATGAGGACCTACCCAACCGACGGCTTACTACTGTGATGGAATGGATGGAGCGTGGGACGATTATGGACTTCATTGGAAAGAATCGTGTCAACAAACTGGAGCTGGTACGTGATTCTCCTTCCCTTGTCGCTCCTTCCACTACAATACGACGATAGTTGCACGGGGCGGCTGAAGGTTTAGCGCATGTCCATGGCGCCGGTATCGCCCACGGCGACATCAAAGGAGTGGGTGTTTCTCCGTTTCGTGGCCGATCCCCATTTATCGTCCAACAGACAAATATCCTTGTGTCCAACACGACCCTCCTCATGCTGTCCTCGCAGATTTTGGATTTGCCACATTTTGTCACGATCACAAGGGCCTGTCTTGGAGCGCGAACGAGTTCGGCGGTACACTCATGTTCTTGGCCCCGGAACTCCTGAAGAAGTTTGGGCTGGTTAACCCTGGAGATTTGACGAAAGAAGGAGACATGTATGCCTTTGGAATTTTAATGTTCCAGGTACGTGACGAGGACCATGATCACGGGCACCAGCCGTCCTCATAGACGTTCCCCAGGTCATTACGGGTATAACCCCATTCCTCGGTCTTACGTTCCAGGAAATCAAAAAGCTTGTAGTTGGTGGACAGCGTCCGGAGAAACCATCAAACGCCTCGATCATTGGGCTCTCTGATTCGCTATGGGATCTCGTCAAAAGTTGCTGGAGTCATACCAGTACCTCGCGGCCGAGCGCAAAGCAAGTCGCTTTGTTCCTTAAGGAAGCGAAATCCACCTGGAAGGCGTTCACGCCATCTACCAGGGCTGTGGTTTGGGATGAGAGCGACGCTCCCGGAGAACTGTAGGAGTTCAATGAATGCAGTAAGTTTGGGACTCTGCTCATCAACGGTGTACATTCTGGGCTAATTCACCCCAGAACGAAGACTCAGAGTGCCGTCCGAGACACCTCGACGTCAACCCGCGCAACGATCCCTTCGTCCTAGTTTTTTCCTTGTACCATCGCCTAATTGTAATTGTCCTGGGTTTTTCGACGTCGTTTCCTCTCTTTCCCCGGGTGAACAATAAACTTTTTGACATGATGTTCGGTGAGAAACAGATATATTACAGCACCGATACTGCGATTCTGAGGGTTCGTCCATCCCTACGACCCTCACCGACCCTCACCCTCAGCAATCTCCTTAACACTCGCCTTTGAGAACTTCTTCAAGGCATACTTCTTGTGGAATGATTCGTGCTTTGGTTCCTTGAGAATGTGTTTGAACGCAACGCCATCTATGGGGACTAAAGCGCTCTCCGGATAAGATGAGTAGTGCACGAGATTGGGCGTCTTCCAAGAGGTTTAGTCAAAAATGAAACGACGGTGTAGCTGAGACGAGGACACACCCAAGCAACCTCCACTCCGAGCATTGAATCTCCATCAGGTACTCGGCAACGGTTCTAGTCTGGAGATTATGCTGATCGGTTTCGCTAACCCTCCTGAGGAAATGTATTGGGTTGGGGTAGCCGAGATTCTAGTCCAACGTTTTCAGGATGTAGGGTTTGGGCTGAAGGAACTCTGTTTCGGAGTAAGAGGGATCGGCAGAGGATGTGATCTCTTCCGCCATGACGGCGATGAACGTACAGGTAATCCCGACGAGTTACAGCTTGACGAGGGAGACGACGCGAGCGGAATGGAAACAATTTATGATATTGACACAGGAATGGGGATTTGGGGAGTATGCGGAACCGCGAGTGGACTTGAATGAGCCAGTCAGTCAAGATGCCCACAACTTCCAGGCGAGATCCTTCTGCATCTCCATTTAGTTGGGGTTAGGCATGGTCGTTTTCTGGAGGAGTTGGGGTAAGTGATAGAGAAGGGGTAGTCTACAATTCACTAACCTCTATCACCTTGAGGTACGTGAAAATCTCATCTACTTGCTGATCACGAAACATCTTCCGCGTCGAGGTCGCCTCACTGGCCGCCATCTGGATCCGCTCCCGGCGCGGTGGACCATTTATGGTGCGCGACAGGACGCTCCTTGCCGGTAAGTCGGACGGCTTCCCTGCGGAGCGCTTAGATTATTCTTCGTTCACTTCATTCACGGGCTTCAGCTTTTTACGCGAAGATACGGTGTGACGCGACTTGGTCTGGAGGGTCTCCGCCTTGATGCGATGAGGAGGGTCAATTGGCATCGGTTGCTGCTGGCCGGGAGGTCTTCCTGGATCTTTTTGGGCTGTTGCACCTGCTCAAAAACGGAAATGATGGCCGTATGGGATTGGGGTACGCCACCGATCACAGCGTTGAGAGGGCTCCGAATAGCGCTGGTCGTGGTCGTCGTAACCGTCAACTTCTTCAGCACCACGCCGTCAAATTTCTCCTTTGGTTCACCCTTCGTCGAGTGATTGCTCACAGGCTTCTCCTTTTGGTCCCGGCTGGATGGACTGGCGGTTTCCCTCGGAGCCGCTGGGCACGTTCCTCTTCGTTGGAACCGTGGCATCAAGTTTGGCGTCGGTGAGGACAGTTTCGGCCTAAGTCGCGACGGTCGAGGGGTGGCTTTAGCGGGAGATGTTGTAGTAGATGTTGGTTTGGAACGAGTGAATAAATAAGGGGATGGCCTGGCATTGGCATTTTCAGTATCACGTGGATCGGTGTCAACGCGGTGGGGGGCAGAAGATAACGTACCAACCGTAGGGTGAGATGTCCCAAAAATCCGGATACCGGTACTGGGAATAATGGTAGTGTGGGCAGCGGCTGCTAGGATGACCAAAGTAGGGTTTAGAGGCGAAGAAAGGGGGGATAAAAACGCAGGAAACGAGACCAGCGCCTACCAGAAGGATACGAATCCGTGGGCGGGTGGTAATATTTCTTTGTGCACTTCAGCGACCGCCATACGTTCGGAAGTTAAAATTCTAGAAGAGCACATCTGACCATTGCTCGATGGGTGAAATCAAGGAAACATCGAAATCCAGAACTCACGGAGCTTCCCCGCACCCGACGATCGCTCAGGGATGGGGAAGGTGTCGTCGTCTATCTCGATGAAACCTGCTGGCATAGACCAATGGTAGCTGGATGCCTCCTCCCCGAGGCATATCACAACTTCTTCGGCCACCGGTCGCGATTCCGCCTTGTCACGCCAACAGTCCTGGGTGAAGCTCCACAACCGATCAGAGAACCCAATGGCTGAGGCGTTCTTCGGTTTGCTCCTACTGTCTTCTCCATTGTCAAACGGGTTTTTCCCCACAATGACCTGGAAAAAGTGTGAGTGGAAGCGACCAGTACCCGTGAACTTGTTCGTATACCTGGAAGATAAGTATCCCAAATGCGAAGACATCCGCCTGCGGTGTGGGCCTCTTGATCACTATTCCCTGCCTCCCAGGCGCCATGCGTTCTGGCGCCATGAACCCCTTTGTCCCGCTTACCAACTGGGGGCTACACAAGGAGCTCTGACCAGGGGCTTGGATCGTGGCAATGGACCCGAAGTCGGCAAGGCAGGCATGAGGATGGTGGTCATTGGAGATGAGGATGTTTGACTGTTGAATGTCAGGATTGAGTCGGTCGTGAAGTGACGAGACACAGACCCCTTTGATATCCCCATGTGCGAGCCCGGCGTTGTGAAGGTATTTCAGGCCCTGGGCTGCCCCATGTAACTATTGTCGCAATCTAGTGGGGGAAGTGGGGGGGAAAGTGATGTTGCGTACCAGATCCAGTCTGTTCGCACGGTTTTTTTCAATGTACTGCATTATGGTTCCCCGTTCCATCCACTCTGAGACGATGACAAACCGATTTCCCGCGGTTTCCTGAGCACCGACAAACTTCAAGATGTTCGGGTGGGATAGTGTACTCCAGGGAATGAACTCCCCGTACCATTGCTGGGACAGAATGGTTGAGACCACGTCACAGCTGACTGATGTTGACGCCCACCTTTCTTGCCTGCTTAATTGCGTCCCCGTCCAACGACCCCTCCCGGTCCAAATATCTGGAAATCCGGAGAGTCTTTACCGCGACACACCCTCCCCTATACAACCCGGTCTTGACATCTCCACATCCGCCAGAGATGCGTTCGCCGCTCAAAATACTGATCCGCCCTGTAATCTTCGTGCGCTCTGGAAGTAGGTTGTGTTCTTCAGCCAATCTCATCCACGTAGCGAAGAAGATGCCCCTCTCGGTGACACTGAGGTTACCCTCTGTGATGCCCTGATGAACTGCGTGAAACAATGAACAGGGAGGAGCGTAGATCTCAACTTACGCGGTCTAAAATGTCGATACAACGCGCGGCCGCCTCGGGCTCCAAATATCCGGTGAGGCTGCTACCGTCCTTATCGGCCAAAGCGGTCGCCAGGAGCCGAATGGCTTCAGTGTCGGTGGCATTGATGATACTCTCCCAAAGTCGCTTGTGACTTTCACCCGTGACTCCTCGAGGAGTCGGGCGCACCACAGGAGGGTGGTGGGGAGGCATGGGAGAAGGGGAAGGAGGAAAGTGCGGTCATCAGTTGTTCAACGTTCAACATTCGAAGTTCACCAGCACTCGTCACCCGCCGATTGGCTTTGGGAATCACGGACATCACATGGGTTATATGACACAGCACGTGAGGCCTCCGTCACGCTGAGTGAACGAGTCGGCAAATTGTTCAACCCAATTTCTGCGCGTCGATTGAACCGAGCACCCGTCACGGATTCACCTCGGGCAGCCTACGGGGCATTGAGATGACCCTACCGGTGGCATCCGACCCTGCCATATCCACGAACATCTGGCGGTACATCGCCTTCTCACGGTCATCCGCACCGGTGTCCATCGGACAATGGCCAGTTCAGGGGAGGGGCATCAGTGCTGTTCACCTCGCCGGGAACCTACCACAAAGGTAAAACGTACGGATTTCAATTCATAGACCGACGTCGTATCGGTACAGCGTTCGCGCGTTACAGACAAGAAAACTCAAAACAATTGTACAGAGAGAGCCCACGCGCCTCACTTCGCAGGGACCCTGGCTCCGGATTTGTGGAGTCCAATCACGAGGTGTCGGTCCATGAGTTTCCGGTTCCGTTCGACCAAGTCCTTATCGGAAGCTTCGTCCCAGTACTCGGTTTCCCCCCACAGTTCATAGAACTTATCCCGAGTGCCCGGGGGTAGAGTGTCCTGATTGATGGTGAGGTACTGGTCCACGGCGCGCCATGCGCTGTCCAGAGCACCAGCAACCCAACTATTGATAAGGTTTGGATCAGAAGCATGCTCGAAGGATGGATACCGAATCCACGTACGCGTGACAGGTACTAGCCGCCTCGCCGGCGAAGAAGAGTTTGCCACTCGCGGCAGGCAAGAGGATTTGACTGTAGATATCACCGTTCCCATACACACCCGGACCGAAGAATGCGAAGGCACCTAAGACAGCCGTTTAGAACGGCCAAATACCATTGGCGAAGAAGACGAACCCATAGTAAGGGAATTGTGCAACCAATCCCAGGCGAAGTAGTCCCCATCCTTGTAAAACCCTCGGAGCCACTCGACGCTCACATCGTGAACGGCCGCCAGATCGCGGAAGATCAGGTCGAGGAGCTCTGGCTCCCCGGTGCCGTCGCGATTGATGAATGAGCCCATTCGTTCGGCGTCTTGGGTCCAGCAGTAGGTAGCGATGAGCGTGTTGGACATTCCTGCCGCCGTCGCGTTGGCAGGATATGAAGGGTACACACTGTGCCGCCGCGCCGAAGCTCGATCAAAACCGGTGATAACCGCAGGATCGCGGAGAAGAACTCACATAGTGCGCACTGGTAGATCAGTAAAGCTCTGGCCACCGTGGATTCCAAGTTTGGTCTCCCACCACGGTTCGCTGAACCTGAGTCCGACTTTGATCGAGGGTCCGTACTGTAGCTCACGGATGGCACTCCACTGTCCGTAATTACCGTTGATATCGACCCCGGTGAGGTTCATGAGGCTGAGCCGCGGCAAAGGAACAGTAGAAATGATGGAGGAATACTCTTGAGGGCTTTGCTTCCCGTTGATCCAAATCTTCATGTGTTTGGTCTCTGTGTCCTCGGCAATAGCAGTGACCGGGCTTCGGAACAGAGTGTTTGCTTGTGCTTCCTTTGAGAGGGATCCGAACATCGCCTTGGGGAGTGTCGACGATCCTCCGCTATGGAGTGGGGTGCGTCAGTGTGATGGATGGGCCCTTTACAAACAGCCAACACGTACTCGAAGCAATGCCAGGGTGCATTCGGGTCTGTGTTCGAGGTAGGCCAATCGAAGGCCAAGCTCTCAAGGACGGCTACGATTACCCCATGTCACGACCAGAATCAGATGAAAGGTGCCTAATGACTTACTTTCTGTAAGAGCGCGGTCGTACCAGCCGGTGGACTTGTCGAGGGTCTCACACCAGCTAATGTCTTCGGCCCTCATACCCCCTTGGAACATATAACTTCTCATCGAAAACATATCGGTTTCGTTGAAAAGCTGGGCCATCGCGGTCGCGATATCCGGCGTGTTGCCAGACGAGTCGGGCACAACGAACAAGTCACGGAACGGTTTGATCACGTCTGCGACCTTTTGAGATACCGCTGCAGGTGACGCCAAGCTCGGATCGACGTAGCCGGAAACATCGAATGGGTCGTCCTCGGTCAAGTCGGAGTCCTGGTTCATGATGCGTTCGTTGTTGAAGAACAAGAACGAGTTTGACGTTTCCCTGATATAGGGTATAAGTTTGACCGGGAGCCCTCTATTCCTCGCGAGGTCGAAGGTCCGCTTCATGAACGGCGTATCTGGGAAGCGCATGGCTCCAATGTCCTGCACAAAAGTCAGAATGTGGTCTCATCGTGTGTGAAGTCTACCTACAAAGTAGTCGTAGGAGCCCGGTTCGTCAGAGAAGTGATGGGTGAAAAGTCGTCCACCAACGCGTTCCGGAGTGTCCGCATCGATGATCTGATAGTCGGTCCCCAAAGACTCAAAGATCATAGCGGTGTATAAGCCGGCCGCACCAGCACCGATGATACCAACAGGCAGGTCGGCGGCGGGGGCCGGGTTGTGAAGGA